>OCOJ01003759.1_pt3 | contig 22682 bp, 16 predicted proteins | sample 1539251 | NCBI WGS metagenome assembly OCOJ01 (sample SAMN01911457, study PRJEB22624) | soil metagenome | biome: Soil | place: Malaysia | collected 2012-04-30 | depth RA_metagenome m | reverse complement strand
CTCGCCAGTCTGGCCTTCTTCCCTGCGCCTTCCGCCAGCCCGGCGAGTTCCGCCTTCACGCATTCCAGCAGTACAGGCTCGAAGAGCCCGAGAGCCTGCGTCAGATCCTCCCTCCAGCCCGTTGGGTGCTCGGAGACCGACATCAGGAAGCTGCTGTCGAAGATTACCTTTCGCAAGGCCTACTTCAGTACGCCCGACCCTATGAGGCGCCATCGCTCCGCTATGCGCCTGCTCAGGGCAGCCCTCATCCCCGCCTCTATGGCCACCGGCTTTTTCAGGTCGACCTCGATGACGTCGCCCCTGGCCGACGTGACGACGGCNCCTGGGAGAACGCGGTGCCCAGGTTCAGCCTGAGATTCTCCCCTGGCCTGATCTTGTCGACCTTCACCAGCTCGGCGAGGCCCACCGCCGTCTCGAAGAGCTCCGTGTCCAGGGTCATGTGCTCCCAGGTGGGCGGGAGCGTCCCCGGCTTCCCGATTACGCTGCCCACCATCTGGTCTCCCTTCGTGAACGTCGGGTCAAGATGCGTGCCCACGGCGACCAATCCTCCCGGCCCGACCCTCTCAGTGGTGCCCGCTCCCGTCTGCAGGGCGGATACCCTTGTCACGACCGGGACGAACTTCCCGCTCCTCTCGTCGACCATCCCGGGCTTGAGCTCGACCTCCTCGCCCACCTTCAGCTCCCCCCTGACGAGGCTCCCTCCGAGCACCCCGCCCGACAGCTCGGCCACGCCCGTGCCAGGTTTGTTGACGTCGAAGCTCCTCACGACGTACATCAGGGCGTCGGCTCCCGAGTCCCTCTTAGGGGTCGGGATCACGGTTTCAAGCGCTTCGATCAGGGCGTCGATGTTCTGCCTCTGCTGTGCGGAGATGGGTATTATCGGGGCATCCTGCGCCACAGTCTTGTCCACGAACCTCCTGATCTGCTCGTAGTTCTTCCGCGCCTCGTCGTCCGTCACCAGGTCGATCTTGTTCTGGGCGATCACGATCTTCTTCATGCCCAGCATCTGGAGCGCCTGCAGGTGCTCCCTGGTCTGAGGCTTCGGGACCGGCTCGTTTGCCGCGATGACAAGCAGTGCGCCGTCCATCAGAAAGGCCCCGGCGAGCATGTTGGTCATTAGGCTCTCGTGCCCTGGGCAGTCCACGAAGCTCACAGCCCTCAGGAGGTCGGTCTTCCTGCCGCAGACGGGGCACGTCGGGCTTGTCGAGAAGGCCGCCGGGGGCGGGGTCACCGAGCACTTGTAGAACGCGGCATCCGCATATCCGACCTTGATCGTGATCCCCCGCTTGAGCTCTTCGCTGTGCGCGCTCGCCCAGACCCCGGTGATCGCCTGGGTGACCGTGGTCTTCCCGTGGTCGACGTGCCCTGCAGTCCCTATGTTGACCTCAGGCTGCTTCGGCAGCAGGGGCTGGCTCTGCTCGTGGGTGGCGACCTGGGCTGACAAGGCAAGCCCGCCTGCCTCTTCTCCTTTTTAAGAGTAGACTGGAATCTCCATGAAATCAGGGGGAGACGGCCCCTTCGGGGGCTCGAGCCTCTCGGTCAGCTCTGCCGCGGAGCCTTCGTCCTGGCGACCAGGTAGGCGCCGGCGACCGCGGCCGTGAATACCACTACCGTGAAGAGCTGGAACGGGAACTCTGGGATCCCTCCTCCGCCGCTCGATGTCGTCGAGGCCTCGGTAGTTGGGGTCGGTGTCATCGACGAAGTAGACGATGTCGATGTCGTGCTGGTCGAGCTGGTGGTGGTTGAGTTCATGGTCGAGGTAGAGGTGCTGCTTGTGCTCGATGAGGTCGTGGTAGGGGAGCTAGAGGTCGTCGTGGTCGTGGTCGACATGGCGGTCGTCGTGCTCGAACTCGAACTCGTCGCGACCGTCGAATAGGAGAAGGACGTCGTACTGGAGCCCGAGACTGAGCTCCCGTATGGGGCAAAGGTCGCATTGACGACGTAGGTCCCGTCGGTCCAACTTGACCCGCCAGTCACGAACTGGACGGAGTATGATCCATTGGTGGTGTTGACCGCCGCCTCGTTGAAGATGACCTGGCTCCCTCCCGGGCTCAGCACCTTGATCACGACGTAGGGGCTTCCGCTCGGCGGCGGCAAGACCGTCCCGGAGACCGTCACCGTCTGCACTCCGTAGTAGCCGGGTTTGTCCGTCTTCACTGTCACCGTGGCCCCTGAGGCAAGCGCAGCTGCCGGAGAGATAAGCACCATTACAGCCACCAAAGCTAGGCCCAGCGGCAACAGCTGCCCAAGGCCTGACGCCATACCCTGACTCTTTTGCAACATCCGCGGCTGACCAGTCTCTTATATCATATTTATGCGCCACAGCCGTGGCGGTGGATGATTCCGGCGTGCAACAGCAACTGCGCCTGTCACTTCACATGCCATATGGCGCTAGGAAAAGACTTGTAAGCTTGGCAGGCGAAATGCAGGGAAACGGAGAAGTGCTTTGCTTCTTAAGGTGAAGGCTGCTGGAAGGCTGCGGTTCCGGGGCTTGGCCCTGCTGGCAATCCTCTCGCCCTTCGCCCTTCTTCTCCTGGCCCCGGCCGCGCACGCCGTGCAGTCTGCAACTGAGAACATCACGATAACTCCCGACAACGGCTACCACTCCACAGACTCGGCAACCGTGGTCGGGACTGGGTGCAGCGTCGCCACGATTGCGATGGACGGAAGCGAGCACAGCTTCACCTGCAACGCCGGCACGCTCCTGACGATTACGGTCCCAGGTGACCTGACCCTCTCGTGTAACCCCAACTGCAGGTACAGGGGTTCTGGGGGGCTCATGACCATCCTTTCGTATCTGACCGACAACACCGCCCCGTACTCCGACACGAACTCGGCCACGGTCTTCTTCGAGCTCGAGAACACCTACCAGGCCAGCACCAATGGCCAAGGTCCTCCGGTTTGGGACCCGGGCCTCACCATCACCCCGACAGGAGAGCTCTCAGGGGCCCCGTCAAACGTCTGCACAATCAGTCCGACAGCCGGGACAATTGCAGTTGCTTCGTGCACAGGATGGTCAGACTACAAGATGCTAGTCACGGCTCAGCCCGCGGCATCTGGTGCAGGCGCGAACATCGCGTGGAAGGTCGGCAGCAGCAGTGTGTACACACCCACGACGGGGGGGAACGCCGTACCGGCCTTCGACTATTACAAGCAGCTGCAGAACACGTACGAGGTGGCCCCGAGCGCCCAACCATCGTTCGACAACGGCTTGAGCTGGGACGTCGCGGGTCTCTCACTCGGAGCCCAGGGTTCCCTTTGCACGCTCGCGGCTGCCGACCAGTACAAGTGTTTCATCTACGCCGACTACGACACAACCGTCACCTTCCCGCCGTTTGCCTCAAACTCCCCTGCCTTCAGCAGGTGGGAAGCGGGCGGGACATCGACCTTCGCTCAGACCAACGGCGGCAACCTGGACAAGGTAAACTACTACAAGCAGGTGCAAGAGCAGTTCTCCTACTCGGTCTCAGACGGAAGTTCTGGGTTCGACGCTCCCATCCTCCTCTGCACCCAGCTGGGTTCTCCAGCGAACTGCGGTACCATCAGCGGGAACCCCACGACAGCGTGGCTGGACTTCGGCTCCCGCTGGACTGCCACCAAGACCCTCTTCGGCTCCCCCTCAGACGAACGCTGGAGCAGCTTCAACAACACGGGCACAGCATCCGTCAACGCAAACGCCGCGATCTTCTACTACCACCAGTTCCAGGTCACTGTCGGATACTCGGTCATAGGAGGCGGAAGCCCGAGCCCCGCCCCGTCGGTATCGTTCAAGCTCTTCGGCCGTCCGAACCTCGTCGCCATGAACCAGACCCTTACTCCTGTCTGGATGGACACCCTCCAGTCCTTCAGGGTCTCCGCCCCCCTGGGGACGGCGTCCGAGCGATGGAGGAGCCCCACCTCTTCCTTCCCAGTGGTCGAGGGGAGCCGGTATCCGATCCTGTTCTATCATCAGTACTCTCTTGTCCTCTCCTACATACTCGACGGAGGCGGGTCCGGCTACTCCCCGCCCGTCCTGACCTTCTCGAACTTCAGCAGGGCGCTTTCCCCTTCCCTCACCCAGCAGCCCACGGTCTACTGGGCGGATGCGGGCACCAACTGGGGGATTGCTGGGGCGCTCGCGGGCGGGAGCGCGACCGAGAGATGGGACACAGTCGCGGTCGACTCAGGCGTGGTGGCCGGGTCGGTCACCTCCGTGCTGACATTCTACCACCAGTACCTCATGTCGTTCGGCTCTTCGGTGCAAGGAGGAGGAACCGGGTATCAGATGCCCACAGTAACACTCTATCAATTCGGAGCCGAAACGACAGGAACGCAGGGGTGGGTCGACGCGGGGAGCACCTACTCCTTCACCAACCCCCTTTCCGGGTCCACGACGACCGAGAGATGGTACTCAGGTGCCGGTTCTGGAACCGCGGTTGGTGCAGGCGCTGTCAATGCCACATTCTACCATCAGTTCGCCTTTATGCTAAGCTACCTCCTCGTGTCTCCGAGCTCCGCCCTAGGCGCGCCCACGGTGGGCCTGTCCCAGCAAGGCGGCCGGACGTCCCTCTCCTTGTCGCCGTCGCCAACTCTCACCTGGCTCGACGCAGGCACCGCGTGGAACGTCACATCGACATTCGGGGCGTCGAGCCAGAACCAAAGATGGGCGACCCAGCAGTCCACGTCGGGCATCGCAGCCGCCCCCGAGACATACGACTTCGACTTCTACGACCAGTTCCGGGTAACGGTCAGGTACAATGTGACCGGGGGTGGCTCCCCTAGGGTCCCCTCAGTCGCCTACACCGCGTACGGGTCCGCCACATCCGCCCCCATGAGCAACGGCTCGCGGAGCCTCTGGGTGGATGCCGGCTCCAGGTGGGCGCTTCCCCTCGTGCTTCCGGGATCGAACGGGGGAGAGCGCTGGCTGGCGCAGGGGAACGACGGCGGGACCGTAGCTGCAGCAGGGACCTTCCAGGTGACATACCAGCATCAGTACTTCCTCCAGACGTTGCCGAACTCGGCCCTAGGAGGCGCGATTAGGAACCTCACTTCCTGGTATCAAAACGGCGCGGCCGTCCGACTCAACGCATCTGCGACCCCCGGGTGGGAGTTCGCGTACTGGAAGGGAATCGGGTCGGGTGCCTATAACGGGACGGAGCCCAGTCCGAGCATAGCGCTTGCAGGGCCGGCCGTCGAGGTCGCGGAATTCTACCCCGGACTGACAATAATCATCAGCGGCGGAGGGCAAGTGCTCTACTCGACTGCAGGCGCCAGAGGAAACGCCTCCACTGGGCGCACGGTAGTGTACGTACCCCTTGGCTCCAACGTGAGCCTCACGGCGACGCCCGCGCTCTTCGACATCGTCTTCCAGGGCTGGTCGGAGGCTCTGAGCGGAAGGTCCCCTCAGGCCACAGTCGCAGTCGGCGGACCGGTCACCGTGGCTGCGAGCTTCGGCCTCGACTACTCTGACCTTGGGGTGATCGGGGCCACGGTCCCGGTGATAGCGGTGCTCGCCGTCTACATATTCGTCGTCCGCAGGCTCCCCCGCAGGCGCGTCTGAATATCAAAGATTTTGCGCACATTGTTTAGACATTTTGCCTGCCGCAGTCATCTTGCCATGAGACGGTCGTGTTCCTGGCCCGTATCATGAGTCATAGGGAATCTTCCGTCGCTAAGGCTTATATGAAGAGAATTGGCTGTGCGAAGGGAATGAGACGTGCCGCAGCCCTTGCGCTTGCACTAGTGTTGACCATGCCCGCCCTTCCAGGGATGGTAGCGGCCCAGTCAGGGAGCAACTGGGCCTCCTTCGTTTCGGTCACGGACCTCACAGGCAACGCGCCGCTCCAGCCTTCACAGCCTCTCATAGCTGGGCACGCGTACAACGTCACCATGAAAGTGACCGTCCCCTTCACCCAGAACAGCTCGCACTTCACCGCCACTCTGGGGGGCGTCCTCTTGGGCTACCAGGGGCAGCTGTTCTGGTACGTGAAGACCCCGCACTACCCCGGGTACAACGCCTCGAGCTCAACCCCTGGGTCGCGCACCATAACATTCACCCAGGTCGCTGGCACCCTGGTCGTCTCTACCATATTCCAGGTGCCGCTGAGCATCACCCTCTACACCTCGATGCCGCAGAACTTCACGCGCCACATCACCTTCAGCAACCTCACGTTGGTCTCGGTCAGCGTCACCGGGGGTTCGCCTCCGACCACTGCCCAGGTCGGCCAGCTTAGCGATTCAGTCGAGGACCAGACGATCCAGACCTACCTGGACACCTACCAGGCGAAGTCCACCCTGATCTCCTCTGGGCAGATCGACCCCGCATACTCGTCGATAGTCAACGGTATCCTGGCTCAGGCCCAGGCGCTATACCTCTCCGGCCTCCCCGCCCAGGGAACCAGCCTGCTGCAGACGCTCAACCCCGCGTCCTTCCCCGCGCCGCCCAGCACCACGACCTCCACGGGGCTGCTCGTGGGAATAGTCGTTGCGGCGATAGTCATCATCCTCCTGGCGGTGATGGTAGTCAGGGGGAGGGGCAAACGAGGCTTCAGCGAAGGGATAGTCGCAGAGGTGCAGAAGGAGCTCGCCCTGCTCGAGGTCACGGCGGCCAAGTACGACAAGGCGCTCGCGGACAGGCTTCAGGCCCTCAGGAACAGGCTGGGTGAAGCGGATTGAGCAAGCCCACCTTCGCCAGCGTCCACCTCGTGGGGCTGGGGGGGACCGGGACAAACGTCATTCAGTCGCTGGTCGAGAGCGAGCGTCTCCTGAGGCTTCTCTCTTCCGAGGACTTCGGGATAGCCTGCCTCGCGGTTGACGTAGCTGACGCGGACCTGGCAAGCCTGCAGGGGGCGCACAAGCGGACCGTCTCCAAGCTGGAGGCCAGGGGCGTGTCTGTCGACCGGCTGTGGGTGCGGGGGCTCAACATGAAGTTCAACACCCCCGAGTCGCTCTTCGAGTTCATGAACAAGTTCAACACCTACCTCCTGAAGGACGGGATCGTAATCAACAACTACAAGCCGTGGATCCAGTCCACCATGACGATACCTCCGCTGGCGGGGGGAGTCGGGAGGATGCGCGCGCTCAGCAAGGCGGTCTACAACCTCAACTACTACCACTACAGCGAAATGAACAGCGCCATCTCGGTCTTCAAGGACAAGGTGCTGACGTCGAAGAACCAGCCCATAGTGGTGATGACCTTCGGCCTCGGAGGAGGCACCGGAAGCGGGATGGTGTTCGACTTCGCAAGGCACCTCCGGGCCAAGCTTGGCTCTTCCGTGCCCCTGGTCGGGCTAGTCATACTTCCAAGCAGCGCCGACGACCTCCTCGCGAGGGGGCCCGCCCCCTACACCGCGCTGATGGAGGCGGAACTCGTCTGCAACAGGGCGCTCAACGAAAGGGCGACCAGGAAGTACGGGGCCGCATATCAGAATCCTTTCACCGCCCTCTTCTTCCTGCCCTTGGACCCGGTTTACAACAACAGGAACAGCCTGGTGACCGCGAAGAAGGAGCTCGACGACGCGGTCATTGACATCCTAGGGATGCTGATGCGGTTCGACCTCGCCGACCTGCTCAGCCGGGTGGGGACGAACAACGACTTCGGCCCGAACTGGGCGCACACCGTCGCCTACCTGCGGATCAGGTACCCCGTCCAGGACTACATCGACTACATGCACGAGTACCTGAAGCTCCTGGAGACGATAGGGTCCTTCATGACCGAAAAGAGGAAGGCCCTCGACGCCATCAACGCCGCCCTGCTGAACCGGTTCAACGAGCTGAAGGAGATGTACCGGAGGCACCTGATCTCAATGAACAACTACCGCCCCGATGCGTTCGATGCCGAGGTGGAGGAGATCATCAGGAGGGCCGGGAAATACGAGGCGGAGTTCAAGAGGCAGGTCAAGGGGCTGGAGGACTTCGCGTCAAGCTACAACCAGCGCTGGAGCAAGGTCCTGAAGGCGATGTCGTTCTCCCAGGACTCGACGGAGTCCGGAATCGTCCAGGTCCTGAACCTGTGGAACGACCAGGTGTCCAGCCTCGGGGCCTCGTACGGCCAGTTCCTGAAGGACCTCCCTTCATACTCATCAGAGCTGGAGAACATGATCACGGCGAGCAAGTTCCTGACCTCAAGCCACATCAGGCAGATCCGGTCGTACGTGGGCTTCGTCAACCTGGTCGCCACAGCGCTGGAGACCCTGAACCTCTACATCCGTGGGAAGAACCTGGCGGAGGAGGTGGGCCCGATCTACGCCAAGGACACCTCCAGGCAGGGGAAGAACGCAGCCGCCAAGGGGGAGGCCGACCTCCTGCCCCTGTTCAAGGCGGCGGGCTACATCCTCACGCGCCCCGAGACCGAGGTCAAGGTCTCGGACCAGTACGTCCCTGGGATCAGGATAGTGAAAAAGGGACTCGACGACAGCTTCAAGGAGGCCAGCGCCGAGCTGGAGTCCACCGAGCGCCTGCTTGCCCAGAAAGAGGCGGAGGTGGCACGACTGACGAAGGAGATGAAGAAGATCCGCCTCGACGTCAGCGGCAAGAGGAAGCTGCTCACCCGCAGCCTGGAGTCGCTTCAGAGCGAGGCGGCGGCGACGAGGGCGCAGATCGAGCAGCAGCGCTCCGACCGCGAGAGGATGAGGGCCGACGTGGACAAGCTCACCGAGCTCGAGAAGGGGCTGGAGATGACGTCCCACTACCGGAAGACCCTCGCGTCCGTGGTGGCGAAATCGAACGAACTCAACGCCCTGATGAGCGTCGTCACCACCACAGACAACTACTACGAGAGGGTGGTGGAGCTTGGGAACGCCGAACAGCTGAAGATCATGGAGAAGATCCTCAGAGAGGAGGAGGAGAGCCTGAAGGGGGAGAGCATCCTGAAGGAGATCGTGGACAAGGAGAGGTTCAGGGGGATCGTCAAGAGCTACATCAGGATCTTCAGCGTCCCGAACTACGCGGGGCTCTCGGACTCATACCGCACTGACCTCATTTGGGCGACAGTGGGGATCCCGCCGGGGCTGTGGGACCAAGAGCTCCAGGGCTCCCTCTCCAGCGTGCTGAACGTCTATTCGAGCGTCGAGGCGAGCAAGAGCATCTCCATCCGGCAGATCCCGCAGGTCGACCCTTGGACCGTGACCTTCCTCATAGTGATGGCCAAGGCGAGGATCGACCAGATCGAGAAGTTCCCCTCGATGAAGAACGACATGGATGCCGTCATGAAGTCGGAAAGGGTCCTCTTCCGAAGCTTCCTCCTGGAGCAGGGGGTCCAGAACATCGAGGACCTCACCCTCCAGCTTGAGGGAAGGCGGGCCGGGTCCCAGGTGGAAGAAAGGAAGGCCTGATGAAACAGATTGAAAGCAAGGCCCGAACCCGGGTCACCGACTACACAGCGTGCCTGTTCGTAGTCCTCGCGTCGTTCCTCTTCTTCACCTTCGTCCCGTTCATCCCCGACCCGCCGTTCATCCCCCTGTTCGTCGCGATAGCGCTCGGCGCCCTTTCGCTCAGGAACAGGGGGGCGGCCGTGACTATCCTGTACGTCCTGGTATTCTTCGCAGTCCTCTGGCAGCTGATCGGGTTCGGGTTCTTCCAGCTGCTGGCGGCCGGGGTCGGCGTTGCGGTGCTCGTCGCTCTGGTGATACCGCTGCTGCTCTTCACCAACACCAAGGTGGAGGTCACCTCCATGTCCCTGGCGATCCTCTGCGTCGCGCTCATGTTCACCCCTGTGTACTTCGTCTCCATCCCCATAATCGCCGCGGCGGCCGCCGTAACCGGGTTCGCCAGCCTGGAGGCGATATCGTCCTCCTTCATCTTCCTTCTGGCCCCGTTCCTGCTCCTGGATAACGCCCTCTACTTCGCGAACTCCCCACCTGGCTCGGCCCCAATCATCTTCGGCCAACTCACCTACCTCTCCGCCAACTTCAGGCCTGCCCTCCCAGGCCTCAACGTCTTCCTGACCGCTCTTCCCGCCAACTACATGTCCCCGAAGGCGCAGTTCGTTTCCACCTTCCTGACGAACAACTGGCAGCTCCTCGTGATACCCCTGGCCCTCCTCGGGGTCATCATCGTCGTCTCGTCCGTCTTGGGCCGACTAGTCAGCACTCTGATGAAGAAGGTGGCGAAGTTCAGAGAGAGCGCGTTTGTCTCACGCTTCCTGGCCCCGGTGGCCGTCTCTCTGGTGGTGCCCGTCGCCTTCGTAGCGCTGCTGCTTCCTTTCTCTCTTCCCGGAGCCGGAGGATTCCAGACCTCCCTCAGCGAAGCGTCACACCTCCAGATCTTCCTCATGCTCGCCGCGTCTGTGTTCCTCGGCATAGTGTTCGCGGCCCGTGAGTCGTTGGTCCAGAGGATGGAGAGCGGTGAGATGGCCAGGGCGAAGGTGGAAGGGCTGGCGGTCCAGTCGCGGTCGGCCATCGACAGTGCCCGCACCGAGCTCAAGGCGGTCGCGCTGAAGGTTCCTTCACTGAACCTGAGCGGCGAGGAGATGGCGCTCTCCGAGTACTCCTCCTTCTTGGACGACATCCAGAGGAGGCTCCAGGAGGCAGGCGGGGAGTCTCTTTCGCAGTGGGCGGAGCGGATGGACAAGGTCGTCCTCCCGTCCCTCGGCAGGTCCACGGAGAGGATGACCGCGGGGGTGCTGAACGAGCTCAGGACCCTCGGCGCAGTAGCCGAGACGGTGAACGCGAACCTCGAGAAGGCCTCTGTCCGCCTCAGGTTCACCCCGGTCCCCGAAGCGCCGCCGGGAGACTCGCTTGACTCCGCCATGGATCTCTATGGGAAGGTCGTCTCCAGGATCGACTCGGAGACGAGGACCATCTTCGAGGCCTACAAGGCTGCGTTCGAGGCCTTCAACATGCTCATGGACCAGCACGGCATCAGCATCCCCGTAAGCCCCGACACCCTCCTCGCGTCGCACGAGTACGTGACGGCCATGAGGCTCGTAGCCGAGGAGTACTGGCTGAACTTCCATCTGCGGTCATCGGAGGAGCTCGAATCGAAGAAGAACCAGCTTCTGGAGCAGCTTCGGAGGCTCTCCCCGGTGCTCACCGGCCAGCACGCGGCCCAGCTTGCGCGGCTGATGGACTCGATGAAGCCCACGGTCCCGGCGGATTCGGTCGCGCTCCGCCAGGAAGTCGAGCAGGTCAGGGATCTGATCAGCTCGCAGATCAAGATCTTCGAGGACTCCCCGAGGACCATCAAGAGGGCGGTCGAGTCCGTCGACCCCAAAGCTGCGAAAATCATTCCCTTCCAGACGCCCAGGAAGCTGAACGAGATCTCCTCGCTGAGGAAGGAGTTCGAGTCCTCGAGGGACGGGCTGGACAGCCTTACGCGCTTCCTCGCCGACTCTGGGCCCACCCTGCAGTCTCTGGTGACCTCGTGGAGGACCGACCGCGAGGGCCTTCAGCTCATCGCTCAGTACCCGACTGCCAGAACAGTCATCGAACGGATTCTGAACGAGCAGGGCAAGGTCAGGGTGAGGAGTCTGCCCTACGGGAGGGCGACCGCCCTCATCTACGCCCAGATCTACGCCTCCGAGAACCCTGGTTCCGCCTTCGACCAGAAGGAAGGAGTGTTGACCTCGATTGCCTAGATGCGCCAACGGGCACCTGCAGAGCCTGGGCCTGAAGTGCCGCACCTGCGGCCTGCCCCTCTCGTACAGGGAGGCGACCAACGAGCTGCTTGACCTCCCCGCCGTCCACCCGGACTTCGGCAGGACCGCCGGGCTGTTCGTGGGCGTGCCGCCTCCCCCCGGAGACCAGGACTACTCGCTGAAGATAACGGCGGGGAAGGGGCCGGTCCAGACCAAGGATGAGTTCGTGCCCGAGAAGATTCAGGGAGGGACGTGGCACGACTTCTATGTCCGCGACACGGGGGAGCTCACCAGGTGGCTGGGCATCGTGGCGTTCGGAGAGTCGTCGTTCAAGTTCCTGTTCGAGGACGCAGCCGACCCGCTCTCGGTCCTGGCCACGTCGGCGCTGCCCCAGCTCAAGCAGACTACGGTGGCCGCGATGACCGCAGACCGCGAGTCCACCCCCGTCGAGCAGAACGCCAGCTATGTGGCCCTCACTGCGGCGATAAGGCGCGGGTACCACGTAGTGGTCCTCCCGCGCTCTCTGGCGAAGCAAATCCTTGCCCCCGAGGACGAGGGCGAGGCAACGAACCCTGCGGGAAGCTTCTCGCGCGTGGTCGCGGGCCTCCTGACCATGCAGGAGGAGCTGATGGACGTCCTCGAAAAGGACCGCCACATAGGGGTCGGGTTCCACGTCCTGTTGCCCATACTGTCTGGGTCACTGCAAGTGTTCGGAAAGGCCGCGAACGTCTTCGCCGTCCAGGGTTATCAGCTTCCGAAGGGGGTCAAGCTCGACGACGTCAAGACCTTCCACTCCCTCGTCTCCTGCGACAAGGACATGGTCAAGGACTTCGAGGGGGGCTTCACCCAGTTCCGGAACAAGGCGGTGAAGGGTGCCCTGAGCGCAGAGTGCCGCGTGCAGGAGCATCCCGACAAGGGCTCGTTCGATGTCTACACCGTCTGCGGCCTGGACGAGTCGTCCGTCCTGAGGGAGTGCGAAGAAGGGTACAAGGCGGTGGCAAAGCGCGCGAGCTCGCTGAAGGTGGAGAGCCTGAATTGACCACCTTCCATCTCAAAGCGGTCGAGTACGAGGGGAAGAGATTCGCCAACTGCACCCTCGTCCTGGACCCGGAGGCACGGAAGGCGGAGGTGAAGCGGCCCGCAGGGGTCCTCAGGGGCGGCATGGTCCCTCTAGCAGACCTGTCCTGGTCACGCGGCACGACCGTCCAAGTGGACGGAGACGTCGTGAGGTCGGGACCTGTCACTTTCATCGCGGACGACGCCAAGATGGCGGATGAGATTTCGCGGGCGCTCCAGGGCCTCGGCCCAGCCGGGGGAACAGCTGCCGACAAGCTGGCCAGTCTCAAGGACCCGACGTGGAGCTTCCTGAGGATGCGGGCCGAGGGCATCGCATACCTGGTGGAGCTGAAGCGGGACCCGCGCCGGGCCCTTGTCGAGAAGTCACCGTCATTCACCGGTCGCTATGAGAACCCTGCCCTTGAGTATCTGATGAAGTTCGCCACGACACTCTCCGAGTCGCACGCGAAGATGACCTATGCGTCTGCGGAGGTCCAGGAGGCGGTCGGCACGGACGCGATCGACAGGATAATGGCTTTCGTCTGCGCCACGGGCTCCTACCAGAACAGCTTCGTGGCCGGAACCGGTTATTCGCAGGAGCTGGGGGACTTCTTGAGCGAGCTCGGCCTCGAGTCCGAGCCCCTGACCGAAGGCGACGTCAAGTCAGGCACGGAGTCAATGCTTCGGCGCTCGCTCGCCCTGTTCTCGCCCCGTGTCTAATGCTGCAGTGGAGGGACGCCGAAGGCGCTTGCGCCATTCGTCTGCACGTGTCCACCGTGACAGGCCATGGGGAAGGCTTCTCCTCACGAGGAGACCAAACTGTCCCTAGAAAGCCCGTAATCGGCAGAACCCAACCCCTTTCGAGCCAAGGCTGCGGGGATTCCGTCAGAGAGGACAGCGCGCCACTCCCCTAGGTGAGGCCGCTTTTCGACGCCCGTTTAGCACCCCCACGGTCGAGGAAACTGCCTATAATGGACAAATCGTCCACCGCGCTTATATATATCGCTTGAGAGGCTGTTTCGAAAATAATGAATTTGTATAGTAAAAACTATACATCGAAAATCACTTCAGGAACTATACTAGCACTTCTCGCACTCTCCGGCTTCGCTGTCGTGCTGGCCCTGCCTATCAGCTCGGTCCACGCAGTGACGTCGGGATCAGGAACTCTAACCCTGAGCGCAAGCTCGGGCGTTCCAGTAATCAACTCCTACTACATGGACTTCGGGGACAGAATCACCGTGACGGGGACAGGATTCCCCTCAGGCCAGGACAACATTCAGATTGTTCTGATCCCAAGCACGACCTCTGTCACCGCGACAGTCGCCAGCTTCTGCACAGCTAACGACGTGTGCGATCTTGGAACCCTTGCCTCTAAATTCGACCCGTCCATAGCGGGTTCGAACGACGGGACTGTCATGTCTGACGCCAACGGATGGTTCAAGGCGCAGATTGACACCCCGACCGTCCAGGGAGGGAGCTACCTCATCTACGCAATCTACCCAACTTCGACGGGCAACGTGGTCACCACCACACTGCCCTTCACTGTGAAGGCGGGCATCTTCATCGTCTCTGACTTCACCGGTGCGACGAACTCTGGCTCCGGCGACCCACTACAGATCGCGGGAGTCGGTTTCGGCAGCGGTGAGCAGATCCAGCCGATCCCATCCAGCTTCTTCGTCAACCCGAACCACAATAACATCGTAACCGGGTCAACACCCGGGAGCGACGTCATTGGGAACGCTGAGGGAACATTCGACGTAGGGCCGGAGACGACCGACAACTACATCTGCACTGGTCTAGCGGGCGGTCCGTACTGTGTAGGCAACATCGTGGGCGGGACTCACACTCTCACCATCTTGGGCCTCTCAAGCGGAACCTCCGCATCCGAGACTTACACCGTAAACCCGGAGCTATGGTTCTCTGTGAACCCATGCGGCGGGGCAGCGACCTACAGCATTGACACGGTCGCAGGAGCCAAGGTCTGCGTCTCTGGCACAGGATTCGCCAAGAGCGCGACAGTGGCGGCGGCCGGGTCGGTGACCATCGGCGGGGCGTCCACCATCCACGGGGAGATCGACTCCGACGTAAACGGAATCTTCTCCAACGTGGTGATAACCCTTGCGCAAGCAACGGGCGTCGGACCGGTCAACATAGTCCTCGGAGGGACGACCTTCTCATACGCGAACGGCAACATCTACCAGCCGAATCACGCCCNCGGTGACCATAGGCGGCGCGTCCACCATCCACGGGGAGATCGACTCTGACGTAAACGGAGTCTTCAACAACGTGGTGGTAACCCTTGCGCAAGCAACGGGTGTCGGACCGGTCAACATAGTCCTCGGAGGGACGACCTTCTCGTACGCCAACGGCAACATCTACCAGCCGAACCATGCCCTGTCGGACTTCATCGCAGGAGTCCTCGTGGGTTCGCATGCCGCACAGGGTGCTCTAGTGACGCTGCCGGAAGGCAACGCGCGCAGAGTACACCAGTCGGGCGCGATCATCGGCTATGGCTACGCTGCCACTGCTGCGTACGGAGCACCAACCGGTCAGTTCATCTTGAACCCAGGCGGTGTCGGCTTCCAGACTCTGGCAGCAGGCACAGGCGGGTCAGCTGACGACACGCATGCCACCGACGCTAACGGTGCCTTCATGACCTTCTACTACACTCCAACAGTCCAGCACTACAAGTACACCCTGCATGACAACACGGTTGGGAACGCAGCGCCAGACTCGACGTTCACCGTCCAGCCTGACGTAAGGTTCAACAGCCACATTATCAGCGCAGGGAACGACGTCGCAATCGAGAACCACGGCTCCCAGCCCAACTACGGAGGGCTGAACAGCCAGGCTGGTCTTGCGGGCCTAGGGGTAGCAACCCCGCCGTTGGGTGACCTAACGGTCTACATCAACGGCAACCTGTGGGCCAACTGCAACAGCGTGGGCAACCTTTGCGACGGCAACATCCTCCTAGCAAGCGGCGGCCTCAACGCTTGGGCGTGGCTACCTAACCTCGGCGGAAACGGGATCGCTTCCACCGACCTACCGCAGGGGAGCTACAACGTGAACATCACGGGCACCTACAGCGGCGACTGGGCCTTCGGTCGGTTCAAGGTGGACACGGCCACGGGTACAGTCTCGCAGTTGACGGTCGACCCGATCGCCATGAACGGCGCGCTCAGCACCCAGGCTGGCTCGGCAGGCACAACTGTCGCGCTCCAGACCGGGCAGATCGGCTGTGGCGGATGCAACAACCCAGGGATCCACGGGCTAGCGGCCAACACGCAGTACAACATCATGTGGGACACTACCACTCAGGTAGGAACCTTCATGTCCACCGCGACGGGCGGTGTGCCAGTCGGCACACAGTTCACCGTCCCGGCCGGGACTTCGGGCGTCCACGTGGTTGACATCCAGACTGCGAGCGGCCAGTCCGCGATATGGGGACAAGTGCAGGACCACTTCGATGACCAATTCGGCAACCTAGAATTCGCTCTGACGACGTCGCTCATCGTGACGCCGTCTGTCGCGACAGGTGGGACAGTGATGACTCTGACGGGCAACGGCCTGCCAGCAAGCACAGTCCTGTACCTCACCAACTGCGCGAGCGGAATCACATACGCACAGTTCACCAGCGACTCCGCCGGGAACGTTCCATCTGGCGTGACCTTCACGGTCCCGCAGTTGGCGAACCCAGGCCCAGAGACTGGTGCGCTACTCACCTGGCAGATCGACAACAACAAGGGATGCTACCAGGGACCCAACCCAGTCGGCCTAGCGAAGTTCGTGTACGAGGCCTCGATGTCGCTCAGCTCCTACAACGGAGCGGCCGGAACGACAGTCACCGCCTCGGCGAGCGGCCTGGTTTCAGGAGGACTCTACGACATAGTCTTCAACTATGCGCCCCTCTCGACCAACCTTAACGCATACACGGGCAGCGTCATCGGCGTCATAATCGCCAACGGCCAGGGCCAGGGCACCTCGCAGATCACCATCCCTGCATCGGCAGCACCAGGAACCTACCAGATCGGACTCGTTTCGACCAACAACATTGGCGGAATGAACCCGGCGTTCGCAACCGCGCTCAACGTCATCCCGACGTTCACCGTCGGCGGATGTTCGAGCTGCGGCCAGGGACAGCAATTCACCATCAGCGGGACACCAGCCCAGCAGTCGCTGGCCGGTACCCCAGTCCTATCGATCACCTACAACAACCCAAGCCAACAGCAAGTCACCGGCTTCATCATCGTCTCGGTGCAGAACGCACTGGGGCAGACAGTTTACATCACCACAGCAACGATCCAGCCAGCCGCGGGAGCGTCCGCGACGGGCATCGCAGACCTAGCACCACTTCCATCCGGCTCCTACACAGCAACCGTGTTCGTCATATCGGCGGGCGGCGGTTCGCTGTCAGCACCTACAACTGGCGTCGCAATCCACGTCTAACCCGGTGAGCCCATTGAAGGTCCTATCAACCATCTCAGTAGTTGCACTGACGGCCTTCCTCGTGCTGTCGCCATTCGCGGCATACGCCGCGGGTGCGACGGTGACGGTGCAGACCGACCAGCCCAGCTATTTCAGCGCACAGACAGGTTCAATCTTCGGCAAAGTCACGCCGGCGCCATCAGCGAGTGGCACCTACGTAACCATCGTCGTCAAGAGTCCGTCCGGAGCACAAGTACTGTTCTCGGAGGCGCTCGTCAGCACGACTGACGGCTCGTACTCCTACCAGTTTGTGACCGGCGGCTCCGCCTCCTGGTCCTCAGGCACATACAAGGTCAACGCCACCTACGTGGCCACCTCCGTGTCTGGGTCTGCCGTCACAACCTTCGCCTACTCCACATCGACGAGTGGCGGAGGAACCGGCATCTCACAGGGCCAGTTCAACGACATCATGGGCAACCTCACTGCTCTGAGCGGCAAGCTCGACACCATTTCGGGTGACGTCGCTGCCCTCCAGAGCGGACAGACCGCCCAGAACACACAGCTTTCAACTCTCGCGACATCACTTTCATCGCTCCAACAGGCAGTCACAAGCATCCAGGGCTCAGTATCCGGCATGTCGACAACTCTAGGGCAGGTCAACACTGCCGTCGGGCAGGTCTCGACGCAGTTCAACCAGCTCTCGGGTCCGTTGGCAAGCGCGGGTCAGACGCAGACGTACGTGCTCGTCGTAGCCGTACTTACAGCCATCACCCTAGTCTTAGTTCTAGCAGTATTAGTCAGAAGGCTGTCCTAAACAGACAGTCTTCCTCCTCCGTTTTTCTTCCGAAACCACTGCTTATTCCGCACGACTCTCTAGCGCTTCTTCAGCCTGGAGTCGACCCACCGGAGCTCGTCCTCCAGGAGGCGCCTATACTCGAGAAGGTACTGCTCGAGCCTGCTGCTGTCGAGCTCGCCGGTGCGGATGACGTGGTCCCAGGCGGCGCGGTTGCGCCTCGTCGACTCCAGTACCATGACACTCATGTTCTCGGCGTCGATCAGCTCGGTCAGCGCCGACCCGATCTTGTGCCATTTGCGCGCGAACTGGTTGACCATCTTGCGGTGCTCGTCCAGCGCCTCGGTGCCCTTCGATGTCAGGGAGTAGACCTGCTTCGACCTGGCCCCCCTTGACGACGCCTCGACGAGGCCCCGTTTCTTCAGCTCTTCGAGGGTCGGGTAGATCGATCCGGAGCCCGGGTGCCAGCCCCCACCTGTCAGGTCGTCTAGGTCGGACATGAGGTCGTAGCCCGACATGGGCTTCTTCGACAGCCTGAGCAGTATGAAGAGCCTGAGCAGGCCCCTTGGGCCGCTTATCCGTCTCAGCGGCTGGACTGTCAATTCCGTGCGCCTCCCGTCGTGAGTTCCACCGAGGGCCCGCTCTGAAGCCACCCTCTAATAAATGTCGTATGCGACATGTCGTAAAGCATATATCCACGTGCCGCCGGGCGGGAATTGTTCAGCTTGAAGCCGTTGCTAGCTTCGAAGGCCCTCGCAGTCCTGTTGGCCGCCTTGATCGGCGTTTCAATGACGTCGCTCCCGCTGCCGTCGCGTGCGGCGAACGCAGCGGGGTTCACAGTCGTCAGCGCCGTTTGGGGGACTCCGACCCTCCCGGTCGAGGCAGGCCCGGGCACCCAGAACGTCCCGCTGACCATCACCCTGCAGTACTATTACTTCAACTCCGCCCAAGGGATCAGCGTAACGTTGTCTCTCCCGCCGGGCTTCACCGACGCCAACGGCAACTCGGTCACCACCGCCTACGTGGCCAACACGGTGCCCTCGGGAGCCGTCCTGCCGATATCGTTCAGCCTCAACATCGCCTCGGGCCAGAGGATCGGCAGCTACGTCTTCCCGATGACGATTTCGTGGGGCGCCATCACCCAGGTCAACCCCATCCAGTCCGTCTCCGAGACCCAGAGCGCCCAGGCAACGGTCCAACTGAAGGGGAAGGTCCTGCTCCAGTTCGGCACTGGCCAGTCGGCCCTCACCCCCGGCGCGGTCAACCAACTCCCGATCACGGTCTCGAACTCCGGTACCGGCAACGCGAGCAGCGTCGACATCACCCTGATATCCTCCGCAGTGGTGAGCGTCCTCAACACCTCTCCCGAGATCTCGCTGATAAGGCCAAACTCCTCGGTCACCACTTCCGTCGACATATACGTCGCCCCGACGCTGGCTGGGCAATCGGTCCCGCTGGCCATCGGCGGAACGTACTCCGACGCCTACGGCAACACTCACCCCATATCGGCCTCGGTCGGGATGTACGTCAAGAGCATCTCGTCGTCCCCTGGCGCCCCCTCCCCGGTGCTGGGGCTCTCGGGATACTCCTACAGCCCCTCCCTGATCTTCCCGGGGACTGTGGTGGCCACCCTCCAGGTGGCGGTCTTCAACTCCGGCACCACCTCCGGGTCGAACGTCACGGCAACGCTGCTCCCCTCTGACCCCGTCTACTCGCTCACGAGCGGGTCAATGTTCCAGGCGGCCGGCCTACTCCCCGCTGGCCAGAGCGCGCCGTTCACCTTTGCCCTTGGCATCAGGAACAGCACCCAGCCGGTGAACGGTACCCTTTCACTTGTCATCACGGCGTCGGGAGTCACGCCTGTGAAGTACAGCATACCATTCGTCGAACAGCCAAGGGCCGACTTCAGGATCGTGTCGATATCCTCGCCTTCCATCGCCTCAGGGGACGGAGCGGACCAGCTCCTTGTCACACTGCGAAACGTGGGGGCGGCGTCCGCCCAGCTCGCCACCTTCACCATGCAGCCCTCCTACGTCTTCGAGCCTAGCACGCAAGGGTCATTCACCACCACGCCCGTCGCGGGGGTCGGCACGATCTCTCCTGGAGCGACGACGAACCTGACCCTGATCATTCAGGTCAACTCGAACCTCGACCCGCGCACATATCCGCTCGTGCTTCACGCGAGCTGGGGGCAGCTCGGATCCGCCCAACCCTTCGGCCAGGACATAGTCCTGCAGCTCCCTGTACACGCCTCCGGTTTCCAGATTGCGAACAGCGTCATCTTCAGCGTCCCGTTCCTGGTGGTCGTCGTGGTCCTTATCGTAGGGCTGGTGGTGCTCCGAAGGCGCAGGGCCGCGGCGCGCAGGCGTCCCGCCGCCACGGGGTAGCCGCGGAGCGCATGACTCTTGGCCGACATAATCGACGTCAGAGACCTCGTGCTGGTGTACGCTGACGGCACGAAGGCGGTGGACAACATCTCCTTCAACGTCTCGGACGGCGAGTTCTTCGGCTTCCTCGGCCCCAACGGCGCGGGGAAGAGCACCACCATCAAGGTGCTCACCACGCTACTCCGGAAGACGTCGGGGAAGGTGATGGTGGCGGGATACGACCTCGAGCGGAACCAGGGCGACATCAGGAGGCTCATCGGGGTCGAGGCGCAGGAGAGCGTCGTGGACCCAGACCTCACGGGGCGGGAGAACATGACCCTCCAGGGCAACCTCCAGCAGATGCGGGGGACGGCGCTCGCCGAAAGAGTCGACGAGCTCCTCAAGCTTGTCGAGCTGGAGCAGGTGGCAGACAAGCTCGCCGGAAGGTACTCCGGCGGGATGAAGAAGAGGCTCCAGCTGGCCGCGAGCCTGGTCCACAAGCCCAAGATACTCTTCCTCGACGAGCCCACCACGGGGCTCGACCCCCAGTCCCGCGTCGGGATCTGGAAGTACCTCGAGAAGCTCAACAAGGTCGAGGGGATGACCATCTTCCTCACCACGCAGTATCTCGAGGAGGCGGACAAGCTGTGCGGGCGGCTCGCCATCATCGACTTCGGTAAGATAGTGGCCAGCGGGTCGCCAGCCCAGCTCAAGAAGGAGGTCGGCGCCGACACCATCACCCTTTCTCTGAACGACGGCGAGTCCGCGAAGGCCAAGGAGATCCTGGCCAAGGTCCCCGGGGTGGCTGAGATCTTCGAGGCGGACGGGGGGCTGACGGCCCACGCGAGAGACGCGGGGAAGATAATCGCCGAGGTGGTGAGGGCACTGGACGAGGGAGGCGTGGAGCTTTCGTCCCTCAACATCTCGACGCCCAGCCTTGACGACGTGTTCCTGCGCCACACCGGAAGGCGGATCAGGGTCGAGGAGCTCGGGAAGAGGCCTGAGATGGTGTTCGGAATGAGAAGGTTGAGAAGGTGACCCTCCTCTTCGACACCGGTTACCTGTTCGTCAGGGCGCTGAAGAAGGTGATCAGGAACCCGATCCTGCTGTTCTTCTCGCTCTTCCAGCCGGTCTTGTTCCTCACGCTCTTCACCCAGCTCTTCAAGAACCTCGGGCAGCTTCCGGGGTTCCCCTCAGGGAGCTACATCGCCTTCGTCACCCCCGGGATACTGCTGCAGAACGGCTTCACGAGCGCGCTCCAGTCAGGCACTTCGATGGTGGACGAGCTGAACTCGGGCTTCCTCCAGAACATGCTCGTCACCCAGGTCAACAGGTCAGCTATCCTGCTGGGCCGCCTCCTGAGCGACGCCTTCAGGGTGTGCGTCCAGTCGATCATCATCCTCCTCATGGCGTTCCTGCTCGGGGCCCAGATCGTGACCGGCATAGCGGGGGTCGTCGTGATCCTGATCACCATCGCAAGCTTCGGCCTTGCGTGGTCGGGAATCTCCCTGAGCATCGGTCTCGCCACGCGCAGGGCGGAGACCGTGACCGCCATCGGGTTCTTCCTCACCTTCCCCCTGCTCTTCATGAGCACGGCCCTGTTCCCGCAGGCCTTCCTCCCGTCCTGGATGCAGATCGTCTCCAGCCTCAACCCGGTCAGCTACAACGTGAACGCGATCAGAGACCTAGCCCTCGGGGGGATCACCTGGAGCACCATGCTTTCCGCCTACGGCGTCACGTCTCTCCTCGCGATAGTGACGCTAGGCGCAACCCTGTACCAGTTCAGGAAGGTAGTAGCCTAGCCCCGGCAGGCATTTTGCTGAAACACGTTAATTTCGGCGAGAATGTATTTATCAAGTTGAGGGGGCGGAGCGCGCGATGCTCGCTCTCAACGGGTGGCTCTACGCATGAAGGCCGTGGTCCTCGCAGGCGGCCTCGGGATGCGGCTCCGTCCCCTGACCGATGACAGGCCGAAGGCGCTCATCCCCGTGAACGGGAGGCCCATCGCAGAATACCAACTCGAGTGGCTCGCCAAGGAAGGCGGAGTCGACTCGGTCGTCTTCGCCTGCGGCTACAAATGGGAGCGCCTCAAGGAGCACTTCGGCGCCAGCTTCGGGGGCATCCCGGTGGACTACTCGGTGGAGGACGAGCCCCTCGGGACGGGAGGCGCGCTGAGGAAGGCCCTTTCGCAAGGAAGCGCCGACGACCTGGTCATCGTGACCAACGGGGACATCATCACCGACCTGCCCCTGAGGCGGATGGTCGAGGCCCACAGACAGGCCGGAGAGATCTCGGCGTCCATGATGGTGGTGCCTTACCGGTCCAGGTTCGGAGTCGTGAAGATCGACAAGCTCAGGATGGTCAGGGGGTTCGAGGAAAAGCCGGCCTTCCCGGACGTCTGGATCAATGGGGGCGTCTACCTGCTCAACCCGAGGAGGCTCCAGCGGACCCTCCCCGAGAAAGGCGACATCGAGCGGGAGACCTTCCC
>OCOJ01033137.1_pt2 | contig 22732 bp, 24 predicted proteins | sample 1539251 | NCBI WGS metagenome assembly OCOJ01 (sample SAMN01911457, study PRJEB22624) | soil metagenome | biome: Soil | place: Malaysia | collected 2012-04-30 | depth RA_metagenome m | reverse complement strand
TCAGGTTCTGCTGTTCTTCTATGTCGAGTGTACCGTCGATGACGGCAAACCTGTCCTTCTTTACCATCGATTCATACTGCTCCACTATCCTTGTCTGGAAAATCCTGTAGCTCTCGTACTCGTCATTGCTGAGATTCAGGTCCATGCCCGCTTCATAGTACTTCAACTTGGGCCGCCCCTCCAGAATCCTGTCCATGGCGATATCGGGGGGCACACGGAAGTAGAAGGCGGTGTCCGGCACTGCCGCGAAGGAGTAGACCTTGCGCACCCACGAGGATGTGCATCCCCTCACAACGTCCCTGGCCAGAGCTGTGTAGACGTACCTGTCAGCCAGGACGAAGTAGCCCGCCTCCAGAAGCGGGGAGATGTTCCTCTCGTAGCGATCAGCGAAATCTGTGGCGTGCAAGAGGCTGAAGGTGGTGGGGGTGAGCAGCGCCTTCTTCTTCCCCTTGGAAGTGATGTCCTTCACAACGTCAGAGGAGTTCCACTCGGTGAAGAAGACGTTCAGTCCGAGGCTCCTGAGCCACTTGTCGAGAAGGTGTAGCTGGGTCGACTTCCCTGACCCGTCGATGCCCTCTACTACGATGAGCTTCCCCTTGTACGCCCTTCCCCCTGAGGCTTCCTTTGCCATCTCAGCTCTCCACCTTGACGAGGCCGGCGTGGCGTTCTCTTTCCTTCGAGCTGACGGAAATGGTGACAGGCCTCTTGACGACAGAAGAAAGCGCCAGTGCAACCGCCTTGGAGAGTTCAAGGGGGAAGGGGCCCTCGCTCTGTAGGACGCTGATTCGCAGTCCGCCCGAGTAGGCTACCCTGTACTGCGCCTTCGACCGGTCGAGCATCTCCACCAGCCTCAGGCAGGCTCCGAGCTTCTTCACTCGCCTCTCGTCGTGAGTCAGAAAAGCGCTGTACTTCCTCACCAGCCAGTTGGCGGCCCTGGGCCTTCTCGCCCTAACCACAGACAGCGCGGCGAGCAATTGGTCCTCGTGTCTCATGGGAAGGTCTTCGCTCATAAGGATCCCGAACATGGCGTAGGGATCAGCATCGACGCATTCCGGAGACCTTCCCCTCCATGCGGCCAAGAGCAGGATTTTCTTCTCCCTCTCGTCGACCAGACCGTTCCTTTCCATGCGTTCAATCAGGTCCGAATAATCGGCCGAGCCGGGCGGCTGCGCCTTCCTGATCAGCAGGCGCTCGATGTCCTCCTTCTGCGCTATCGCGCTTGGGCTTCGTGCTCCCCCCTGAAGGAACTCCATCAGGATGCCGTCCCTGAGACCGTGGGTGCTTACGGTCAGCTGCCTGAAATCGAGTTTCTCCATCAGCGTCCGCACCACCAGTGCCCCTGCCGCCATGGTCTCTGACCTCCCCTGGCCGATGGCCTCCACCCTGTCGAGCTCGGAGAGCTTCAGCTTGAAGAATTCCCTGCTCATCCGCTCGACGGAGTCGAAGTCGATGGAGTAGTTGTGCACCTTGTCGAATGGATAGTCCACACGGTCCTGGTCGTACCTCGCCATAGCCCTGATGGTCCCTCCAGTGCCCACGAGCACGGCGTCACCATCCAGCGTGAGCTCCTCTGCCGAGGGGAGCATCTGGGCAATCTGCTTCGCCATTCTGGTGCGATTCTTCTTCGAAAAAGTTCCGTCCTTGCCTGCGAAGGCGGAGGTCAGTTTCAGGGATCCTAGAGGCAGGGAGAGTATCCTCCTGATCCGCATCTTGTTCACATAGGTGAGCTCAAGGCTCCCACCCCCAAGATCGAAGAAGAGAACGCTCGGGGCATCAATTGACGTCAGGGCTCCCAGAACCCCGTACAGCGCCTCCTCATTCCCGGTGAGCACCCTCATCCTCAGGCCAGTTTCCTCCTCTACCCGCCCAAGGAACTCCTCCCAGTTTGCGGCCTCTCGCACAGGGCTCGTTCCTACGAGCAGCACATGCTTGATAGAATCCAGCGAAGCCGTCTCCCGGCAGAGCTTTAGCACGTCTATGGTCCGTGAGATTTGCTCGTGGCCAAGGTATCCTGTTCCTTCAAGGCCCTCCCCGAGCTTCGCGAGCATTCCCAGTTGCCCGTAGGACTTCAGAAAGCCGTCAGGCTCGACCTTGTACCTGAGCATCTTTATCGAGTTGAACCCGACGTCGATGACTGCGACCTTCATTTTCACTCGAGGACGGGCTTCAGCGGCCTAAGTGCTAAGCTGATGGTCTCCAGCTAGGCCATCCTCCTGATTTGTTTCGGGGTGAGGAGCCAGCGTAGCTCTCCCGATATCCTAGGGTTAAACCCGGTCACCAGCAGCTTCGCCAGCCCCCCCTTCTTCAACGAGATCCTGAAACCTGCGGAACCGTCGCCTCCCCTCCCCGCGATTTCCCCCATCGCGATGCTAAGATAGGGCTCATGACCCACGCAAAGGACCTTCGACCCTGGCCTGACACTGGTCAGCCTCCGGTACAGGGCGCTCCGGCTTCCTTCGGGGCTCAGCTCGGACCACTCCTCCACTCGGTTCTTCTTATCCAGGGCCTCGCTGACGATGCTTGCTGTCTCCTTCGCCCGCTTGAGGGGGCTGGCTGCGACGACGTCGAACCTGTAGCCTAGCTTCGCCATGGCCTTGCCCACTCCTTCTACCTCCTGTCTTCCAGCGGCCGTCAGGGCGCGGGCACTGTCCCTGGCGGCAACGGGGATTCTCTTGCCTGCTTCTCCATGCCTCATCAGATAGAGCTCCATTCAGGTAATCGCCTTCTCCTCCGACCCGCCGTAGGGGCACATGAAGGTTCCCCCGCGGCAGACGGTATTTCAGGAGGCACCCTGAATGATATTGTGGTCTCATTACTCTCTATAGCTGGTCGACCCAAGTATAGGAGTGTGAAGACTTGGACGGAAGAAACAATCAGCTTTTCAGTGCGCCCCGAAAATGATTCAGCATGGCCGCACTGAGGGTCAGTCGCAAATCCCTAGCGAAAGGGTACGCCGACAGGACAGGGGTTTTGATGAAGATGATTGCAGACCTTCCTGGCCGACCCTCACCGGATGAGGTTCACGATCTCAGGGTGGCCGCCCGCCGCATCCAGGTCATGCGTAGGCTGATGCCTCGAAGTGTCAGGAGCGCCCAGGATTCGAAAACGTTCAACCTCGCGATCAGGTCGGTCCTGAAGGCCACCTCGCAGCTCCGTGACATGGACACCCTAATGGTCACGCTGAAATCCTGCAAAGGCAACCTGCCGGCTGGGCTACTCGTCAGCCTAGAGAACCAGAGGAGCGACTCCGCCGCCCGCGCGAAAACAACAATCGGCGCCCTAGCCGACGTCCAAATTCCCGGGCTGAACGCCTCAAAGCTCAGAGGGAGACGGCTGTCCAGGAGGTTCAGGAAGGATGTCCGAAAGCACTCCAAGAAGGCCTCGTCGCTCCTGACCCAAGTGCTGAACGACGAGTCGAAGGTGGTGGAGCTTCACTCGCTCCGCAAGGAGGCCAAGAAGTTGCGCTATCTGCTCGAGCTCGCTGATAAGGCCCCGAAGCGGCTGTCGTCACTGACCAAGTGGCAGGAGTCCCTCGGCGCCATCCACGACCTCGATGTCGCCATCGGCTTCCTGAAAGGGGTCGGTGCCGGCCCCGGGCGGGGGGCGATTCTCGAGCTTCAGAAGGAACGCCACTCCAACTACAAGGCATTCGTCCGGGCTTACAGAGCCGACCGGACCCAGGCCCTAGGAGACGGGGGTGCGCCGTCTGTGGGGGCGCTGGCGCCGGCTAGTCTCGGCCCGGCCCAAGCATGACCCTCGCGTCGACCGCCAGTATCCTGTTTCGCGTCGCGACCAAAGGGTTCACCTCCATCTGATCGATCGACGGGTTGTCTATCATAATCCTCGAGAAGACTGAAACGACTTCGCAGAGTCGATTGATGTTAACCCTGGGTCCTCCCCTGTAGCCGCCAAGGATCTGGGCAAGCGCCTCGGTAATCAGCGTCCTCCGTGCTTCCTGCGCTGTAATCGGAGATACTGCTAGGCGGTATTCGTGCAGGAGTTCTGTGTAGATCCCCCCGAACCCGAGGACCACGATGGGGCCGAAGGTGGGGTCGCGGGTCCCACCGAGCAGGAGCTCAACGCCCCCTTTCACCATCTCCTGAACCAGCATTCCCTCGAACCTAGCATGCTCCTTTGTTGCAAGCTTCAGGAACCTAACGAATGCTCGCTTGGCCTCCGCAACGTCTCTGACATCAAGCGCAACCCCGCCGAACTCTGTCTTGTGCAAAACCCCCGGCGAAAGCAGCTNGTCTCTGACATCAAGCGCAACCCCGCCGAACTCTGTCTTGTGCAAAACCCCCGGCGAAAGTAGCTTGCACGCCACCGGGAAGCCGAACGTTTCAAGGTCCTGAAGGTGCTTCGCACGCTTTACAATGACGGACCTCGGTTCTNTCAATGCCGTATGAGCGCAGCAGGCTGCTAACCTCCCCTTGGTACAGGGGGCCTGTCTTGTGCCCAAGGCGCGTCGGCCGCTTGAGTGAGACGTCACCTTCCCAAGCCGCCTTCGACGCTGTGGCGTATTCTGGGGCCACAGCCAACGCATGCACGGCTCTCTCGGGCGTAGGGAAGCTCGGAATTCCCCTCGACATGAACTTCCTGTGGATCATGCTGGCGAACTCGGTATTGCCAATGACGCAACAGGCCACGGCCTTCCCAGATTGGCTGATGACATCACTGAGCTTCTCTGCTACGTCGTACTGCATCCCAGGAGCATGATGTGTGGGGAGCACTAGCAGGAGATCGTATTCCGGCCGTGCAGCCACCAATTGGACGACTCTGACAAACTGGTCGGAGCTGACCGAAGCTGTCAGATCGACCGGATTCTCCAGGGAAGCGTTGGACACGAAGGCCGCGCCACCAAACGTCGACAGGATCTTCCGCCTGGCTTTTTCCCCCAGCGGCTCCACCTGCAGATGTGTGTTCGCCGCTTCGTCAGCCGCGATTGCGCCCACCCCCCCTGCGTTTGTTACGATTGCCAGCCTTCTCCCCTTCGTGGGCGGGAGCATCAGTAACGAGACGGAGAAATCGACGAGCTCCTGCAGGCTATGCGCCTCGATCGTACCCGACTGCTGCAGAGCCGCCTGGTACACTTCATAGTCTCCGACAAGGGATGCCGTATGGGTCAGCGCCGCCCTCGCTCCGACGCCCGTCTTTCCCACTTTGAAGACGACAAGGGGTTTCCTTCTGACCGTCCGGGCCGCCGCCTCCATGAACTTCCTGCCGTTACGAACCCCTTCGAGGTAGACAGAGATTACTCGCGTGTGCCTGTCTTCTGCGAAATACTCGATGGCGTCCTCCACAGACACGTCAAGCTGGTTCCCCGTTCCAACGATTGCCCTGACGCCGACTCCGTTGGCCGCCAGCTCCTCGGCGACAACTTCCCCCAGATGCCCGCTCTGGGTGATTATCGCCACCTCTCCCTTGAGGGGCTTCAGCATCGAGACAACCTGGCTCCCATCAGGCAACGTCTTCGTGGGTCGGAGGAAAAGCGAGTCGACCCCCGACCACGTGTCGACTAGCCCGATTGTATTCGGTCCCAGAATTCTCATGCCATGCTTCGCGGCCACTTCGCCGATTTCTTTCTCCACGTCCCCCTTTCCCACCTCGGCGTAGCCCCCGGTGATCATAACTGCGGCCTTGACGCCTGCCCGGGCAGCGGCCCTGGTAAGAGCGAGCGTCTGAGACTCAGGGACGGCAACGATCAGAAGCTCCGGGGTCTCAGGGAGCGCGCCTATGGATGGGTAACAGGGCTGATCTCCAATTCGGTCGCGGGCAGGGTTCAGGGCGTAGACCGGCGCCTTCAGGATGCCCTTCTTCTCGTTTTCGATCATGTTAGCGAAGATTATCGAGCCGAGCTTGTTGGGATCTGTCGAAACCCCGGCGACTGCAATGCTCTTCGGCTCGAAGAAGCTCGTCATCCCCCGAACGGGTCTCATGGGCAACTGCTCCCCGAGGAGGCCGATTGTACTGGGCTAAAGCTTCACACTACGGCTTCGTTCCTAGGGCCATCGGCAGGACGTCCAGTCGCCGTATAAGTGGCACCTCGTCATCATGGTCGATTGGAAACTTGGTAGAGCAAGAGCTCCTGGTTCACTTCGACCAGAACCGTGACCCAGCCAGCAACCTAACTCGTGAAACGGAGCTCTTCGCCAAGGTGGACAGCGGTGTACTCCCTCAGGTAGCGCGCTTCTGGATCAACTCTGAGTGCCTTGTCCGGGGCGAGGCGAGGAACGCGAAGTACGGCTGGTATCGTGAAGACGTCGCGGAGAAGATGAAGATTCCGGTCCTGACGAGATCCACGGGGGGAGGCGTGGTCTTCCACGACGAAGGCAACTTGAACTGGAGCTTCTTCCTCCGGAATTCCGGCCCTCTCCTCTCTCCAACCACCGCATTCGACGCCGGTTCCAAGTATATCGTGAAGGCACTTGAAAGTCAAGGGGTCCGCGCCAAATTCTCCCCTCCGAACAGAATAGACGTCTCAGGCCGAAAGGTTTCAGGAATGGCTGCTCGCTTCACAGTCCGCACAGTCTTGGTTCATGGTACTCTTTTGATTGATTCTGACCTTGAGAAACTCAACTCAGTCTGCATTCCACCTGCTGGCTGCCCTCCCGTCTCAAATCTCACTGAATGGGTGAAACATATTGACGTAGCCGCCGTCGTGCAGTCTGTGGTAGCGGCCCTGCAGAATTCGGGTTTCCACGTGAGAATCGTCGATACAATCAGTAGATCCAATGGAAAATGATTATCTCTATTTTCTAAGTTGGCAGCAGTTAAGAACCGAAATCATTCTAACTCCGCTGGTTGAATCACGCGCCATTCCTAAAGTTGACCTCGCAGGAACGCAAGAACGGAAGGATGGTCGATGTTGACTCGGTTTGTGTTTGCCGCTGCGGGGAGAGGTTCCCTTCGGACAGACAGCTCAGCACCCACATCTACGAGCCTTTCGGTCTTGGCCAGGAGAAGCCACAGGCATCTAGTCCTCAGTTGTCCGCACTTGTTGCATGACTTCAACCGTCAGGCGATTTTCTTCCACATCAGGGCTTCGCCGGGGACGATGACCATCATTCTGTACATGTTGATTGCCCGAATGGTCCCGAACCTCTTCGAGACTTCTCCGAAGCTCGTCTGCGTGAAGCCTTCCGACGCGAATAACCCTTCAGATGGGATGTTGTCTATCTCGATGCCGGCGTAGACCTCTTCCACTCCTTCTTCCCTCAAGCGCCCGAGCGAGTCTTCGAGGAGGAGCCTGGCGATGCCCATCTTCCTGTGGGACTTCGCGACGGCGATGTAATAGATGTAGCCGACCCGTGGCTCCAACGCCTTCAGCATCACAAGTCCGACGGGTGCGCCTGACGCCATCGCCGCCCTGACCACCTCTAATTGCTGAAGCTTTCCCCTTGCATGCCTGAGGTACCATCCATCGAAGCTCTCTTCGAGTATCCTTTCTAGGGCGCCTCGTTCTTCGGGTGGGACGTCAACGACCACGACTCCCTCAGCGGCGGTCAGAGCCCGAACACCATCTTCGCATTGCGCCACAGTATCATTTCCCTGTCCCCTTCGTCTACATCCAGCCTCTTCACCAAGTCGAGGGCATCCGAGTAGGCGGTGATGGGGAAGTCCGTTCCGAAGATGATCTTCTCCGGCCCACCTGCAAAGTAAATTGCCTCGCCAATCTTCTTGGCGAGCCAATCGGCAAACTTGTCAGGGTAGGCTCCACCCCCCGTGGTCAGCCCGGAGATGTCTGCATAGACCTTGGGGTGCTTGTAGATGAGTTCTGCAACGTCCTCAAACCAGGGGTTGCCGAAGTGACAGAGGATTATGGTCAGTTCCTCCCTTCTGTTGGCCAGCGCATCGAGATTTAACGGGTGCGAGCTTGCGAGGTCGCCCGTACTCGTCACGGTATCCCCCGTGTGGAACATCACTGGCAGGCCTTCAGACACGGCGTAGTCATAGAGCACATCGAACAGGGGACTCACGGCGGACGTTTTCACATACCCGAGCCTGACCTTGAACGCCCTGACCTCATTCCTGTTGCCCTCGGCCAACCTGATGGCTGCCTTCACCTCCTTTGCTGAGGGCTCCGCTGTCACAACAGGCGATAGCAGACCTCCGCTCTTCCTGCAGAGTTCGATAACCTCCTGGTTGGGAAGAGCAGCACCACTCTTCAGGGGAGGGCTGAGGAGGAGGCCGTGCCCCACGTTGTTTTCTTTCATGCTCTCCAGGAGCCCTTTGAGAGTGTACCGCAGGTTGTTCATCTCGGCGAAGCGGAGGAGGGCGTCGTCAGGGCGCTCTGACAAGTGGATGTGTGCGTCGATTATCTTGGGCAAGGACCTGATGAGTTGGCCGATTCTGGATAAGGGTTGCTGCTCTCAGACTGGTCACCACAAAGGGTAGTGGTCGGTCTTCGTTCCACAGAGATGAAGGGGTAATCTTCAAACGATTTTGGAAAGATTTTGGAAATTCACTAAATACGACCGAATCGGAGTTCGTTCATGAATATGAAACCCTCAAGACCTCAGAGGGTTATTGTTGTCCTTGTCGTAGCAGCGCTCTTGATAGTTGCAATTGGCGTGTATTTCCAAACTACAACCAGAGGCACGGCGGGGAGCCTCTCTTCGGAGGTGACTGCACTTCAGTCGCAGGTCACCAACCTAGAACAGGCAAACTCAAACCTACAATCGCTTCTGGCATCCGAAGCTAGATCAAATTTCAACTCTTCGATGCTGTCTGCTGGGAGCCTCTACGCGAAGTACAGCGTGAGCGTGGTGACCATCCAAAGCTACGAACTAATAACGCAGAACACGTTCTTCGGTCAGTTGAGCTCGATAGAGAGTGTTCAGGGCTCGGGATTCGTCGTTGACTATCAGAACTCCTCCTATGTTGTCACCAACAATCACGTCGTTGCCGGGACTTCGAATATCACCGTAACTTTCTCCGACGGGAATTCCTACCCGGGCTCGGTCAAAGGGACAGATCAGTATAGGGATCTGGCTGTGCTCGCTGTTTTGGCACCTGCTTCGGAGTTCCACCCACTCGACCTTCTCGTCTCGACCGGTGCCGTGACTGTCGGTGAGACGGTCTTCGCAATAGGGAGTCCCTTCGGTCTTGCGGGTTCCGTTACAGCCGGATTGGTAAGCCAAATGGGCAGGACGATTACAGAGTCCACGAACGCCCAAGTTTCAATTCCCAATGTGATACAATTTAGCGCTGCCATAAACCCAGGCAACTCTGGCGGGCCCCTCCTCGATTCGAACGGGAACGTCGTCGGCATTACGACCGCAACAGCCAGCAATTCCGAGGGACTCGGGTTTGCGATACCAGCGGCCACGCTGCACCGGGAGCTTCCCTCACTCGTGTCAAACGGAGATTACAGACAACACCCTGCTCTCGGACTTGGCTCCACCACAGACATGACATACCAGCTGGCCCAGGTGACAGGCTCCAATGTGACCTACGGGGTCCTGGTCGAGTCGGTGGCCGACGGCGGCCCCGCTGGCAAGGCCGGAATCCAGGGAGGGACAAGGACCGTCACGGTAGAGGGACAGAGCTACACCGTGGGAGGAGCCATCATCGTCTCGATCGATGGTGTGAAGGTAATTGACTCTGATAGTCTCGCGAGCTACCTCGAGGAAAACACGACGGCGGGGCAGACCGTTCAACTGGGGGTGATTAGGTCAGGCACGTACGTCAGCGTGAACGTGGTTCTCGGTGCCTACTAGTGGTAACACCATTCCCCAGGTCGCGAGCTCGAACCAGATCGAGTGCCATCAGGGGTTCAATAGGCGACTACGGACCAGTGCCTCAGACGATATCATTATTGCGCCCAGCGTTTGTGGTCGGTCATGAATTGGATGCCTTCGAGCGGCTTCTATGGTGGTTGTTCGCGGGGAGCGCCGGAGGAAGGACGAGGAAGCTTGTCCTATACGCCATAAGAGAGCGGCCAAGAAACGCCCAGCAGTTATCAGGGGCGCTAGATCTGGACTACACAACCATCAGGCACCACCTGAAGGTGTTGGAGCAAAACCACTTGGTCGTGACCGAGGGGGAGGCCTATGGAAAGCTGTACTTCGTCTCAAACTCCATGGAGGCTCACTGGGCAACCCTCGAGGCGATACTCGAAAAGGCAAGAGGGAGAAACGGAAGATGAGCACAGAACCAATGCCACAGAAGATGAAGAGGCCTGCGTGGCTACTTGTTTCGCTGGTCCTGGCGGTGGGAATAGTATTGGGAGTGGCGTTATCGTACCTAATCCCAACGCCATCCGGCTTTGGCCCGTTCGCTCCCCCTCCTTTCGCCCAGTTCAGGAATCTCATCATAGTCCACATGGTTCTTTCCACAGTTATCATCGCCCTCCAGGTGTCACTCGTAATGGTGTACGGCAGAGTGTACGCGGAGACCGGGGCAAGGTTCTCCCTCGGAATACTCGTTGTGATGTTCGCCCTTCTTTTGCAGTCATTGTTCCAGTATCCGCTGATTCTGGGCTTCGTAGGGAGATACGCCGTCGAATTCGGACCATATCTTTCAACCGCTGACCTATTCACCATCGCCGCCTACACTATCTTTCTTTACCTCAGCCTCGATTAGACTCAAAAAAGAAATCCAGGCAGACGCCTGACCGTCCAATCCCGGACGAAAATCTCTCGGGTTCTCGCTATTAAATCGGACCACTCTGATGGCTCTGCCATGCGATACAAACTGAGGTGCCTCTCGTGCAGGAGAGAGTACCCCATGGTCTTCCGGAAACAGCTTTGCGATTCTTGCGGTGGAATCTTGGAGGTCGAGTACTTGGGGAATCCCGGAGTCAGGAAGCTGCGCAAGGACTTCTGGAGCTACGAGCCCCTGCTCCCGAAGGGAGAATACAGACACTACAAGCTTGGGAACACCACTCTTCTGAAATCGGTGGAGGAGAGGCTCTGGCTCAAACTCGAGATCGAGAACCCGACGAAGTCCTTCAAGGACAGGGGTTCGGTGATAGAGGTCGCAAAGGCGCTAGAATACGGCTACGACGAGGTCGTCTGCGCGTCGACGGGCAACATGGCCTACTCTGTGGCCTACTATGCCAAGCTCGGGGGGATAAGAAGCGCGATTTTCGTTAGCCGAAATGCAAACTGGCTGAAGATAAGGAACATACGTGAGACCAGAGACGCCGATATCCACAGGATTGACGGAGACTTCACGGAGGCTCAGCGCAGAGCAATCAATTATGCCAGGAGAAAGGGGGCGTTCCTTGTGGGCGACTACGGCTACAGGAAAGAAGGGCAGAAGACACTGATCTACGAAGTTATTGCCGAACTACCAGATGTCAAGAACATCTTCATTCCCGCGGGTAATGCCACCCTGTTCAGTGCGTCGTTCAAAGGGCTACTGGAACTGCGTAGGTATGGGCTTGTGCATTCCTCGGTGCGGCTCATCGCGGTACAGGCATCGCTCACGGATCCGCTCGCGGTGGCTTTCAGAACAGGGAAGCCCGTGAAATATCAGCAGCCTCTCACAGATGCGGGCGCCATCGCTGTCGGCTATCCTACCTATGGTGACCAGGCGATTGAAGGGATCAGGGCGACCGGAGGGACGGTGGTGGATGTCACCGATGAGGAGATGGAGGAAGAGAGGAAATCATTCTACAGAGAGTACGGGCTCCAAGTCGAGATGGCCGGAGTCGCTTCCATGGCTGCCTTTAGGAAAGTCCCAGTGAAAGGGAAAAGCGTCGCGGTAATCAGTGGTGCAAACACGCTCAAGCCATAGAACTATCTACCTGAACCCTATCCGTCCATCACTTTCATCTAGTGCGCTGGCCGCCCAAGATTTAACAGCGTCCAGTCCAGCCATGTCTGCCATGATTCCCATGTCGAAGACAAAAGCGCTCTTCTCCAAGGATAACGTGCCTCCTGGCGGCACCTGCCTCTCATCCTTCGTTCTAGTCTCGGACGGAGGACGCGTCCTTGTTGGGAAGATGGCCCATCCCGAAATCTGGGTCGAAAGGTTCCTCGTGGGACCGAAATTTGCCCCCGTCTACGCTGCCAGCGGCAAGTACGTCTTGCCCGCGAGGCACCTCCACTGGTACGAATCCCCCCTCGACGCCGCCCGAAGCGTGCTCCAGGACCAAGTCGGGCTTGATGTTCCGGAGAGCGAGATTTCTCTCGTGGACGTCCAGTCCCATGTGTCCGGTGACATCGCCAACGAAAAGGAACCGCCTCATTGGGACATCTGCTTTGTGTACCAGACGCACGTCTCGAAGAACATGGCGGCGAAACTCTCCCGTCCCGAATGGTTCAGCGAGCTGGTGTTCGAGCCGCTCCCGGGCCTGAAACAGGAAGACTTCACACGGGGGCACGGAGACGTGCTGCAGGCGGCGGGAATGCTGGGATCAGGGGACAGGAGAAACCGTGACTAATCTGGCACCTGACCGAGTTCAGTAAACATAGGCGCGCACCCGGCCTGGCGCGGCCCTCCGGAGTGCCCTCGCGACTGCATCGACGCCCTCAAACTCCGCGACCTCCAGCCTCCTTGCCGGCGTTCCGGTTTTCCTCACCATGGAGTAGGTCATCATTGTGAAACTTTCGCCGAACCGGGTGACGAACACAAGACACTTCCTTCCATTCCTCTCCCCAATCAGTCTGATGCCCGCATCTTCATCCAGCACATTAACCGCCTTCACCAGGTCGCCGAAAGATGTCACTTCCTTCTCGTAGAACAACCCAGGCACGCCCGAACTCCCGCCTCAAAAACAAATACTGGTACCCTTCGGCGAGGATGCGCTTCCTCTTGAGGAGCCATCTCGTCCTCTTCGACACCATGTCCGGCAGGAAGGAAGTCTTCCGCCCCCTCAGGCCGCCAGTCGTTACCATGTTCGTCTGCGGGCCGACCGTGCAATCCCGGATGCATTTGGGGCATGCGAGAACCTACGTCTTCTACGACGCCCTGGCCAGGTATCTGGGCCACCTGGGATATGACGTCACCTTCCTGATGAACATAACAGACATCGACGAGACCATTACGAAAGCGGCTCGCAAGGAGAACGCCGATCCGATGGATTTCTCGCGCCACATGTCTTCCCTCTTCTTGGAGGATCTAGGGCAGATGAAGGTCATTACAGTTTCCCGGTTCGAACCTGTCTCCAAGCACATCGGCGAAATGATAACCCAGATCCAGTCCCTGCTCGAGAAGGGGTACGCATACAAAGCTGGCGGATGGGTCTACTTCGACACCTCGAGGTTCAAACGGTGGGGGCGGCTCTCCCACCAGTCGAAGCGGGACCTATCCCTGAGGCCTCTCGAGCTCTCCCCCGCGAAGAGGAACCTGACCGATTTTGGGCTCTGGCGCCCTGAGGAGGTCGTAAGGGGCCGGTGGCGAAGCCCGTTCGGCCTTGGCTCCCCCGGGTGGCACATCCAAGACACGGCGGTGACCCTCCCGATCCTCGGCCCACAGTACGACATTCACGGAGGCGCCTACGAGCTGATTTACCCCCACCACGAGGCTGAGATTGCCCAGGCAGAGTCCCTAACGGGCGTCCACCCCCTCGTCAAGTACTGGGTGCACACCGGTCTTCTCAACATGAAGGGGCACAAGATGTCGAAGTCACTTGGCAACGTCATCACCGTAGACGAGGCGCTCAGGGCGTGCTCTTCAAACGAGCTCAGGTTCTACTTCCTGTCCACCCATTACAGAAATGAGATGGATCTATCGGGGCTAGGTGCTGCCCAGCGAAGGCTGAGCGAGATGCGTGGCGCTGCCAGGCGATTTGCCAGGTCCGGGGAGAGCGACGAGCACTCGTTGGTGTCGTTTGAAAGAGCGCTCAACGATGACTTCGACAGTCCAAGGGCAATCAGTTGGGCCGCAGCGGCCTTGGGGGCAGCCGCAAGGGAGAACGACCCCAGGTCGAGCAAATTTGCTTGGGCCGCGGTCCGAGCTATGTCTATTTTGGGGGTGGATCTTCTTGGGGAATCCTAGTCGCAGAGATTTCGAACTCAACGAGGCACGCTGGTGGTCAAACTGGACGCACTCGGCTTGGTTGGGCCCTTCCGGTTACCTTATGACCTCGGACGACTTCAGAGAGCCCTTCTTCAACCGAGCCTGCATCTTGGACTGCAGGGGAGTGGATGCGACAGTAGCCTGGGCAGAGGAGAGGCTCATGGCGCACGAGATGGACTCAACCATCACAATCTTCGACTCGTGCGCTAATGCCGTTAGGGGACTCCAAGCTTCCGGCTACAGACCCGTCGACATAATGACCGTCATGCTCTGGAATGGTTCAGCGGGGTCAGAAAGCCCGGCACAGGTCACCATCAACAAACGACCGGTTCCAGACAGTTGGACGCGGGCCTACCTTCAAGCATTCTATGACGACCAGGGACTCGCGCCCCTCGTAACCCCCATCGTGATCCGCCTGCTGAAGCTCAATGCCGTCACCCTCTTGGAGGCTAGAGCGGGGGACGACACAGCTGGCGTCCTCGCTATATTCCGGACAAGAGGTTTGGCTGGAGTCTACTGCGTAGGCACGGTTCCCGAACACAGAAGGAAGGGGGTGGCAGGCGCCCTGCTCTCCAGGGCCAAGACCATGGCCGCAGCCGAAGGAAGGCTTCTGTTCTTGCAGTCTCTTGCATCTGACACTTCCTCGCGCTTCTACCTAGAAAGGGGGTTCAAGATTCTCTACTCCAAACAGCTGCTATCAAAAGAAAGCTCAAATGCCAAGAAGAACAGGCGGGTCTAGGATGGACCTAGGGGTCTGCATCGAAAGGAACGCGACCCTGGGTCGAAGTCCTTTCCTGAGGGTCTTCGGCGGGTTCGAAAAGGTGAGGGCGGTCAGGGCAATCTTCGGGCGCCGTACTGATGAGATCTTGGGGAACCTGAACGTGGAGGTCACCGATAGCCGTGGTTACATGCGGATTAATGACAGGAAGGGTTCGATTGTCATAAACGCGAAGTATCTCAGGGAGGGGAATGAGATGGATGTCTACCTGGACGTCATACACGAGCTGGTTCATATCCGGCAGCACCACGAGGGGAAGGAGCTCTGGGACAGGGATTACAAGTATACAGACAGGCCCACCGAGATAGAGGCCTACAAAGTCGCAGTCAAGGAGGGGCGGAGGCTGGGGCTCAGCGAGGAGCAGCTGGTCGAATATCTGAAGGTCGAGTGGATCCCAGAGGGCGAGTTCAGGTCCTTCTTGGAGAACGTGGGCGTCAAAAGCTGAAGCCGAAGGAACCACCCCTGGCAGATGTTCGTGGCCGGGTTAAGACGAGTTCGCCCGCAGCTGAAAATGAAATCACCCTTTCGTTATTATCCATATCATGTTCGCAAGACACGATGAAAGGTGATAGTGATGGCGCCTAGCAACGCATCTGAGAGGGGTTCAAAGACTCGACTGGCCATGAAGGAAACGACGACGAAGATAATCGCTGTTGCAAACCAGAAGGGCGGTGTCGGCAAGACAGACCTCACGGTGAACATCTCCTGCCAGCTGGCATCCCTGGGGAACGAAGTCCTGTTGATCGACATGGACCCCCAGGCAAACGCAACCACATACCTCGTGGCCCCTGACATCCCCATCGCAAAGACGACTGCAGATCTCCTCTTGGACGAGTCGCTCACGCTCGAGGATGTGGTGATAAGGGACTGCAGGGAGAACCTTGATGTCGTTCCCTCTGACGTGAGCCTGAGCGCCTGTCAGATCAAGCTAGCCAACGACATCGGCATGCAGTTCAAACTCAGGAGGAAACTGAAGGTCCTCACCGAGGGGAGCTCCGTCTACGACTACGTCCTCATCGACACTCCCCCCTCGCTGGGCCTCCTCACGGTCAACACCCTGACGGCCGCCAGTCGGGTGATCATACCCATCCAGACACAGTACTTGGCCATGGAAGGCGTGGTGCAGCTAGAGGAGACAATCCGGAAGGTGAAAGAGGACATCAACCCAGGACTAGGCATCCTCGGAGCTGTCCTCACCCTGTACGACAGGAGGACACTGATCTCGAGGGAGGTCGAGGCGAAGGTGAGGGACGGGTTCGGCGGGAGGGTCTTTTCGACGGTCATACCGGTCAACGTGAGGCTGGCGGAGGCTCCGAGCCATCACAAGTCGATATTCGAGTACGACCCGGAGTGCAACGGCGCCAGAGCCTACCGCGAGCTGGCGAAGGAGATCTTGGAATGCCCGGACGCTTAGGGGACGATCCCCTCTCCAGGAAGAAATCGTCTCCTGCAAAGGATGCTTCTTCGGCCCTGCCCGGGCTCCTCACACAGCAAACATCGCACAACGATGTCTTCTTCCGGAGGCGGACCGAAGGTCCCCAGTCGATGTCCGATGGTGCCCCTGACCAACAAAGTCTTGGAAAGGCTTGGAACGGCGACGAGAAGCCAGAGATTACCGAAGTAGTTGATATTGTGCGGACAGCACAGGCAGCAAAGAGCACTCAGGGGGCGGAACAGCTCGCAAGGCCGGTACCCATTGATGAATCAACCCACAGCCTACCCGAGGAACCGGCAGAGGCAATCGAACAGGCCTCTACCACCATTTCAGAGTCCATTGTCAATCTTGAATCTCCACCTCCCCTAACCGAAGGGCCAGCGGCTCCCACTTCGAGCCAAGCCGAACCGGAACCTCAAAAGAGCGTGGGCTTCTTCAAGAGACTCTTCGGAAGACTCGGAAAGTAGCTCTGTGTCGTGTCGTCCTGTCCAAGAGGTGACCGGCTAGCTGTTGTCTCGAACCTGTTGCAACGTGAGACTGTGGTGAGGTGGTCCTTGGTCGGTGGCCGTCACCAAGGAGGTGGACCAGTCTGTCCTTTGGAAGTCAGGTCCTCGAGCCATGTAGCCAAACGTCAAAGGGAGCCATAGCTTCAGTTGCGTGCGTGTAGCATATCAGACCCCAGACAATAGCCTGATTGTCCCTTCGACGATCCAACAACAGCACGGTCCCCTGGTCTGGGAGCCAGAGAGACACAAGTGAAAGTCAGAGCTTGACCGCTCAGGCGGAGATAAGCTTCCCCTTCTGAAGGATAACCTTCCCGTCCGCCTTAACCGTAGCTCCCTGTATGGTGTCTAGATGGAAGAAACCAGGCCTGTTCTTCCCCCGTATGAACTCGTTTCCTCCGATCCCGATGGAAATGGCCCCATAGGCAACATTGTTGACAGTGTATCCCGTCGCAGCCTTGGGATTGAATCCGATCCCAAAGTAGCCAATCCTGTCCTTGTCCCCGGTCCCGGATTCCCACATCTTCTTTAGCGCGGCAGTGCTTGCGTTACTCCTGAAGCTTACAACTCTGCCGTTTTTGAAAATCAACTGGAGGCCTTTCGCCAATCGTCCCATGATAGGGGTCCCGGCGTTGAAGGTGATTCGTCCCTGCGCGCTGTCCTCCACCGGTGCCACGTAGAGAGCTCCCGCCGGGAGTTGGTCGTCCAAGTCCTCATTCAGGACATCCTCCTGGTCTACTACTCCATCGGACAGGTACCACTTCCTCCTTGAAACGTCAAAGCTAAGGTTTGTCTGGCCAGGTCCTGTGATTGTGAAGTGCTCCGCATCTCTCAGCCTTTCCTTCAGCGCCCTGCCCACTCTAGAGAGCTTCTTGTAATCGACCGAGGTCGCCGCCAGCATCATCCTCTTCCATTTTTCGTAGTTGAAGTCGTAAGTCTTGGCCCTCGGCTTGGTCACCAAGGCCAGACCGATGTTCAGGGTTCTGATTTTCCTCTCCTTGCTCAGAGGCAAGTGCGCTTTCGTTTCCCCCTCACTGTCAGCGGCGACCTTCTTTGGGTCAATCTTCCTGAGAACCGATGGGTCGTAGGTGGCTGCCATGAATATCTCAGCTGTCGATACCTCGGTCAGGCTCCTACAGAATACGGAGGGCCGTCTGAGGCTCTCCTCTGAAAGGAGATGGTAGTAAGACGTAAAGAATCTGTCGGTGTAAAGGGACATGAGAACATCCGCCCCCTTCTTGAAACACTCCACGGCAATGCCCTCGGCGAGAGGAAGTTCGTGGGGGTAGAGATTGATGGCCACGTTGTCTTTTTCCGTTATCCGCAGGCAATCATTGACGATTGATTTGGCTAGAGACATCGCGACTACGTTTCAGGGTTCAGGCTTTAAGTTTGAGGTAAGATGTAGCCCAGCGACCAAGGGTCGCAAAAGATACCTAACGTCATCGCCTTCAAGACACCTTGCCCTCCTCCCTGACCTTGGCGAAGACATACCTGTAGGCGACGGCCCCTACCATCATCAGCAAGAGAGAGGTCACAACGACCTGCAGGGTCGCCACGGAGGTCAGCGTAGGACTCGACACTACTGCCTCTCTGAGCGCGTCGACCGCCTGGCTCAGGGGGTTAGCGAGGACCACCCCTACCACGGGGGAGGGAAGGACTGCCTGCATCGTCTGAATCGGATAGAATACAGTGCTTAGCCCTAGCAGGGCGGTCTGGACTCCCTCGGCGAACGCCCAATATCTGTCCCCTCCTTTGGAGAAGAGATTGAGGACTGCAGTGATGCCACCAAGCCCCATCGAAAGGACGAACATTAGGGGGACAAAGAGGATGATGGCCGGGGACGCAAGCTGGGGAACGGCGGCCACCGCGAAGGCCAAGATTATTCCGCCGTATATCATCCCACCAAACCCAGCGGAGAACAGGTGAGCCCAGGTAAGGGCGTTCAGGCTGATGGGCAGGCTGAGATAGTACTGAGTCACACCCTCGGTCAGCCCGAGATACACCCTCCTTCCTACATCGAGCGCGGCCGCAAACATGGCTGAAACGACAACGCCAGGGGCAAAAAAGACAAAGTAGTCGAAGCTCATCATGTGGGAGTAGATGAGGCCCACGACGAGCATGTCCGAAAGGTTCAGTGCCACCAGGGTAGCTATCAACCACTTGGTCCTGAAGAAGTACGACAGGTCGACCCGGAGTACCCTGAGCATCGCCCAGGTTTGGCTCAACTTGATCTCACCCCTTCGACTACGTGGGCCAAGAAGAACATCCCCACGAAGAGCGTCCCTACGCAGAGGGCTACAATCACGGCGATAGCCAGGTAGGGATCGATGAGCAGGGAGGTGTTGAAGCCCAGGGCCCTCCTGAACAGGTCAGAGCCATAGGTGATCGGGTTGAATTCCGAGACAGTAGCGTAGGTCTTTGTCATCGAGGAGACAGGATAGCTTATGGTGCTGAAGCGAATCAGAAGGGCGCTAAGCGCTGCGACTATGGCGCTATAGATATCGAAGGACCTGAAGGCTATGACGGAAAGAGACACCATCAGCCCTATGATTCCTGTCGCAATGGCGCAGAGGACCAGGACCGAAGCCACCAGGGACCAGGGGGTGAAGAGCCCGCTGAGCCAGAGGACGAGGATGAGGGGAGGTACCATCCTCGTGAGGTTCACTGCGACTCCGAGCATCAGCTGAGAGACGAAAAGCTCGCCACGCCCTATCGGGAGAGATAGGAGGTACCTGAGCCTCCCTTCGTGGGCGCTCTCGACGAACCTTCTCCCTGCCCAAGAGGCGACATTGAACGAGAGGAGAACCACGAGCCCCGCCCCGTAGTAGAAGAAGTAGTTGTTGACTGTCACCACCAGGTCGGCCATTAGGGCCCCGTAGACGAAGAACTGGAAGGCGAAGTAGAGCCAGTAGTAGACCACCCAGGAGACCGAGTCGAAGGCTTCCCAAAAGTCGAAGGCGAAGAGGGAACCGAGCGCCTTGGGGTTCAACCGCTCCTCCCCGGCAACAACCCCGTGTGCAGCATGAACACGTCATCCAACGAGGGCTCCTCGACCCGGATTGAGGACAATCTTACCCCCCTTGTGTAAAGGGCGCTGGTCATTGATGGGAGCCAGTCCTCAGACCTGTTCACCCTGACGCGGACCTTCGCAGCGTCGACGAGCACTGCGTCCTCGGTACCAGAGTGACCCCTTATGGCGTCAATTGTGTCCTCGCTCACTGGGGAGGCGAACTCCAGGTTGACCACGTCCCCGCCCTTCACCGAGTCCTTCAAGTTGGCGAGAGTGTCCGACACCACCTCCTTACCACGGGCGAATATCGAGATCCTGTCGGCGAGGTACTCGGCCTCCCTGACCTCGTTGGTGGCCACGATGACCGTCGACCCCTTCTCCTTAAGGGATCTGATCTTGTCCCAGATCATCCGCTTCCCGTCAAGGTCGACCATGGCCGTGGGCTCATCGAGAATGGCCAACTTCGGGGCGTGTACGAAGAGCTTCGCGACTTCGAGCCTCTTCGCCTGCCCTCCTGACAAGGTCATGAACCTCTTGTCCCTGCTCTCCCAAAGTTGAAACTCCCTCAGCGTTTCGTCCACGATTCTACCCCTCTCGGCCCCTGTGACTCCGTACATCGAGGCGTGGAAGGAGAGAATGTGCCTTGGCTTGTGGCGCCAGAACCCCCGTGGGTCTTGGAAGGATATTGCCACCACCTCTCTCACCTTCTGTGGCTCCCGGACGATGTCATAACCCATCACGGATGCTGTACCAGCGCTCGGCTTCAGGACGGTGGCTATCAGGTGCAGGAAAGTCGTCTTCCCGGAGCCGTTGGGGCCGAGGAGGACGAGAATCTTCCCCTCCTCCACCCTGGTGCTCAGGCTGTCAAGGGCGATTGTCTTGCCATAGGCCTTTGAGAGGCCCATGGTCTCCACCGCTGTTGTCATGTCTTTCACAGTTCCGAGGTCTACCCGCCTAATTTCCCCGTATGTAGATTGTGCCGTGAGATTGAACGCGATTAAGGAGCCCTTGAAGGGAAAGCCACCATGGTTGCCGCCTGGGCAGCATGGTGTGGGCGTCAACGAGAGCGGTAGTTGTTACAAATCGAGTGAATTCTGTCAGCGCGCCCGAGGCTCGTTGCACCTCCATCGGAATCTCGCAGATGCGTGTTCAGGCGGGTGGTCGACGCAACAGGGAACGCGTAAAAAAGGGTCCCGTCTCGCAAGCACGCCATGGTTTCAAGCAAGTTTTCCGTTGCAGTCGTAGTTTCAGATGGTAAGAAGTCTGCGAAGTGGTTCAAAGAGAAGGCCGGATTCGAGACGTCGGCTCATGGCCACTGGGTGTTGGTCTGGCCAGAAGGGGCGACCACGAAGATTCACCTCTGCGAAGGCAAGCCGGACCCGGGAAACACAGGAATCGCGTTTTACGTGAAAGACCCGGTCAAGGTTGCGGAGGGAATGAAGGCCAGGGGAGTGAAGTTCACGCAGCCCGTGAAAAAGGAAGAATGGGGAGTGAATGGGATGTTCTCCGACCCCGACGGGAACGAATACTGGCTCATCGGGGGCGCTGGTCCCTAGGACCGCGGCTGCGTGACCGGCTCACATAGCCCACGATTCATTGCGGGCAAGTCTCAACGACGCTTCGATTTTTGAAATCCTTTTTGGCAAGAATGGGATGCATGATTTCGATTGGTTCGGCTGCAATGGACGCAATGAGGAGATTGAACTCGTCCAATGGCCAAGAACCCAGAAGAGTGATTGGAAGCCGCGGTCTGTTATAGGGGCTAGAGAAGAGGCCCTTGTACCAGCAGGGTGGATGGGCTCGGTGGGCGACCGGAGAGACATGGGCGAATGGTTATATTCGAATGAATCTAGTATTGCGGCGCTTGGGAAGGAAAACTCAGGTAATCCGGGCGGTTATCCCTCTGATATTCTCGGTGTTTGTCATCCTTTTCCTCTACGGCTATCTTAGCCCCTATGGTCTCGACCCAGCCAAGCTGCTGGGCCCGTCATACGCTTCTCTGTTCGGGGGTACTCTTAGCACCCTGCCCGGTGGCGGTTCGATGCTCACCGGGACCTACGCGCCCCTGATACCTGGAGGGGTCACCGGACTCGTGATCTTTACCGTCATGAGGAGAATCGGCTCCGTCACGAGAGCTGCGACGGCCCCAAGCATGCCATCATCCAGCGAGCTGATGCGAATGATGAACGTGCCGAACCTGATGCAGGGGATGAGCGCGTCAGGGGGAGTTCCAGAAGCTCTACCCGCGGACATGTCGAAGTCACAATTTGCTATCCTTCGGAGCTACAGGCATGGATACAAGAACCCGAAGGAAGTGAGCAAAGCCCTATCCATGGACAGGAAAGATGTCGACGCCCAGACGTCCGCTCTCGTCTCTAAGGGCTACATTACCAAGGACAACAAACTAACAAGCAAAGCCCTCGACATACTCGGTTGACGTCTCGCCGACAAGAGGATGGGGAAGGAGATACTCCTCAGGCCCTCGACTAGTGTGTGTGTCCTAGGAGAACGCGGGGAAGCCGGTTGGAGGATGTCGGACGAAGACAGGGCCGAACCGAATAGGGCGTACCCTCTCCCGGCATGGCTCGAGAGGCTTCCCTACTGAATCCTCAGTTGCATCCCGAGCCGCTTCGAAAGATTGCTCAGGTCCTGGGCAACGTAGAAGAAGGCCAGCCAGGCGAATCTTCCCCAGCGGTGCAACCCCTCCTTCTTGACCGCCTCGATGGCGTCTCTGGCGTTGTCGGGCTCCCGGCCGAAGAATAGCCTGCCGAACACGTCCACGGACCAAGCATCGATGGGGAACCCCCCGTGGGGGTTGATTATGTCCGCAGCGTAGTCCCCGACCCCCGGCAGCTCCATAAGTTTCTGCTTGGCCACATCGGGAGGCATGCTCATGATTTGTTGGATGTCCGGGAACCCACTCGCAATCATGCGAGCCGCTCCCACCAGGTACTTGGCCCGGTAGCCAAGGTTGCACGTCCTTGCGAATTCGCCGGGTTTCAGTCTGGCAATCCTCTCTGCTGCGGGCTCCACCT
>OCOJ01053187.1_pt6 | contig 22790 bp, 17 predicted proteins | sample 1539251 | NCBI WGS metagenome assembly OCOJ01 (sample SAMN01911457, study PRJEB22624) | soil metagenome | biome: Soil | place: Malaysia | collected 2012-04-30 | depth RA_metagenome m | reverse complement strand
CGCCCATGGTGTCCAGAAAGTCGAAGCGGATGGGGAACTCAGAGCCGAACCGGGCGTGAATCGCTTCGCCGAGCAGTTCCCGAGGGTGTTGAAAGACAAGATCGATGGCGGGAACTTCGAATCGGACATCACCAAACCCAAAAAGCAAACTGTTTTCTTCGGGAACACAGTCGAAGCACCAGGCATGATTCGGCGCATCCGCCGGGAGGTCACAGACCTCCTCCATCCAGTGTCCGCCCCACGGGCCCGGATCGAAATAGGGGACAACGCGAAACGGCCTATGGGCAGCGGACCGCAACGCGTCTCGAAACATTCTGCCGCTGATGAGCTTCGGAGTCCGGTCGTCGTTGGTGTCCAGAAGGAAGTCGGTCTTTCCAAAAATTTCCTTCTTGAGGCGATCGGCCGCACGCCAATCAACAAAGAACGCTCGCTTGTATTTTTCCGACGCAGGCGCCGAAAGATTGTCAGCGCCCAGATTCCCGATTTCGCCGCGGCGCTGCCGTTGCTGAATCTCCCACCGAGCCATGTCGGCGTAAACCAGGAGTGCAGATTCGGGTGCGATCAACGAAGCACCGGTTCCAACGATGAGAGTAATCCCGTCCGAGGGTTTGCGAACCGACTCTTGCTCCTGAGCAAGAGCCCGCGCATCAAAAAAATCGCGGATCACGGTATCGTTCATGCGCCCGAAAACGGGATCGTCGCCCAAATACGGCTCGAGCATTTCGCCGATTTCAATCGCGGGCTTCATCAAGGAACAAGTTCGAACAACTCGGGACGGCCGAAGACCATTGCTGAGCGCCTGGTCAATGCGTTCGACGGAAGCGCCCGGATAGCATTCGACACAAACAACGCCCAAGGTGACCGATTCACGGAGGCGCGCGAGAATCGCGGGCCAGCCCACCTCACAGCCATTTCGTGAAGGCGCGACCGAAATCACAGGGAACTTATCGTAGTTGGAGTGGCGAGCCATCAAAACTGTTCTCGAAGCAGCGGAATCGCACCCAGTAGGCCGGCGTTATTGCCCAATTGCGCTGCGCGCACCTTCACCTTGCCCCACGGCGTCCAGGTATGCCGATCGGTGTGCGCCTGGATAAAAGGCAGAATGAGGTCGGCACTCTGCATTACGCCGCCGCCAAAAACGATGATTTCCGGGTCGAAGGAATGAATGAGCCCCACGGCATCGGCGGCCCAGACCGCAAGACAGCGATCGCGAATGGCAATAGATACTCCATCATTCTTAGCGGCAAGGCGGAAGAGGGCCTCAAAATTGATTTGCGGTTCCCTAGCGAGCGCGCTGCTCGCAAAGTTAGGCCAGTCACAGGCAACCAACGGAAGCGACCACCCGGCGGCCTCGGCTTCCGCGCAGCCAACGCCGCCACATGTGCACGCCCGACCGTGCAAGACCACAGGAATATGCCCCCCCAGGTTTCCGGCTTGGGAATGTTTTCCTCGAACCAGTCGCCCGCCGATCATCGCCGCGCCGCCGATACCCGTGCCCAGAGTCATCATGACGACGTCCTCAAAACCTCTTGCGGCTCCCGCGTAGTATTCACCCAGGAGCGCCATGCGCGCGTCGTTCTCCATGCGAAGGGGGAGATCAAACTGCTCTCTCGCCCATGCCGCGAAATCAATTGAGGGCATATCGTCGTATTTCTGATTAGTCGACAGAACCTTCCCCGCCCGGGCGTCAATGATGTTGCAGAGGCTGCAGGCGATTCCGGCGCAGTCCTTTAGGCCCAGATGGGTGGCCTTCAACAGATCCCGGAAGGCACTCGAAATCGCTGGAAGCAGCTCCCGAAGGCCCTTGGTCCCGGCGGCCGAAACTACCTGTGATTTCAACAATGCCTGGTCTTCGACGATTCCGCAGGTGGCGTGAGTCCCACCCAAATCAAATGCCAGAGCTTTCATCTTATCCTCGACTTAGGTATTGTCCGCGGTCCAGCCGCTTTTGCTGTTCATTCGCGCGCTCACACCCACCGACTTGCGGCGGATAGGACAAAAACTGCCAGGATCAGGGTAGCGACACCGCTAAGCTGGATGCGAAGCGGTACCTTGCCGGTCTCCTTCCATTCCCCTGTCGCGATGCCAAGAACGCTCGCGGTAATGACGATCAGCGACATAAACAGTGGCCAGCCGATGATCGTCCCCCAGCTTCCGAGTTTGCCCGCCGAGACCCCGTAGAGGGAAGTGCTCCCGAACCAGAACAGGGCCATGACCAGGGCGAAGAACCAGTAAGCCTCAGTACCGGATTCCGAAAATCTTCCCGCAGTACGATTTCGACGCATGAGGTACAAGCAGTAAGCTATGTTTGGGACGGCTCCCGCCAGCATCAGCGGCAACCACACCGCATTTGGCGCCCAAACAGGAGCGGCGCCGTGCGATTCTGCACTTTGAAGAAGCGGTCCTCCAAAGGTAAGTCCTAAATTCACCATTGCCGCCCCAAGCCCGCTTCCAATGGCAAAGATTAACCCGCGCCCAACCGGTGAGTGTTGACCGGGGCCGCTTACGGAACTCAAGGACGCTTCGCGGCGGCGCCCGGCAATGGCGCAAAGTACGACACCGACAATTACTAATGCCACCCCCAGCAAAACGCCAAGCCCACCCCGGCTAAAAATGCGTTCCGCGTGCAAACGAAGCAGCGGGATGATACTCCCGACGGCCGCAGAGATTCCAAGAACTATGGAGAAAGTGAGAGCAATCCCCATGGTATCGACGGCCAGTCCGAAAAGCACCTGCGCGACGCCCCAGGCAGCCCCGCAGGCGGCGACCAAAGCAACGATGAACAAACCTGCCTCACGAAAGCAATCCATCACGCGCGGAACTGCATAAAAAGTGACGATGGGCGGAAAAAGCAAGAGAGCGAAGATACTCCATACGAGCCAAGTATTCTCCCATGCCCACTTCCGGGTGAATTTCATGGGCAGGGTGAAACTTCCGTTGGCCGTTCCCGCAATCAGCAGCAAGATTAGTCCAACCGTTGCATCGCTCACCTGTTCACCTGCCTTCCGTTGCCGGCAACGGTTTCCCGGCCAACTTGGTCCCGATATCTCTGGCTGGGAGCGAAACGGATTCCCCGCTGTCGCTTTGGACAATCAATGCNCCCGTTGCATCGCTCACCTGTTCACCTGCCTTACGTTGCCGGCAATGGTTTCCCGGCCAACTTGGTCCTGATGTCTTTGGCTGGGAGCGAAACCGATTCCCCGCTGTCGCTTTGGACAATCAATGCATGGTCTTCAATACGAACATCGCGGATCCCACGCCAATCACCATTCACTGGACACAAGAACGCAGCATAGTTCGCATGAAGCTCGGAGCGCGCAGGCACTCGGCAGAATGTGGGAACACCGAACAAGGGACCGCGGCAAAACGTCTCCCATTTTCCGGTAGGCAGGGGAGTGGTGCCAAACTCGATTCCGCGAGCTTGTGTCCGGCGATGCCAGGGAGGGCCGCATCTGGCGAGATTCTCCTCCCAGATAACCACCCACGGAAAGATCGCCCGGGGGAAAACATACCCTTGAAGGAGACCTAGTTTTGCGTTCAAGACAGCAAAGTAGCCAAGGGAACTGGAATCCCTGAGAAGGACGCCCACCACAAAACCGGTACCCGGCCTCACAAAAGGCCGGGACAGATCCGCCGTTCCTCCCTTTTCAGCGGGAGCATTCGGCCATGTGAATTCCCGGGAACTCGCAACCAGAGACTTGCCTTCGTATCCCTGTGGCCAGGTAATCGCACGGGTGCCGGAAATAAAAACCGCGCTGTCCCCGGAAGCCAGGAACGGCAACCCGAAGGTCACATGCTGCGTCCAATGGAAAAAATGATCGGCGGGACGGAGGTTGCGAACCGTTTCCGAAAAGAACAGGACGCGTTCACCGCTGTGCAGAGAAAGTTCCCGCTGGAATCGCAGCCCAGCGCAAGGCAGCTTCACTTCCTGGGCTATGATGCTCCGTCCGGAAGAGGCCGAACGGCGGGTAGTGCGCCAGGACGACACGCTGGCTTCCCCATGGAGGCAAAGTCCCTGAGCGATCTCTGCTTCCGAGGGAACACCAAAATAGTCAAGGCACAGGATATGCCCCGTAAATCCGGCCAGGAACTTGCCGATAAACTCCGTGCCGTACTTTTTTTCGTGAATTTCCTTTCTGAAGCGCGGCGGATCCAAAGTGCGCCAGGGGGCCTCCCAAAGAGAGTTCACATAAGGCGGAACGCCACGTCGCAATCGCAGCCGAGCAACTGCGCCCCCTTCGCTGAGCACACAAACCTCTAGCTGAGCATTGGCGAGTCTGTACCCGGCACGCCCTTTCCACTTTGTTCGTTCGCAGATGACGTCCGTGCTTCGCATTGGGAATCTGATCGACGGTAACATCCCCCGGGCTGTAGCCATGAGTCACCCAATTCAGGTTTTCAGAGCGCCCCCGGTGCCGGTTTGCTGGAATCCCATTCCTCCGGCCGGGACAAGCATTCCGCCGTCCACCAGCAGGGATGCTCCGGTAATGAACGAAGCCCAGTCGCTTGCAAGAAAGGCGATAGCATTGGCCACTTCCTCGGGCCGTCCGATGCGGCCAAGCACATGCATGCGATTGCAGGTCTCTATGACCTTTTGGGGGTTGGGGCCCAGGCTTGCGGCCCAGCGCAGCATTGGAGTATCGATGGTCCCTGGGCATACGCAGTTCACGCGAATATTTTGCCGCGCGTGGTCAAGCGCCAGCGAACGAACCAATCCGAGCAGAGCGTGCTTCACCGTGACGTAGGCTACGGAATTGCCGACCGCGGAAAAACATTGCACGGACCCGACGATGACAATGGCGCCGCCGCCGCGTTGTACCATCAATGGAATCGCTTCGCGTGCGGCATAAACACACCCCATGAGGTTTGTGGAAAAAACTTCTTCCCACAGCGCGTCGGAGGTGTTGAGGATGTCGCCGTATCGCTGAATCCCTGCGTTGCTGACAAGCACGTCAATTCCGCCGAAACCCTTCATTACCGATTGCACTGCCGCCGCTACCTGATCCGGCCGAGCGACATCGCAGCGAAGAAAAACTGCGCGAGCCCCACCCGCGCTCAGAGCCTTGGCGGTCGTTTCACCAGCGGCGACGTCCCTGTCCAGAATCGCTACGCATGCACCTAGCTCGGCAAACCTCTGAGCTGTCGCCTTGCCGATGCCCATCGCGCCGCCGGTTACGACTGCAACTTTATTTACAAAGCTGATGCTCATTTACTGCCTCCTTACCGCAGGGGTCGAAGTCCCTGACGCATCCAGCCGGAGGATGGGCTCGGTCAGCATCCGAATGGTGAGAACTTCAAAAGGGCGCAAGGAGACAGACAGGCTTCCGTCGACGGGGTGGAGTTCGGCTTGGTCTTCTTCCAATGCGGAGCAGCGCCATGCTTGGCGCACCCGGAAAAACCGACTGTTCAACCGGGTTGTCGCCGCTCCGCCCGCGATCTCCTCCAGCCGCAGAATTGTTCCCTGACCGTCTTCCGCAGGCTTCCAAGTAACCACGGCAACATTCGAATCGGATGACTCGAGAAGAGACGCTTCTCCGGAGGGCAGGGGCCCGGGAACAAAAGCTGCTGCCACGCCATCCGCCTCGAGCGGCGTCAGGCTCTCCCAGCCAGCACGCGTCAGAGCTGCAGGATCGAAAACCGGCCCGCTAACGAGCTTGTAGCGGAAGGTAAAATCGCCCCCCTGCGACGCCGGGAAATTTGTTTCCCAGTAGTTGCTCATCAGCCAGGAGAAGATGTGCGCAGACCGTGGCCTGAAATCTTCAGGCCAGGTTCCTCGCACGATGTCGCCAAAGTTCACGAGCGGGGCGTCCAACGGGAAGACGGCCGCACTCCAACCAGATTCGTGGACAGCCGCCCAATGGCTTACCGCGTACCACTCCCGGCATCCGCCTTCCAGCTCGTCGCGTGCTGGGTCGACCCAGCCATTCTGAGTTTCGTAGGCAAACCGCGGCGCTGTGCCGGCGAAAGGGAAAGCGATGTACGCCGCCTCTTTGGTCAGCACCTCGTTCTTTCGCAAAGAATAGGTGAATTCGATTCCCTTTGAATCTTCGGGGAGCGTAATTTGCACGCGGATGAGAGGCGTGTTTGGCGCTGCCGCCTCGAGCACAATGGTCGTGCCATAGCTGGTGCGCCGCGCTTCCACGAATCGACCTCCTGTGGCTTCGGTCACTTCGAGCTTGGGCGGAGGGTAGGCAACACCGTACCGATACAGGCTGTTTTTCGGCATGTCGTCCGCGCCCGTTACGTAAAGATACGCGCCGAAACGATAGGGGCTTGCGACATCGACTAGCTCGCGATTCAGATCCTTGTCCCAGATGCTGCGCAGTGCACCGCTCTGCGGGTCGATGGTGATCCGGTAGAAACTGTTCTCAAAGATCCCCGCGCTGACTTGCTCATCGCTGCGCTCGCTTGGCGCGTGTGCCCGAAGCGCGAAGAGCTTGTATCCCATCGCCGGCACACCGCTGGCTAAAAACTGTACTTGCNCGGTAACCGCCGCCGAATCCCGGAAGGGAAGTTCCTCTCCCTACGTGAAGCACCTCAAAGAGCACTTTTTTTCCCGTCTCGGAGTCAAAGATCGAAAGTCCGTCCTGCAAATCGAAGCTCACAAGGCCACTGCGCCGCCAGCTCAGGGAATTAAAGACGGCGATCGAAGCATCTTTCGGTCCGAGGAAGGACTCTAGCTGCGCCCAACTGCGATGCAGTGATTCTTCGATTTCACGGCGGGCTTCCGTGACCCGGCTGCCTTTCAAATCGAGCTGAGTGCGCGTTTGCTCGGCATCAGGCTGTGTCGTAGCGCCTACGAATGTCCAGGTATGCTCATCAAAAAGAAGCGAGTTTTTCCACGCTTGGGCGAGGAGCTCTTTCTCCGGCCGGAGGTCCGGGTTGAGAACCGAGGGCATCGTCTCCAGTTTTTCGGCAGAAAGAATGCGCTGCTGGTTCTGCCGGTGGATTGCCGTATGGGCGGCGTCTGATGTAAAACCGTCCTCCCAATAAGGGCCAAAGTCCCCGCGGTATACGGGCAGGCCAGGCCCCCATTGGGTCTCTATGGCGCTCATGGCCTCCTGAAATGTCGAATATGCAAGACGCGGCCATGCGTATTGTTTGTTCCACGCGGAAGCCAATTCCGCCTGTTCCTTGCTCAGCGCGGTATTCTCAAGCTGCGAGCCAAAAATAATAGCCGCGCTGGCTTTGTACTTTTCGCTGGAGTAGGCCTGCAGAAAGACGGGCAGCGCGTCGCGAACGGCAGCGATTCTCGCAGGCGTCGCAAAGAGGGTGGCGAGCTGCAAATAAGCCCGTGAATACCACATCAGAACGCGCCCACCGTCCGGACCTTCCCAATAGAAGGGAGACTTTTCGTTCCAGCGGCCGAACAGGAGAACAGGGGCGCGCCAGTTGTTGCTGGCCGCGGCAAAGTATCTGATTCCGGCATCCGCCAGCACCGAAGCATAGGACCAGCTGTAGGAAGGAACGTCGGCGATGTGCGCGGCCCCCAAGGGAACTTTGTATTGAATAGAGAAAGCATGGGAGTCGTAAAGCGAGCGAATTAGTCCCTCGAGCGAAGCTGTGCCGGTGTGCAGGTTCGCGTATTGCGGCGGAATGGCAATCATTCTGTCGCCGACGCGCTCGAGGAATTCGTCCTGTTTTTCTTTGGACCTGCCCGCGAGATATTTTTCAGCGACCCAGAAACCGTCGAGAGTCCAGCGGAAGCCAGGATTGGCGCGAAAGATCTGCAAGGCGCCGTCCACGGATTGCGACTGGAGTTCAGCCACTTTCTCTGGATAATCGGTAAACCCGATGTCCAAATGCTCGTGCGGAACAATGAAAAGGGTCCACTTCTTGGCGGCCTTCAAACTCACAGGGATTGTCCGCCGTTTCCGGCCGCCGGTAATTCGCAATTGACCTGTGGCAGTTCCGCTCCATTCGGGAACTTCAAATTGCAGATGTTTCTCGCCGAAAGCAGCAGGAGAGGAAAAGGGCACGCGTTGGGTCCGGCCGTTGAGGCGGAGAACTGCTTCACCGGAATGCGGCATGTCGGCGAATCTTACAAACAGGTCGAGAACTTCCAAGAGCCCGTTTGCAGATGCGCGGTAGAAAATTGTCGGCAGGAGAAGGGTATCCACGGCATTGGCGGGATAGACTGCCTTTGGATCATTCGTAAGCGCGAGTGCGTCATAAACCAGGCCGGTGTGTCCTAGCGCGATGGACCCTAGCGAATTCTCGGGCGCCGAGGGCTCGTCAAGCGCCGTCAGGACTAGCTTGTTTTCGCCCTTGTGAAACCACGCCGCGGGCAAATCTATGGTCTTTGAATCTGTGGAGGTCTGCGGAACAAACGTGCCTTCCCAATCGCCTGCGCCATAATCGAGCTTGGGGTGGAAATAGAAGGCGCCGGCGCGCCCGTTGAGCTCGACGCGGAGACTAGAGAGCCGAGGGGTCTCGTACAAAATATCGATTCGCAGTTTGTAGACGCCGGCAGGCTCGCTGGGCAGCGAGAAGAGAATGGTAAATGGATGTTCCCTTCCACCCGCCAGTCCGTTTGCCGGCCCGGGCTGAAAGCGAAACCAGTTCTGCGCGTTATCCGAACCAATCCGGTAGACGAGATCTTTTGTCGGGTCGGCGTAGTCGATACCCGAAGCGCGAAACTCATTCGAGGAGCGATCGAACTGGCCGATTTGCCAGACGATGGTCTCTGCAGCGGAACAAGCCCTGGCATCCAGCAGGCCTCGCCCGCTCAGAAGGAAAAACAGCAGTAACCGGCGCAGTTTTATCGACGTTCGCACGTTCACCACTTCGGTTGACAGGTGATGGCGCCGGGCCGGCGCGGGTCTTCGATCCAGGAACCCATCTGCTGCTTTCTGGATAATTCGTGATAGCGCGCAAGTTTCTCACGGTCGAGCCGGACACCGAGTCCAGGCCCTTCCGGCACCTTCATTTTGCCGCCGGTGTACCGCAACTTGCCTCCTTCGATCACGTCGTCGGTCAAGTGGTGATAGTGGGAGTCCGGCGCAAGCAAGAGATTTGGCAGCGAAGCCGCCAGATGAATCATGGCGGCCTGCGAGATGCCGAATTCAGCGCCGCTATGCATTCCTACATCAACGCCGAAGGCCTCGCAAACCTGCGCCGCCAGGCGTGCCCGCGTGATCCCTCCATACCAGTGCGGATCGAGGAGGACGATATCGAGAACATCCATGGCCACATTGGGCACGAGGTCTTCGAATGCGAATATGGACATGTTGGATGCCAGAGTGATCCATGGCGCCTTCGCGTTCACCCGCGCAAGGGCGCGCATTCCCCAGACCGGATCCTCTAAATACTCGAGGTCGTAATCGTGCAGCCGCCGCGCAACCCGGATCGCTGTGGTCACGGTCCACGCGGCATTCGGATCAAGACGAATAGGCATTTTTGGAAACGCCTTGCGCAGGGAAATGAAGGTGTCCACTTCTTCGTCGGGAGGCAGCACTCCGTTCTTGTACTTAATGGATTGGAAGCCGTGCTCGGCAACCTGCTCGCGAACGTAGGCTACCATTTCGTCGGCGTTCGAAACTTCTCCCTGGCCCGCGGCATTTGCATAGCGATAGAAGAGGTAGAGCGAGAAAGGGACTTCGTCGCGCATCTTGCCGCCGATAATTTCGCAGACCGGTTTTTTCAGGGCCTTCCCTTGCAAGTCCAGGCAGGCAAATTCAATGGCCGCAAATCCAAGAACATGGCCGAAAAGCTTCAGAGAAGCAGGCGCCGCCAGTTTCCATCGGATTCTCTCGAGCTGGAACGGGTCTTCCCCCATGAGCAGCGGGCGCATTTCGGCGAGCTGGCCTTCGCGGCTTGCTCCCCCATAACATTCTCCAAGGCCGATGAGTCCCTCATCCGTATGAACTTCCACGATAATGCGGGAAAAGCCCGGATGGGAGCCGAACGCATAGCGGAGCGGAGCCTCAATGGGGATGAATGCCGGTGTCCACCGAAGGTCAGTGATTCTCATGGGTCGCTCCTCCTGCGACGTCCTTCATCGCTGATTCGCGAGCAACTGGCCCCGCACGCCGAGGCGAGTCCTGCAAATATGCCATCGGTTCAGGTTGGCAACATACATCTCGTTTTTCCCCGGTCCGCCAAAAGCTATGTTCGTGGGGCCCGCGATCATGGTTGCCTGCGGATCGCAGGCAAAGAGGGAACCCTTTCCACCGCGAGAAATCTTGTAGATATTGGCCGAGGCGTAGCAGGTCACATAAAGGTTTCCGAGCTCATCAAATGCCACGCCGTCCGGGACACGGCCAAGTCCCGAAGCATAGACGCGTTTCCTGCCGGCCCGGCCATTCCCCAGGATTTCGATTTCAAAGACGTTGTCGCACGTGCTTTGCACTACGTAGAGATGCCGTTCGTCCGCGCTCATGGCCAGTCCGTTGGCGAACGCAAAGGGTCCTGCAAACACCTCGGTACGTCCGTTTGGGCGCAGCCGGTAAACCCACCCGTTTCTTTCATGGAAATCGCCCGAGTCAGAAAAATAGAGATTTCTTTCCGAATCGAATACCGAGAAATTGGGCGTCTTCAGCTTCCGGCCAGCCGCGCGGTCCCAGCTGTCGAGAACGCGGCCTTTGCGGTTCATGCGGACCAGGGCGGGAAGTTTAAAATTGCAAACGTAAAGCTCTTGCGAGGAAGAAAATGTCAGACCCAGGCAAAATCCACCCAGCCGGGCAATTTCTGTGGGCTTTCCTCGTGCATCGATGCGGTAGATTTGTCCCAGCTCTCCGCCAGCCCACAGCGTGCCATCGCCGTCGAAGGCGAGGCCTTCGGGATGGTCAAGCCCCTCGGCGAAGTGTTGGAAGCGGCGAAGCGGGATCTGGGGCCTCATAGGCTTGTCGGACAAACTAACATATATACGCCGCACCTGCGGCTGTCAACGGGAAACCCTCCAGAGGCAAATATTCGTCATTCTGCGAATCCCTGTGATTTAAGTTCGCAGGGAACGGGAAGAAAGCCCACGGGCCGGATCATTTTTTCGCTTGACAAAAGAAACTTTGTCCGACAAACTCCGACACGGGGTGGAAGCCCTCTCCCGTGACTGCCCGCGCCGCCATTCCCGAACCCAAGCGTCGCGAAAGCATCCTCGATGCCGTCGCCCACCGCATCGAAGGCCTTATTCGCAGCGGCGAACTTCGCCCCGGCAGCCGGCTGCCTCCCGAACCAAAATTCGCCGAGATGCTTGGCGTCAGCCGCAGTTCGCTCCGCGAAGCGCTCAAGGGGCTCATGTTCCTTGGCCTCATCAAGGCGCGCCCGGGTTACGGCACCTATGTCCAGTCATCCCTGGCCCGGGTTGTCAGCCGGCATTTCCAGTGGATGCTCCTGCTCAAGGAGATCAAATATCTGGAACTGTACGAACTGAGAAAAATCGTTGAACCTGCGGTTGTCGCCTTCGCGGCGAGGCGCGCTACCAAAGAGGACCTTGAGCGCATGGGAGACGCTATTGAGGGAATGAAGAAGAACACCAGCAAACCGGAGCAGTACATGGCTTTCGAAATGGCGTTTCACGACGAGTTTGCTCACGCCGCCCAGAATGCGGCTCTCGAGGCGCTCCTCCGCATGATGTACGGCGCGCTGTCCGAAGGCCGCCGCCGCACTTTGCCCTTGATCGGCAGCTTCGAAGAGAATTTCCGCCGCCACGAAAGAATCTTTTATTTTATCGCCAAGCGCGATCCGGCTGGCGCGCGGAAAGCGGTTGTCGCGGATTTGAAGTATGCGGAAGACCTTCTGCGCAAGGATTTGGACGAACAGGAACGACTGCGTGAGCACCTAGCAAAGAGCCGGGCGGGGTCGTTAGAGAGTTCCCAAACTAAAATCGCCGAAATGCGTCCGAAAGGAACGCGTCACAGGGGGTGAAGTATGTCGCATCGAAGCAACGGGGTATACCGAACCGGCCTTTTTCTTCTCATTGTCTTTCTTTTTTTCGCCGTCAGCACGTTCGCGCAATACGACACGGGCAGTATTGTCGGCATCGTTTATGACCAGAGCGGAGCCGTCCTCGCCGACGCCACGGTCAAAGTCACCAATGTGAAGACCGGCCGGGTCTATGAAGTAAAGACCAACGCCGCGGGGGAATACGAAGTTCCCGGGCTGCCCGCGGGCACTTATAAAGTGGAGGCGGATCACCCGGGATTCAAGACCGAGATTGTCTCCAACATCGTCCTGTATGCCCTGGACCGGAGGAACGCGGACGTTCACCTCAACCTGGGGAGCGTCACCGAACAGGTGACTGTGGTCGCGAATACCATGACCGTTGACACCCAAGACAGCGCCACCGGGGCGTCCATCGACTCCAACAAGGTCAGCAATCTTCCCCTCAACGGACGCGATTTCACCTCTCTCATCGCTCTGGTGCCAGGCTCAGTCACCACCGGCGCATTCGGTCAAAATAGCCTGGGAGGCTTCGAAACAACTTTCGCCGGCGTGAACGTTCTTCTTGACGGGGCCGATGCCACGCGCATCGACGTGAACGCCGTCAGCACGCAGCTTGGGCGGCAGGAATCCCGTATCAGCAGGGCGAGCGTCGACAGCATTCAGGAATTCAAAGTGCTTTCTTCGACTTACTCCGCCGAATACGGGCGGTCCAGCGGGGACATCGTCAACGTGATCACCAAGTCTGGTGGCAACACTTTTCATGGCACGGTGTTCGAATACTTCCGCAACGACATTATGGACGCAAAAAACTATTTCGAAACGCTGCCGACCCCCCTGCGCCTGAATCAGTTTGGGGGCAACCTGAGCGGCCCCATTAAGACGGACAAGCTTTTTTTCTTTGTGAACTATGAAGGCGTGCGCCAGATCGTTACGACCCCGATCACGAATGTAGTCGTGATGACGCAAGCCACTCGCGCAAATCTTGCGCCCGTAATGCAGCCGGTCATGGCCACCGTCCCCCTTCCCAATGTTACGGGACCTGTCATTTTCGCCGGTGCCGGTCCGGGTGGAACTGACATAGTTCGGCCAGACTTGGGCTACTTTGACGGGAACCTGCGCAACACCCTACGGGAAGACACCGGCTCCGTAAAAATCGATTACAACGCCTCCGCAAAAGACACATTCGCTTTTCGTTTCAATGTCGCGGACTCGTTCACCAGTACGCAGTATGGCGTAGCCACCGGGGAAGTCTCTCCCTCTACTAGCCGCAACTTTCTGGTCAAGGGTACCTGGAACCACGTCTTCAGCGGTTCATTACTCAATGAATTCGGCGTGGCCTTCAACCGGCCGCAGACCAATTCTCTTGGGGGCGGAGGCGGCTTCCCATTCTTCCAGTGCTCTGCATTCTGGGGCTGCGGACCGGCCACGGACTTTGGCACGGCGCCGGGTCCAGCGCTTTTCTCCAACCTGCGTCCACAGCACTCGCTGCAATTTCTGGATACGGTAACGTGGGTCAAGGGCTTGCATACCGTGAAAGCAGGACTTGATATCCGCCACGCTGTGACCCACGACACCCTCCAGCCTCAAGTATTTTTGGCTTTCGATAACATCACCGATTTCGAGAAGGGTCAGGCTCTGCAGTTGAGTACGCTTGGCCACAATGAAGTCGGTGTTCAAAACACGAATTATGACTTCTTCGTTCAGGACGACATCCGGCTGCTTCCCCGGTTCACGCTTAACCTGGGCGTACGCTACGAGTACAACACCGTTTTGCAGGGAGATTTAATCGGCAATTTCGACATTGCCACGCTAACGCTGCTGCCCATGGGTGCTCCTCTTTACAAACCCGACCGGAACAACTTCGGTCCCCGGGTCGGCTTCTCCTGGGACCCCACGGGCCGCGGTAAGACCGCAGTGCGCGGCGGATTCGGAGTGTTTTATAGCCCGATGCTGACCGGAGCGGCGCTCGGCCTCGCCGGCAACTATCAACAAAACGTGAACTTCAACATACTAGATTTCTTCTTCATACCGAACTTCAAGTGCACTCCGCCATACTTTCTGACCTATCCGGTCCCGAATCCCCTGCCAACTTGCACTCCTCCTCCTCCGACGAACGTGACCGGCATAGACCCTAACATTCGCGATACCTATTCCATGCACTGGAGTCTCGGCGTGCAGCACGAAATCGTGAGAAACACGATACTTGAGGTTTCCTATGTGGGGAACCGCGGCGTGAAACTTCCCGCTGGCGCCGCGTATGCGGGCGAAGAGCTGAATCTGTCTCCGTTCCCCGGCCAGCCGAACCATAATGCAAATTTCGGGGAAATTCGCCGTTTCGGAAACTTCGTTAATTCCAACTACCACGCCCTACAAGCGAGCGTTCGCCGCCGTGTCGCTAAGGGCATCAACGTGGATGCGAACTATACCTACGCTCACGAGACCGACGACGCCGTCAACATCCTCACCGGCGCATACCAAAACTCCCTCGATCCGAATCTTGACTACGCAAGCGGCGATATTGACGTTCGCCACAACTTCACGCTTGGCGCGGTGTGGGATCTTCCGGTGGCCGCTTCCCTGCCGAAGCGGCTGGCAGAAGGCTGGCAGATCAGCAGTTTGTTGCAGGCACGCACCGGATTGCCTTTTACGATCGCGTTTGCTCCTCCCTTCTTAGGTGCGGATCAGATCCGGCCTGATCTCACCGGGCAGCCTGTTCGACCGGCCAACTTTAGTGTTCCAGCCAACCAGCTCAACCGCGGTGCTTTTACGAAGGCGATAGTAACTGGGCACTACGGCAATGTGGGTCGCAATACGGGCCGCGGACCAGGCTTCACGCAGTGGGATGCATCGTTTGCGAAGACGACTCAACTGACAGAACGGTTCGGCGTGCAGTTCCGGGGCGAGCTCTTCAACATCCTGAATCATCCTAATTTTGCAAATCCCGATGGCTTCTTGAGTGATTCAACCTTCGGACAGAGCACGTCTACCATCGCCAACCATGTGGGTACCGGCACTTCCCGGCAAGCGCAACTGGTTCTGAAGCTGATTTTCTGAGCCGAGGCGTCGCCGGTTCATTCATTCGATGCTTGGGGCCTCCAGGAGAAGGAGGTCCCTTTCTTTTTGCAGTTGCATTGCGCACCCGGAGGAAGAGAATTTCATGAGTTGGAACAGGGGCATGCTGCGATCTGGATTCACGGACTGCTTTCTTTATTGGGCGCGTTTCGCTTGTATCGTGTTCTGGTGTGCAACCGGAGCTTTCTCTCAAACTGTTCCGCACCCGACTGCTCCTCCGGCGAGGACGCCGATCAAGACCATCTACGTCATTCCCTCAAGCCACTGGGACCTGGGCTTTCTCGCGCCTCCCGAAGAGATCCTGACGAGGGTAAAACCCCACATTGACGAAGTCATCCAAAACGCCAAGGCTGACCCAGAATTCCGCTGGACCATCGAGAGTGTCTGGCAAATCCGCGAGTGGCTTGCCCGCACCCACGATCCCCTGGAGATCAAGGACTTTGTAGACCTCGTGAACAAAGGCCAGATCCAAATCTCGGCCGTGTTCGGAAGCATGCACACGGAATTCATGGGGGCGGAAGCCTTGAATCGCATCGCCTATGACATGAAGGCTCTCGAAAAGCAGCTTGGCGTCAAGACCGATTTCGCGATGATGGACGACGTGCCGGGTTTCACATCCCGGCTGCCGCAGGTCCTGGCTCGCAGCGGAGTGCGCTACTTCGCGACCGGATCGAATCTTTTTCTGTTCGGAGGCACGTCGCTCACCCCGGGGAAAATGCCGTTCTATTGGGAATCTCCAGACGGAAGCCGCGTCCTTACCTGGCAAACGCAGAGCCGACTGGGCGGATATACCGAAGCAATGGCGGACTATTTCCTCGACCCCGCCGCCTTTGAGCCTTACACCAAGGAGCATTTCTATCCCAAGGAATGGGAAGGGCTTCCTCCTTTGGAAATCATGCAGCGGGGGGTGGACAAGCTTCTTGCAAAATACGGGCAAGCTAACTACCCGCACGATTCTCTGATGCTGCTGTACCTTCACGATTTCGTCTCTTCGAACCTTGAAGCCAAGCAGCTTCTGCCCGCCGTGCGGGCCTGGAACGCCGCGGGAAAGCAGCCACGAATGGTCGTTGCCACGCCACGTGAATTCTTCGAGCACATCGAGGCATCCAGCGGGAAAGAGAGCTTTCCGTCCTACGCGGGCGACTGGAGCGGGCTTTGGTCTGAAGTGAAGACCAATTCGCCGGTCATCAGCGCGGACGCCCGCTGGGTGCAGGATCACTGGCCGGTGGCGGAATCCCTGTGGAGCCTGCTCACATTTCGTGGAGGCACGGACCTTCCGGCAGGCAATCTCGAAGACACGCGGATTCAGCTGTACAAGTACGAGGAGCACTCCGGTGCAGCCCAGGTTGGCTGGCCAAAGCTCATGACCCGCGCCCAAGTGGATCAGCAGAACAACGAGTACGTGAACTACATCGAGAGTGGGAAAAGAGACATTGAGTACCTCATCGCATCGGGGATCGAGACTCTCCTTTCACAAGAGCCCACAAAAACTCGGACCGTCGTTGTTTACAATCCTCTGAGCTGGTCGCGCTCCGAAGTCGTTCGAATCGAATCCAAAGACGACTTGGTGCTGCGGAGTTTAACTGACGGGAAAACCGTACCAACCCAGCGCATTTCCCCAGAACAGGTCGCTTTCTTCGCCGCCGACGTTCCCGCTATGGGCTACGCCACCTACTCCATTGAAAAAACCATTCCACCGACACCTCCGCAGCCCTTTCCCGAAGCTTTCCTCCTTGAAAATGCGCGCTTTCGTTTGCGCGTGAGTCCGGAAGACGGCTCGTTCACCAGTGTGGTCGACAAGAGCTCCGGGCGTGAGCTGGTGGATTCTTCCGGGGGCAAATCTTTCAACGCTCTTTTGCGCTGGGTTCCAGCAGAGACTTTTGCCATCCAGTATCCCGGCGTGACCTCATCCGTCGAGCATGGTCCGGTCTTTGATCGCCTGACCATCCGCCGCCCTGGGAGCTACTGGCCTGAAACCCAAATCACTCTTTATCAGGGTTCGGAACACGTCGAAGTGACCAATTGGCTCGACCGCGACAAAATGCCGTTTGTTGCGAGCAATCAGCCGGGCGAATACTACTCTTTCCAGTTTCCGCTTTCCTTCGAAGGCTCGGCCCAGGTTTGGGTTGAGGACGGCATCGGCTTTCATCGCATTCCTGACGATTATTTGCCTGGGGCGCGCACAGATTCCGCCGCTCCCCTGCACGGGCTCGTGATCGTGGGAAAGAAGGCCGGCCAGGACTATCACATCACTTTTTCTCAGCGGGAGTCTTTCTTCGACTACCTCCTCGGTTTGCCCGGCGCCAAGGGGCCGAACACATTTCTAAACATTGTGCGGGCTGCCGCGCTCCGCAAACAGGATCAAGGAGAAACACGGGACCTCGGCATGGTCAACTTCTCCTGCGTCGAACCGGGCTTGCCTGCCGTTTCAAGGTTTCAGTTTGCCGTATCCGACGGCGCGGGAGGGTTGGATCCCGTTTCCTCCTACCGCGAAGCCGCTGCTTTCAACTTGCCGATGATCGCCACGGAATTGAATGGCGCTGAACCTGCCAAACCAACAGGATCCTACCTCACTCTGGATGCGGAGAATGTGGTTGTGCTCGCGTTCAAACCAAATGCGGACGGCAATCCGGACCACTACACCTTGCGCTTGCAAGAGATTGCCGGCAAATCGGTCCCGGTGAGCGTGAAAACGCCACTCAAAGTCAGCGCCGTCGAGAAAACCAATCTGACCGAAGATGTCGTACTCCCATCAACGGGCGAGTCCATGCTCAGCCGTCACATCGGCCCACACGAAACTCTTACGCTACGGCTCACGATTCCCCACCCCCACAAAAAACGCTCGGAGCGCTGGTGGGAGTGGTAGTTCCTCGCCGCAACTATCGGAAAACTGAGCCTCTGTGCCGCGCGTTCTAGCTGTGCGGTGGATTAACAGTACCAAAGCACATCCTAGGACACACGCTGGGAGGCGATGTGGATACTCCGGTACCTCGATTGAATCAGTTTGTGCAATCAGGAGCGCAATGAGATGAGCGTGTATGAAAGCAACTGGGTATTTTTCAAGCAGGTCAAGCTTCTGAGGGTCAGGATCACAGGTCTCTGTAAATTCTTTCCATCGCGTCGGGCTGCGCGGGGCCAGGTACCTGTCAATTGACCTGGAAATCCATAAGAAGAGAGCTGAAATCGCAAAACGAACTGGACTAAGTCCTTTAGCGAGAGGACCTTGGCCTGAAAAGGTAGGATCGATTGCATGCCTTCCGAACGGATCTCAAATAGCACCACAGTAGCACCAGAGCTAAATCCCGAGACTCGGCAGACCAGCTATGTCAACTACGACTTGTGGAATGAATGTATTATAACCGCGGAAGCGAAAGGGGTCCGGTGACCTTCCCGGTCTTCAAAGCCGGCGATTCGGTCCTTCGCGGGTCGAATGGTGGGTTCGACTCCCACACGCTTCCGCCAAGTCCAATGTTTTCAAGCAGTCTTAGAGACTGAAATGGAGTCAACACCCTCTGACTCCAATTGAGCCTCGATTTTGCTGGATAGACGCTCGGAAGCTACGCGCTCGGCATTCCCGAGAATGTGCGCGTAGTGGTTTAGAGTGACTTGCGAATCGCCGTGGCGCATCAGGCGCGTCACGACGTGGATCGGCGTACCGGACTCGAGTAGTTCGCTGGTGACGCCGTGTCGGAAACAGTGAATCCCAACATGGACTCCCTTCGGGACCTGGATGCCGAGCTTTGCAATCGCCCGGTGAACGCCATACTTGACCACGTTGTCTGACAGATACGGCCGCCCTTTCGAGTTGATGAAGAGATAGCCGTCCGGGTTCGGTGTGTAGTGCTTTTCGAGCCAGTCCCGCAAGTGCTTCGCGAGCAGCTCGGGCATATAGACGGGTGCGGCGCTGTTCTCACTCTTCGGAGTTGTTTCCTTCCGGGTTCGGTAATCAAGAGCCGCGAGGACATGGATCTGCTTCCGCTTGAAGTCTAGACTCGCCACTTTCAGGGCGGTGACCTCACCGATTCGCAGGCCGCACAGGGCGGCAATCAGAAACATGAGTTTGAAGGGTTGGACCGAGGCGTTAATGATTCGCGCCGCTGTGTCCGCGTCGAAGAAGAAAATTGGGGTCTGCGGTGTCTTGTCAACGGGGAATTCGACGTCTTCCCGCCTGACATCTGGAACGGGATAGCCCCACTTCCGGCCCTTGTTCAGAATCGAAGCGAGCGTGCCATAGACATTCTCGACCGTCTTTCGACGGCTAGTGCGCCGACCAACGGCCGTTACGAATGCCTGATGCGTGCTCAGGTTCAGTTCATGCAAGGGAGTCTCGCTGAGTTGGGGCGCGATGTAGGTCCGGATGTGTGACAGTGAGGCGCGCGCGCCGCCTTCCTTCCGGTTTGGGATGATTTTTTCTTTCCATTCCTCGATGAGCTCGCACAGCCTCTTTCCAGCTTTCTTCCTTGGAACTTGTGGCGGTGCGATGTTTGCCCTGTCCAAGTACGGTTGAAGCGCGGAACGAGCCGCACGTTCTGACCTAACTTCGAGGCCGAACGTTACTGTCCGCCGCGTTCTCTTGCCGGTTTGCGGGTTGATTTCGCTTTCGCGATATGAGCCAACCCATCTACTGCCCCTCTTGTAGACACGACCAGTTTGAAAACGGCGCCGTGACACGATTTTTTTCTCCGTGCTCGGCGACGATGACGTTGCTGCGGCGGAGTCTACCACACCAGGGCAAGGAGTGATCTGCCGCTGTTCATGTACGTATGTTTCAGCCACTCATTACCCCATTCTCCTTTCGTGCTACGTAGGATTCCCAGGTGCCCGCCTGGGACCGCGCCTCACTCCTGGCCGGCGCGCATGGCCCAAAATCACTTCATCGCGAGTTCTGCCGGTGGTAGTGTTTCACCAGCAAAAAACGTGGTGTTTCACAAATGAACTGGTTGAACCAAAATGCAGCGGCTATTCAGGCGCTTTCTGGCATTGCGGCGCTAATCGTCACTGGCGTTCTTGCGTGGCTCACGTGGAACTATGTACGACTTACTCGCGAGATCGCGCGTTCGAGCCTTGAGCAGGTTAAGTACATCAGGGAAGCCGCAAGGAGCGCCCTGCGACAGAACGCAAAGGCCCTTGGTTCTCTAGCTTTGCGCCTTCGGGTCGGTCTGGGCCAACTCGATTCCACCAGTCCAAACGATGGCCAATTGCGAGCATTTGCGCAGTTGGCGGAGCAGGATATTACCGAACTCCAAAGTCTGGCTAGACAGCTAAATACCCAGACGATTACATCGGCAAGCGATGCAGCGGCACATCTCCGCATAATTTACGACATGGTTCAAGTCGTAAAGAAAATCAACGAGGGCATTGGCTGGATTCCTGACGCCAACGAGAAAACGCGATGGAAGAAAGCCATCGAGGGAGCGCACCGGGCACTCCACGAGATAGAAACCGCCTGCCAGCAGGCGGCGGAATCGTAAGGCACAGTCTTCCAAAATCAGATGGTTTTGGAAGGCCGTATTTCGGCTTGGTATGATTGCCGCGAGAGAATCCCATGTCACACAGTCAGTTCTGGTCGGCAGTCGAACACAAATTGTCAGCCGCGGAATTTTTCCTGCGGGAGATGAGCCGCGATATTGTCCCTCCAGAACTCAATCATCCGCAGTTGGCAGCGATTGCCGCAACGGGAGCGATCGTCGGCCACCCTTGGCAACAGAGGTTCTACCATCACCTGGATGCTTTCCTCGCCATGGGCCGAAGTGTTCCCGAGATTATTCGATGTTGCTTTGGCACCGATCCCGACGGCCGGCTGCGCGCATGGCGAATGGCGATGAATAGATCCGAACAGAGGCGCCGCAAGAAGTTTCAAGACCTGTTCGACCCGCATTCATACGCGTTCACACGGCTACCCCTCAGTGGAGCGAGGAACGTTACACTCCATCGGACCGGCGTGGCGCCGGTCGAAGTTCACGTAATTGGCCGATGGGGCTCGTATACGGGCAACCCTCTCACACAGATCCCCCAGTCTGAAATGTTACCTACTACCGCCGGCAGTGATCCTGCTTTGCAGTGGGCAGCCACACAACCTCCTCAGGCGGTTTGCCCAAACGCCTCCGATTTTTGGCTTTTGGTTTCAGCCGGCAGTTCGACGTCATAGGTTGAATTGTTCCCGGAGTGCGCGAAGTTTCTTGGTGCTGCAACAAGGCTCCGTTCTGAAGCACAAAAGATTGCGGCAGCTGTTCACGGTTCAGATCCGCTCACAGCACCGCCGCGATTGTGAATAAGGTCAGAGAGTTTGGAACCGATCCCTCAACAGGACGAGCGCGGATTCCCGTTTGCCGGGCGCCAACTATTTCAGGACTCAGGACCGTGTGATTCGCGCCAGTGTCGAGGAGGAGTTTGGCAGGACTGCCATTCACCTTTACGTTGAGGAGAATCATTCCATTGACGCTGCGGAACGGAATGCGGAACACCTAGCTAGGTGCCTGGGCGTTGGCAAGCGAGGTGAACAGTAAGAGTGAAACGAGAACCGCTTTTCTTGACTCCAATTTGACTCCATTTGGAGCAAGGCGGAAGCTGCAACGCCATCATTCGTCAAGAGTTGGGAGCGGAATTTTTGGGTTCGATCCCCACCGCCCCTACCAACCTAAATTTATTGATATCGTTAGCCTTACATGTGCAATGGCTTGGGTGGTTGGAAACACGGCCTACTCTGATTGGGCCCTGAGGACTCATTTGGCGCGTCTTACCCTAGCGCGCAAGACCGCGGCCATCACTTTGCTGGTTGGAAGAAAGGAGTTCGTTTCGACGCAGAACAAATGAAACAACAAGCAGCTTGAGCGTCGGGTGGAGGGCCGTTCTTTGGTGGATTATTTCTGGTGATGGTTTTTCGGTTTTTCTGACGCTTTCGTTCGAGGTTGAGTATCCCTAAGGGCGTTAGGCGGCGAGTGTGCTCCGGGCACCGCGAGTCTCTTGATTAACTAGATGCCCCTCGGATAACCAGAAAAAGCCATAGGCCTCACCCAAGCGAACCTGGCCCAAGGCATCCACACGGGCGAAACCGCCCGCGATCTTTTGAGATTGCAAACCGCCGGGCGCAGAGCCGCAAGCAAGTCAGAATAGCAAGCAACGTGGAAACGCAACTCGTCGTTAAACTGTAGGGCCCGTATTCGCTTCCTGCGCACGGTGCATTCCTTGCCGCTAGGGGATTAAAGTCTGGAAATGTATCCGACGATCAAAAGCGCTGGAGGAACTCAAAATAAACAAAGTGGGAGAGAGGATTGGGCGCCGACACAGGATAGATGGCTGCTTCGACGGAGCCGCCACGGACTGCTCCTCCATAGAGTGTGAGAGTGGTTTTGCGTGTGAGCGCGTAGTCAAGGCTGCCATCGAAGAGCGTTCCGAGGTCGGAATGACCATTGCTCGGCCTTCCAGTGTATCCGAAAGTGCTCTGCTGATACGCGCCTCCACCCAAATACCAGAGATCCCGAGGATTGCTGAGAGAAAGCCAATGGATATCGGTTCGAAGAGAGAGTTTGCGAACAGGTTTGAGGAGAAGCTCGCCGAAAACATCCTGGTTATTCATTAAGTTGAAGAATGGGAAGCGGGCGTAGATGCGAGGCGTGGGAAGGATCTGGAAAAAGGTAGTGTGCTCGTTGTCGTTCGGATTGCCGTCGCCAGAACTGCGGAAGTATCCGGCGCGAAGCCAGGGCTCCAGGGGCGCGTCAAACTTGTGACCGGCCTCGGCGCCGACGGCTCCGGCCCGGTGAGTCAGTAGCCCCCAAGTTCCGACCTGGGCGGCGCCCCAAAACAGCAGATCCGTCTTGGCGGCACCGGAGCCGATG
>OCOJ01033617.1_pt2 | contig 22832 bp, 18 predicted proteins | sample 1539251 | NCBI WGS metagenome assembly OCOJ01 (sample SAMN01911457, study PRJEB22624) | soil metagenome | biome: Soil | place: Malaysia | collected 2012-04-30 | depth RA_metagenome m | reverse complement strand
TGACGACGACGAGCAGCAGCTAAAGCTCGTCGCGACAGTTCTCTCACAAGACGATGTGGTCGTTTCTACTGCCCCGAATCCACAGGACGGGCTGGAGCTGGTTCGCAAGGAACATCCCCATCTTGTCCTGGTTGATCTGGTGATGCCTGGCATGAGTGGAATGGAGGTCCTCGAAAGGATCGTCGAGTTTGATCCGGGCATTGAGGTCGTTTTGCTCACCGGACAATACAGCACGGACTCCGCTGTGGAAGCCATTCAGAAAGGCGCCGCTGATTACCTGACCAAGCCTGTTGATGTCGAAAAGCTTCAGCAACGTGTGGAATCACTTCTGTTGGAAGTGCGCAGGAGGCAGCGTTGTCTGCAGTTGGAGCACGAACTTCTCAACAATTCCCAGTTTGCAGCAATGGTGGGGCACAGCGCTGTGATGCTCGAAGTGTTCCACCGTATCCGGCGCGTTGCCCCGCATTTCCGAACCGTGTTGTTGACCGGCGAGACAGGCGTCGGCAAAGAGCTTGCGGCTCAAGCCCTGCACAAGCTGAGTCCGGTTTCTTCGGGGCCGTTTGTGACCTGCAATTGTTCGGCTGTGGTTGAGACTCTCGCGGAGAGCGAACTCTTTGGTCACGTTAGGGGCGCTTTCACAGGAGCTGTCCAGGATCGCCTGGGAGTATTTGAGGCAGCCAATGGAGGGACCGTCTTATTGGACGAAGTAGGTGAGCTTTCTCTCCCTTTGCAAGCGAAGCTCCTGCGCGTGTTACAAAACCAGGAGATTCAGCGAGTGGGGTCTCCCATGGTCCGGCGAGTGGACGTCAGAGTGATCGCAGCAACGCACCGGGATCTGCAGGCAATGGCGAAAGATCAACAGTTTCGCGAAGATCTCTTCTACAGGCTCTCCATGGTCCAGATCAAAGTGCCGAGTCTCGCCCAGAGGAAAGAAGACTTGCCTCTGCTCGAGAGGTATTTCATAAAGCGGTTCGCCGATCAATATGGGAAGCCTGTGCGCGGAATCACCAGGCGCGCGCAGGCTTTACTGGCTAGACATTCTTGGCCCGGGAATGTGAGAGAGCTTGAAAACGTGCTTGGAAACGCCTGCATGATGACGGAAAGCGAAACAATTGATGTCCGCGACCTTCCTGACTACATTCGTGACACGCAGCCGAGCGAGCCTCACGAGGAGAAAACCCTTGCCACGCTCGAGCAAGTGGAACGAAGTCACGCGCTCCGCATCTTGGAAAGCGTTGGTGGAAACAAAGTGCGTGCCGCGGAACTGCTCGGAATCAGTCGGACGAAACTCTATCGTATTCTCGGAGACAGTGATTCTTCAGAGGCAGGCGTCGCCGCGCCGGCGGACTTGACAGAAGACTCCAATTAACCCCGAAAGGTCACGACCTGGTTGCGCAGTGACCACTGGCGCCACGCGCCGCTAAGCGTGGAGACTGTCACCCTTCTACCCCCTGTATTAATCGCAGACAAACTGTCTGTTCTCCACACAAGCGGACTGCTGCAGGTGGATTGACCCGCAAGCTGCTCCATCTCGTAACTAACTGCAAATAAGGCAGCTAGGTGCTGACGCGCGAGTGGTCTCGCGCTTGCCCTTGGCCCTGGTGTCATCCGAAAAAGTTTTGAAGGTTTCAGGGATGCGAAATGTTAGGAGGAAGTATGAAGACCGTATCTTTTGTTCTATTCATCCTGGCGCTCTTGGTTGCAACATCTGTCAACGCCCAGACCGCGCCGAATGGCCGTTGGGAATTTGTCGTGACCAGCGGAGACACGACGTACCAATTGGAGAACATGGGCCAAACCACGTTCAGCACCTACCTGACGCTCTCGGGTAAGACGCTGACCGGCAACTCGCAGGAAACCACGAACACGTCGCTGGCTGAAATTTCTTGCTGCAACGACACTGTGACCGGCACTTACGTAACCTCAAAGGGCGTNCGTAACCTCAAAGGGCGTTACCACAGCGACGGTTGTGTTCGCGGTTCCCGCGAACAGTCTTGGGCAGGCGGCGTTCAATTTCACTTTCACGGGAACGTACAACTCCAAACCAAGCAACTCCGGCGGTCCCACAATTACCGGCACGTACACCACAACCGCCGGCAGCACGTTTTCTGATGGCGGCACGTTCGTTGCGACCTGGTTCCCAGACTTCCCAGCGACGCCAACGGAGTACGTCGGCACGCTGGACGGCCCCAATACAGGCAACGGTCCAACGAATGTCGCGACCACGATTACTCTCGGCACCAACGGTTCGAAAGACCTCACTGGCACTGTAATCGTCACTGGGTTGACGAATGCAAACAATATTGCATGTTTCGTCAGCACGTTGACAATTCAAACGGTAAAGAACTCGCTACTCAGTGGTGTGGGTGGCGCCCCGGGCGGCGTTGGCGTACCCTTCGCTTCAGGCGTGGGTATCCAGGTGTTCGCACAAGATTCCGCCGGCACGCAACTCCTGCTGTATGGGTATTCCGCGAAACCAAATAATGACTCCGCCGCTGTTGGCGAAAACTACCTGACAGGCACCGACACCGGAAGTTCCCAGACCACCGATAACGGAACCAATAACAACCTCATCTTCTACTATGGGATCTCAAACGGACCCTGCGACGGCCTTGGTGGAGGTGATGCTCCGTTTCACCCGGTCATGAAGACGCAGCGCCTCCAATATCCTCGTCAGCGCTACATGGATCACTTAAATCATGACGTACGATAGGGATTTTCTGGAAGCCAGCCTCACCGTGCCCAGGGACTTGAGAGAAGACGCAAATGGACCCTTGGAAGGCAACGACTTGGTTGCGCGGTGATGGCTGGCTCAGGAAGTTGCAGTTTGTTCGCGTAGGATCGATCCTGGTGACGTTTTGGCCCCGCCTTCGGCCGCATACCGCATATACTGCCTCAAGTTGCCTGGTGGAGACTGACTTATCCTAGGGACCTGCCTGTCACGAAAAGTACTCCCCAGCTATGCCACCAAACACTCTGTCTTGATCGCAGACACCTGTCTGTTTTCCATACAATCAGGCTGAGCCCGGGCGCTTGAGCCGCAACACGCCATTCCCCGTAATTAACTGTAAATAAATAGGATACGCCTAATTCCACGAATGGTCCCGCGCTTGCCCAAAGCTATAGCGTGGCAAATTGAGGCCTATATGCGACCAAAGCAAAATCAGCCGAAGATACTGGTTGTCGACGATTCGCCGGTCTCCAGCAAACTGGTCGAGTTAGCCCTGTCTGCAAAGCATTACACGCTAATCTTCGCCTCAACGGGCCGGCAAGCGGTCGATCTCTTCGAGGAGCACAGGCCTGCTGTGGTTATCATGGGCTGGACGATGTCAGACCTCACCGGGGAAGAATTGTGCCAACGCATCCGGTCGAGGTCGCAAGGGTCTTACACCTACATCGTCGTCCTCACCGGCGGAACGGACAAGAGCAACCTGATTAAAGCCCTCGACGCCGGCGCGGATGACTACCTCACCAAGCCGTTCGATCGAGGAGAACTCATTGCCCGAGTGGGCGTGGGCCTCAGAATCGTGGAATTGCACCGGCAGATAGAAGCGAAGAATGTCCTCCTGGAACAGCTTGCGCTCACCGATGCTCTGACGGGATTGCCTAACCGCCGTGCGATTGAAAACTGGGCTGCCGCTCAGTTGAGCAGCGCCGCCCGGCATGGGTATTCCTTTTGGGTCGTGCTGGCCGACCTGGATCACTTCAAAGAAGTGAATGATACTTTCGGACACGATGCCGGAGATACGGTCCTGAAGAAATTCTCGACAATTCTCAAAACTTGTACGCGGCGCAGCGACCTTTGTGGTCGCCTGGGCGGCGAGGAATTTCTACTGGTTCTAACGCACACGAATAAGGAAAATGCATTCGCCGTAATGGAGCGCATCCGCACCGAACTCGCGAACACGACATTTACTTTCGCCGGGTGCACGGTGGCAGTGACTGCCAGTTTTGGCCTCGCCGGCTTTGAAGGGAGCGAGAAGCCGTCCACTTTCGGCAGGCTGCAGGCACTGGCAGATGCCGCCCTCTACTCGGCTAAGCGCGCGGGACGAAACCGGGTTGAATTCACGGCAGCAGCCGCCTATTGAGGATCAAATGAATCATTTGGCGCTGGAGCTGCCGGCAGACTTTCAGGAGGTTGTTGCTTTGCAAGCGGTGGAAAAACTCGGGGCGCAAGACCTGAGGCGGAGTGGCCGCATTCCGAAAGAAGTTGCTATTCGCCTGATCGGCTGGGACGCCCAGGGCATCGAATTTGTGGAGGAGACAAAAACGGTTCTGCTCAGCCGTCATGGTGCGGGCATCGTTTCAAAGCACAAACTCGCCGTCGAGCAAGAGATGATCTTGGTTCACCTGGAACGGAACAATAAAGAGACCGAGATTCGCATCGTCGGCCAGATTGGCTCCGAAGACGACTCCTATACTTACGGGGTCGCCTTCCTCGATCCAGACCTGGACTTCTGGAATGTGGAGTTTCCTCCCGCGAAGGATAGCGAAAGTTCAGAGCGCGGCATGGTGCTTCAGTGCAGCGTTTGCGGGCGCCGCGAATTCATGAACCCCGGCACTCTCGAATCGGACATCTATGCCATCCACGACGGCATCTTCCGCGATTGCAAACACTGTAAGAACTCAACATTCTGGCAGCAAACTTTCGAAGGGGTTTCTGACGTTTCTGGTTTGCCCGAACCCGCCCCTGTTTCGCCGGGGCCCGTTCGACCGCCCGAGCCGTGTCCCTCTCCAGTGCCTTTTGAGAGGAAGCGCCAGCATCCCCGCATAAGAGTGAACTTCACAGCGTGCGTTCGCAAACCCGGTTCTGACGACAGTATCGTTTTTTGCGAAAACGTTTCGCGCGGCGGCCTTTGCTTTAAAAGCAGCCAGCGATTCTATGAGGCGGCGCGCATCGAAGTCGCCGCGCCTTACTCCCCTGGCTCGCCCTGCATCCTTGTCCCCGCTCAAATCATCTACGTCCAGGAACTCCCCGAACAAGGAATGTTCCGGTGCGGAGTTCAGTACCTCCAACTGGCGAAAGACCCCCTTGCCTAGCCGTCCCTGCGATGCTTGCTCCAGGCTTGGCCTGGGTGCGTTCACTGTTGACTTATGAACTCGCTGGTCTCCGGCTCGCCAGCCGCTGCGCCTTTGGCGTCCAATACCTCGCGCACCTTCCTGATCAACGCCTCTTCCGTGAATGGTTTATGAAGAAGAACCATGTTGTGCGCAAGTGCTCCCTGGACAGCAATGAAGCTGTCGGTGTACCCGGAAATGTACAGGACCCGCGTGCCAGGTCGTTTCGCCATTAATCTCTCCGCGAGAACTCTCCCATTCATGCCTGGCATGACAACGTCCGTCAGCAGAAGGTCGATCTTCCCCGCGTGCCGGCCCTCCACCTGCAGGGCTTCCTCCCCGTCTTGAGCTACGAGCACCGGAAAACCATGGGATTCAAGGAATCCTCGCGTCAGCTTTCGAAGCGGTTCAGAATCCTCGACCAGCAGGATGGTTTCTGAACCGCCTCTTGCTTCCGCCAATGGTGCGCTTGGAGCGATTATGGCAACCGGCTCCGAGACCCATGGCAAGAAAATCTGAAACGAAGCTCCGTGTCCCGGTTCGCTGTCCACCCAAATGTAGCCGCCACTCTGCTTCACGACGCCGTATACCGTGGCGAGGCCCAACCCCGTTCCCTTTCCCACTTCCTTCGTGGTGAAAAAAGGTTCGAAAATGTGAGCCAGAGTGTCTTTGTCGATTCCAGCCCCTGAGTCAATGACAGCCAGCTTGACATAGTGCCCAGGTTTGGCTCCTGGATGCTGCCGGGCGTAGGTTTGGTCCAACTCAACATTTGCGGTTTCTATGCGCAACTTGCCGCCTTTCGGCATGGCATCGCGGGCATTCACCGCCAAATTCATGATCACTTGTTCGATTTGACTTTGGTCGGCTCTCACCATCCCCAAGTCCGAAGACAAACTCGTGCTGACTTCTATGTCTTCTCCGAGCAGTCGCGGCAACATTTTCACCATATCCAAAACGAGGTCATTGAGTTGCAGGATCGACGGTGTGAGGATTTGCTGGCGGCTAAAAGCCAGAAGTTGCCGGGTCAGGGATGTCGCGCGCTGTCCAGCCTTCTCGATCTCCTCTACATGCTCGAGCAGAGCACTCCCGGGATCCAATTTTCGCTTGAGCACATGGGTGTAACCGATGATTACACCAAGCAGGTTGTTAAAGTCATGGGCGATTCCGCCGGATAGACGCCCGACGGCCTCCATCTTTCCGGCCATGCGAAGTTGGCGCTCGAGGATTCGTTTTTCCGTGACATCTTCGGCAAACACATCAAAGCAAGGCATTCCTTGATATTCCTCTTTCACTTTCCTGCCCGTGCACCGGACGGTGATAAATGCCCCATCCCTCCGTTTCAATTCCACTTCTACGTCCTTGAACTCGTTTGCACTGTCCAATAGTTCCTTGATCTCGTTAAAGTCCGAACGATTTCTGAAAATGTCTCCAGCCAAGCTGGCATCGAGCAGTTCGTCCGGCTTTTCGTAGCCGAGCATCTTTTGCAGCGCCGGATTTGCCCGGAGAAGCTTGCCATCAATGGCTGCACGGTAGATGCCGTAGGGAGCATCTTCGATCATCGATCGAAACCCAGCTTCCGACAACCGCAGCGACTCTGCGGCCTTTTTCCGTTCGGTGATATCCCGGTTCACAATGACCAATTTCTCGGGCTCACCCGACGCGGATCGGATGACGCTAGCGGTTGATTCCAATACGCGCCAGGCACCATCTTTGCGGCGAATACGATATTCGAGAGGCCGGCCCACTCCCGTGCTTCGTGCTTCCGCGGCAGCCTCCTGTACGCGATTGCGGTCTTCCGGGTGAATCTGCGCAAAGGAGGACGAACTCTTCAACTCTTCCGCCGTGTAACCGAGCACCCTATGATACGAGGGGCTGTTGTAGAGACGATGCCCTTCCATGTCAACAACGGCGATCATGTCGGCTACATTTTCGCCGATGAGCTGGAAGAGTTTCTCCCGCTCGAACAGGCGTCGGCGAGTCCGGTGAAGCTGGAGTTGCTGGTACGCCGTGTAGACGTCAAAGAGAAGCACAATTCCTACGAGTCCCCACATGGCCGTGCGCACAGCAGATGCAGATGCAGACTCAGTCCCCTGGCTCAAGCGCAGGAGCAGGGGCAAGAAGGACAAGATCCCGGCCGTTAACAAAAGCGTGACGATCGCCGCCGTGGCCCAGAGCCACCACTCCCGTTGCTCCAGGCGACTAAGACGCTCCTCGGTTTCTGCTTTTTCTTTTCGTAAGGAAAGATCGCCCGCTGCTGCGGAGGGGAGATCTTTCTTGGTTGTATCCGCCATCCTCACCTACCGACGGCCCGAAAAAAGCAGGGAGGCACCCAGAGTGCTCTTCCGGGAACCGGATGCGCCAAGCACGCAAGACTTTCTCCGGCTGCTATCTGCAGGCTTGCGCCATCGGACGCAAAAACTTGGCCGCCCGCTCGAGATTGGTAGCGGACACGTAGGTCGCGAACCTCCAAGAGGGGTTGCATAGTGGAGAGGAAATGCTCCCGTGCTGGTTCTTTCCCATGCTCCGACAGAACTTCGCGAGGGGCAAGAAGGCCGTTCCGCGCGGCGCACTAAGAGTAATCCGCACACGAGCGACCGCAGTGGAAAATCCATAGAACATGCGTTTGTCCTGGAAAAACAGGCCGGGGACAGTGCATTTGTTGTCCTTTTGGACACGGATGGCTTTTGCGCTAAACTGTGCTTTCCGCGGAAGACCTCTACCCGAAACCAATTTAACTGCAACCGAGGTCGTCGCTCTTTCCATGGACATTCCCAACTCACAAAACGCGTCACCAAGCGCTCTCGATTGGGCTCATCCCATTGTTCGCGAGTGGTTTTTGAATCGACTTGGGGTTCCTACCGAGCCGCAGGAACAGGGCTGGCCACACATCCTCCGGGGAAGCACAACGCTGATTTCGGCTCCAACCGGTTCGGGCAAAACGCTGGCCGCATTTCTTGCCTGCATTGACCGGATGGTTCGCAAGGCGCTTTCCGGCGACCTGCGTGACCGCACGGAAGTGCTCTATGTTTCCCCGCTGAAGGCTCTGGGAAACGACATCAAAACAAACCTGGAGATTCCGCTGGGGGAAATCCAACGGCTGGCCATGGAGCGCGGGCTGCTGATGCCGGAGATACGCGCTGCGGTACGCACCGGCGATACGCTGATGCACGAACGCCGCGCAATGCTGCAGCGGCCTCCGCACATTCTCGTCACCACGCCGGAGTCGCTGTACATATTACTTACCGCGGAGAAGAGCCGCGAAATGCTGCAATCGGTCGATACCGTCATCGTGGATGAGATCCATGCGGTTGCTGATGACAAACGCGGCGCGCACCTGGCGCTTTCCCTGGAGCGATTGGAAGCGTTAGCCGAACGTCCGCCACTTCGCATTGGTCTATCTGCCACGCAAAAACCAATCGAGTTGATCGCGCGCTTTCTGGCAGGCAGCGGGCGGCCTGATCCCCTGATCGTGCAGATCGGACATCAACGCCAGGTGGACCTTGCCGTGGAGGTGCCCGGCAGCGAACTCGGTCCTGTGGCTACCCAAGAGATGTGGGATGAAATCTATGAGCGCATCGCCGAACTCGTGCGGCAGCACCGGTCGACGCTTGTGTTTGTGAACACCCGGCGGCTCGCGGAGCGCGTGGCCCATCACCTGGCGGAGCGATTGGGGAATGAGGCCGTGGACACGCATCACGGCAGCCTTTCGCGAAAATTGCGACTCGCGGCGGAAAAGAAACTGAAGGCTGGAGAAATCCGCGTCTTGGTGGCGACGGCTTCGCTGGAACTGGGAATTGATATCGGGGCGATCGATCTCGTCTGCCAGGTTGGGTCAACGCGATCAATCTCCGTGGCGTGGCAGCGGATCGGAAGAGCGGGGCATTGGCACGGAGCCATTCCGAAAGGGCGCATCTTCGCGACCACGCGCGACGAATTGGTGGAGAACGCCGCATTGGTTCGCGCCATGCGTGAGGGCCATCTAGACAGTCTCGCGGTTCCGGAAGCGCCCCTGGATATCCTGGCGCAGCAAGTGGTGGCGATGTGTGCCTGTGAAGACTGGAACGAGGACGAACTCTTCGCGGTGGTTCGCCGGGCTTATCCGTACCGCGATCTGCAAAGAACGGAATTCGATTCCATCATCGAAATGCTTTCGGAAGGAATTACCGCCCGCCGGGGCCGGTACGGGGCTTATCTTCTCCGTGACCGCATCCAGGGAAGGCTGCACGGGAGACGAGGGAGCCGCCTGATAGCAATCACGAACGGCGGCGCCATCCCGGACAACGCGATGTACGCGGTCATCGCGGAGCCCGAAGGCACGTCGGTGGGTACGGTGGACGAGGATTTTGCGGTGGAGAGCCTCAGCGGCGACATCATGCTGCTGGGCAACAGTTCCTGGCGCATACGGCGTGTGCAAGCGGGACGTGTGCTGGTCGAGGACGCGCATGGCGCGCCACCCAACGTCCCCTTTTGGCGTGGGGAGGCTCCGGCGCGCACACCGGAACTGTCGCAGCAAGTCGCTGAGCTGCGGGAGAAAGTTGGCGAGCTGACGCCCCATGTCACAGCGGGCTCTGCGTTGCAAGGATCGGCGGAGGCAGTCGCAGCCGCGGACTGGCTGCAGAAGGAGTGCGGACTGGATCGATCCGGAGCCGAACAGCTTGTGGAATATGTCGTCGCTGGGCGCGCCATTCTCGGCGCCATCCCGACACGATCCACCGTGATCGCCGAGCGCTTTTTCGATGAAAGCGGAGGCATGCAACTGGTGCTCCATGCCCCTTTCGGGGGCCGGATCAACAAGGCGTGGGGACTGGCCCTGCGCAAGCGATTTTGCCGTTCCTTTAACCTGGAATTGCAAGCCGCGGCCACCGACGACGGAATCAACATCTCTTTGGCGGAACAGCACAGTTTCCCTCTGGCCGATGTGTTCCGGTTTTTGCACCCTACTTCCGTGGAGGAAGTGTTGGAGCAGGCGGTCCTGGCTTCCCCCATTTTCACCGCGCGGTGGCGCTGGGACGCATCGCGCGCACTGGTTCTGCAACGCTTTCAAGGAGGAAAGAAAGTTCCGCCGCCGATTCAGCGCATGCGCGCCGACGATTTGCTCGCCTCTGTTTTTCCCGATGCGGCGGCGTGCCCGGAAAATCTCGAGGCCCAGCCGAGAATTCCGGGGCATCCCCTGGTGCGCGAAGTCATGAAGGATGCGCTGACGGAAGCGATGGACACGGAAGGTCTGAAGCAGGTGCTTGCGCAAGTCCTGAATGGAGCCATCCGGTGCATCGCGGTCGACACTCCCGTGCCGTCGCAGTTCTCGCATGAGATTCTGAATGCAAACCCGTTCGCCTATCTGGATGACGCGCCATTGGAGGAGCGGCGCGCCCGGGCTGTGGAAATGCGCCGGATGCTGCCAGAAGCGGTGCTTTCCGAGGTCGGGGGGCTCGATCCGGACGCGATTGCCGAAGTGCGGGCGGAAAGCTGGCCCGATGTCCGCGACGCAGACGAGCTGCATGATGTACTGCAAACACTGTTCGCGCTCCCGGAAATCCCCACGTCTGATGAGCCGCAGGACACTGCGCTGAAGAGTTCAGTGCAAAAGTCGCTGACGGAATGGCGGAAGTTCTTCGAGGAACTCGCAGCGCAAGGGCGTGCGGCTCTTGCGGTTGTGTCGGACCGACCCTACTGGGTAGCAGCAGAGCGGGCGAAAAGCTTTGCGCAACTTTTTCCAGAGGCGCGCTTCACCACGCCCGTGGCCGAAGTGGAGTCTCAGGCTCATTCACGAGAAGACGTCCTGCATGCGATGGTAACGGGCTGGATTGAACACTCGGGACCAGTGACGGTGCGCTTGCTTGCCGGCGTGCTCGGCCTCGCGCAAGCAGAACTCGAAAAAACGTTATTGAGGATCGAGGCCGGTGGCGCAGTGCTGCGCGGCAAATTCACCGAGCATTCCAACGGCGAAACAGAATGGTGCGAACGCCGGCTGCTCGCACGAATCCACCGCCTTACTCTCGGAAGGCTGCGGCGGGAGATTCAACCGGTCACCGCGGCACAATTCATGCGTTGGCTGTTTCGCTGGCAGCACGTGGCGCCCGGGACGCAACTTCCCGGTCAGCAAGGAACACTGGAAGTCCTGCGGCAGTTGCAGGGTTATGAAGCGCCGGCGAATACGTGGGAACATCATATCCTTGCGCGTCGTATCCTCGGTTACGACCCGAAGGTTCTGGATCAGTTGTGCTTCAGCGGCGCGGTAGGGTGGGGACGACTCTCGCCCCACCCGGCCATGCTCGCGGATTCTTCCGAGCGAGGCCGGCGGGTCACGCCGACCAGCGTCGCTCCGATTGCATTTTTCGCGCGCGATGATGCGGACTGGCTTTCTTTTCCCCGCCGCGAACTCAGTGCCGAAGAGCAACCCGGCCTCAGGCCAAGCGCGCGGGACGTGCTGCAATTCCTGAGACAACATGGCGCTTCCTTTTTTGCCGACATAGTGCGCGGCACACGCAAGCTCAAGGCAGAAGTCGAAACTGCGCTATGGGAGCTTGTCGCGATTGGATTCATCACCGCAGACGGTTTTGACAACTTGCGCGCACTCATCGATCCGAAAAGACGCGCCGGGCAGGGCAGCGGCCGCAGTGCGCGTCCGCGAGACAGCGTCGGCCGCTGGTCGCTCCTTTTGCCCGGCGACCCCGTGAATCATGCCGAACAAATGGAGGCGATCTGCTGGATGCTCCTCAGGCGATATGGCGTGGTCTTTCGAGAGCTGCTCACGCGCGAGTCCATTCTGCCGCGGTGGCGAGAGGTACTGGTTGCCCTGCGCCGGCTCGAGGATCGCGGGGAAATACGCGGAGGGAGGTTTGTGAGCAGTTTTCTGGGAGAGCAGTTTGCGTTGCCCGTTGCAGTTGAATCCCTGCGCGCCTGCCGGACGGAACCAGCCACGGGTGAGGTCATCACAATTTCCGCTGCCGATCCGCTGAACCTGGCAGGGATTTTAGTGCCAGGAGAGAAGATACCCGCGATTTCCGGACGCTTCGTGAGTTTTCAAGACGGTGTGGCCCTGGAAGCAAAGCACAGCAAACCATACCCAGAAGCGATCGCCCATGCCGGATGAATAGCGCAGCACAATGTTCCGCTTGTCAATATGCGAGTAGCCCGCGTGGGGTTCCGGTCGGCAGCAGTGCAAACGTGTAACCCGATGAAAATCAAGGGCCCGATACATAGGTAGCAGATCGTGCACCACCCTTGGTTGGGCGCAGCGGTTGTGACCTTGGGCGTCACTCTCGTTTGATTGAACTGCCGTTAGCTGGACGGTTGTTACAACGGAATTCTCCGGTGCTGTCGGCAATCCCAACGCTTTCGTCGGGAAATCCGGCAACTTTCCCCCTGTACGTACTCGTAAGCCGTTGAAATCTCTCATCGGCCCTCGATGTGCTTTTCCCAAGTTTGGTTGCTGCTGCTTTGTAGATGGGAGGCTCTGGGAAATGAACAATTATGATTGGGTCTTTTGGCTGAACGTAACGAACATCGCGCTGGGCGCCATCGTCGTCTTGGCTGTGCTCGTTATTGTGTATGGAGCGGTCTGGGAATTGATGATCAGGCAAAGAAAGCGCCACCGCCTGCACGACCTGGACAAGCAGATGCAGACTATGTTGCACGGTGAGTTTGCTCACAGCCTTCCCGTGCCCGAATTAGGTCTGACCATGGCCGATGGTGGTGAGCATGTGACGCCCGCTCCCAAGAAACCGGCCGACGACAAGAAAGCAAGCTGAAGGTGATGCCATGCCGTGTCCGTTTCTCAAAGAAGGTCGCGCGCAGTACTGCCACGCCGCTCCTGTGCGCAAGCTGATCCTCGAAGGCCCCGGCGTCTTGGGCGCGGGACGTTGTGCCTCGCCTGAGTACTACCATTGCGAATTCGTCGATAGAAACGAAGTTCCTCAAGGGCGCTGCCCGCACCTCGGAGAAATCCACGTCCAATATTGCGGAGCCACCTCCCCGACCAAGCTCATTCCCTTCAGCGAGTCGGAACTCTCGATTTGCACCGCCGGCGGCTACCGCTACTGCGAGTCTTATCTCGCACTCGCGCGGCCACACGGCGCCATTGCCCCTCCCCCCGATCTCCTCTATAGCCCGAATCATTTCTGGCTCGCCGCGGAAGAATCTGGGCTTTGCTACATCGGCCTGGATTCATTTTTGACCGATGTCATCGGTACGGTTGACGGCATCACGTTTGTGACCACGCATGGCTCACAACGGCCCGTTGTCGCATTAACCATCCACGGCGTGGAATGGCCCATGGCGTTTCCTAATCGACTCCTGATTCGCAAAGTAAATAGCCATCTGCGTGCTGATCCTTCGCGTTTGACCGCCGACCCCTACGGCTCCGGTTGGCTCTTTTCCGGCTGGGAACTGCCCAGCCAGACAAAAGTCGGCCTGATCTCTGGACCTCCGTCGGCTGCTTGGCGATCGGAGGAACTCGAGCGGTTGGCCCACGAAATCCACGAATCGCTCCAATTGAGCTGTGACGGAGGCCGTCCTGTCCGTGGTGTCGGGCAACAGCTGTCGCGTCAACAACTCGTATGCTTGCTCCAGCACTTTTTTTCCAACAGAGATTGGGTGCCAAAGGAATCATCGTGAGGAGAAATTTACTTGTTTTTGGGTTTGGGTTCGCAAGTGCTTTGGTAGCTGGTTGGTTTGCTTTTCCCCGGGCTCTCTACGTTCGCCACGAACAGCCTCTGGACTTCTATCACAAAACACACAGCGAAAAATCAGGGCTCACCCAGTGCGACACCTGCCACGTGCTCGGCAGCGACGGCGAATTCAGTGGAATTCCCCGTAACGAAGTGTGCGCCGGCTGCCACACCGACAAGCTCGGGACTTCCTCATCCGAAGCTCTCCTCGTGGACGACTATCTCAAGCCGGCAAAGGAACCGCCCTGGTTGATCTACTCCCGGCAGCCGGCCAACGTCTGGTTCTCGCACGCGATCCACACGCGACGCGCCGGTTTGGACTGCTCGGACTGCCACGGAAACTATGGCGAATCCGACCAGATACGCGTCTTTGAGCAAAACCGCATCACCGGCTACAGCCGCGACATTTGGGGGCACTCCATCTCTCGCCTTCGCCGCGCTCCGCACGATGGCATGAAGATGACCGATTGCGAAAACTGCCATCGCCGCCACCACGTCGAAGTGGGCTGCCTCGGTTGTCATCAATGAAGGAGCGACCATGAAGTTTTCTAGGCGTAGCTTGCTAATCGGCAGTGCCGGATTCACCGCTGGCATCGCCTTCACTCCCGTCCCCTGGAAATTGTTGAGCGATGTCTCCATCTGGACCCAGAACTGGCCTTGGATTCCGCAACCGCCGCATGGTCCGGTGGAGACGAAGGAATCGTTCTGCACGCTCTGTACTGCTGGCTGCGGCATGCGCGTGCGCCTGGCTGCGGGTTTCCCCGTCGGCGTCGACGGCGTCCGCGCTAACCCCATCACCAAAGGCGCTCTCTGCCCACTCGCCTTTGCGGCTCATCAGTTGAACTGGCACCCACAGCGGCTGCGCCAAGTGCATCATCAAGGGCGCACGGCGTCCTGGGCCGAAGCGCAGGCAGCCTTCGAAAAAGCTTGCAGCGAAGGTCCTGTGCTGATCCTCGACGGAAGGCCCGGAAGAGCGGCGTCCTCCATCTTCGAAGCTTTCGCAGCAAAGCACAACGGCGCCCATCGCGTCGTGCTTAGCTCAGAAACCCAGGCGCTCACGCCGTATGCCGCGTGGAGCGGCGTTCCAGCCTCGGCACTCGGCTACGATCTGGAGAATGCTCGCACGATCATCAGCTTTGGCGCCGCCTTGCTGGATGGTTGGGGCATCCCGGGGCGCTTAACGCGCCTCTGGAGCGAGCGAGCCGCAGGGGCGGCTGACCCGCAATTGCGCTTGATCCAGATTGAGCCCATCTTGTCTCGGACTGCAGCCCGCGCCTGGCAATGGATTCGCGTGCGCGAGGGAACCGAAGGGGCCCTGGCCGCTGGCCTGGCTCGCGCGCTCCTCGAAGAGCGCCTCGTTACCGCTGAAGGGCCGATGCCGCAAATGACTCTTGCTGACGCTGCGGCACAAACAGGTATGAACGCCGAAGCGATCCGCAGCCTGGCACGAACGATGGTCGAGCGTCGGCCCACCTTGGTGGTCGCGCCGGACGCAAACCCGTCCCTCGCCGCTTTGAACGTTGTGCTTGGCGCCGTAGCTGCACCCGGCGGCATCGTCTTGCGAGCAAAAAACACCCAATCGCCTGTCCCGGCCGATTCTGCTTCCGGTTCGCTTCGCGCCATTTTGATTGATTCAACCGTTCCTTGGGAATTTGTCCCTCAGACTGGCGCCGAGGTGTTTCGTTTCGCCGCATGGGATGGCGGCGGGAGCAAAGCCGACTGGCTCCTCCCCGCCCCGGGATTTCTCGAAGAACTCACTGACGTGCCCACCGCTCCCTCTTCCGCCGCGGACACTTACACAATCGCCCCTAACCTCGTCACGTCTCCAGCAGAGGTCAGGTCTCCCACACAGTTTCTCGCACAGATCGATTCCACCCTGCCTGAAATCGACAAGCTTATCCACGCGCGCTGCGAGGAAATTTTCAAAGCGCATTTGGGTACGGTCTATGGCGAGCAAGCCGTGGCCGTCACAAACTTTGAGTCCGCTCAAAAAATGGAAGAACAGCTCCGCAAGGGTGCGCTTTGGGTGGGCGAACCGCCGCGCTCCCCCGCTTTCCGCTGCACTCTGAAGGAATGGCCAGCGCAGACCCCGTCATCGCGCGCCACCGAGTGGGCCGCAGCCTGGACCCCACCGGTGCTCCCTCCCCTGGCCGCAAAACTCTACCAAGAGTCGACCTTGCGCGAAGTGCCGGTAAGGAGGGAAGCATGAGCGCCCGCTACGGTATGGTGATCGATCTCGACCGCTGCACAGGTTGTGGCGCGTGCATGCTGGCCTGCGCCGCGGAGAACAATGTTCCCCCCGCCGCTCCACAGGCGACCCCGCGAACGGGCCTGACCCCAATGTTGGTTCGCAAGGTCTCCAACGGACAGGACGGCGCCTTTCGCCAAGAAGTCTTCTTCCCCATCACCTGCATGCAATGCGAGCACGAAACTCCCTGTGTCAGCGTTTGTCCGCAGCAAGCTGTTGAGGTCGACAAAGCCTCCGGCATCGTCATGCAGATGCCGCAGCGCTGCCTCGGGTGCCGCTACTGCATGACTGCTTGCCCTTATCACGCCCGTTACTTCAACTGGTGGGATCCCAAGTGGCCCCCAGGCATGGAGAAAACCCTCAATCCTGGAGTCGCCGTTCGCATGCGCGGCGTAGTGGAAAAGTGCAATCTGTGCCACGCGCGCCTGCACAGCGCTATGGAAAAGGCCGCCGCCAGCAAGAAAGAAATCGATCCCGCGGACTACATCCCCGCCTGCGTAGAAGCCTGCCCCACGGGCGCCATCCTTTTCGGCAATCTGGCCGACGAAAACGATCCCGTCTCTGTCGCCGCGCATTCGCCGAATTCGTTCCGCCTTCTGGCGCGCCTCGGCACGGAGCCGAAAATTTACTACAAATCCACGCAAGCCTGGGTCCGGGCCTTAGCAGAGCGCGATACGGATCGCTCCGAGGAGGCCCAACATGTCTGATTTGGCATTGATGGACCGGCGTTGGATTGCCCGCGGTGTCGAGCGGGTCTTCACTCGGCGCTTCCTCCTGTGGCTCGCCCCGTGGATCCTCCTGCTTCTTCTCGGGATCTACGCCGCCGGACTCTGCTTCTACTACGGCTTGAACCAGACCAACATGGACAATCGCTTCGCCTTCGGCATGTGGATCTTTCTCGATCTCGCCATCATTGCCATGGGGGCCGGCGCCTTCTTCACCGGCTTCCTCGTTTACATCCTCAAGCAAAAGGATCTCCAGCCTATCCTCAACAGCGCCGTCGTCGTCGGCCTGGTCTGCTATAGTGGCGCGGTGGCCGTGTTGCTGGTGGACGTGGGCCAGCCGTTGCGCGCGTGGTTCACGTTCTGGTATCCCAACACGCACTCCATGCTCACCGAAGTCACTTTCTGCATTTCTTGCTACTTGCTGGTCCTCGTCCTCGAATACATCCCGGTTCTCCTTAGAAACAGGCAATTCAGCAAAGTGCCGTCGTTCCTCGTTTTTGAACACCAGTTCCACAAGTTAGTCCCTGTTCTTGCCGGAGTCGGCACGTTCCTCTCTTTCTTCCATCAAGGTTCTCTCGGCGGTCTGTACGGTGTGTTGCGCGGGCGTCCCTTCGCCTATCGCGAAGGCTTTGCTATCTGGCCGTCCACCTTTTTCCTCTTCATCCTCTCCGCCCTCGCCGTCGGACCCAGCTTTCTGATGCTCGTGACCGCTGCCGCCGAAAAACTCACAGGCCGCCAATTGGTTCCACACGGCGTCTTTCGCAAGCTGGGATTTATCTCCGGAGTGCTCCTGGCTTTATACGTCGCGGCGAAAGCCATCGACACCCTCATTTGGCTCAACATCACTTCTCCTTCCCTCGGCTTCGGCCCGCGCGACTACTATTCTGACTGGCCGCTCAGCTCCACTTTTCTTTTTGCCGTTACCGTGCCCCTGGGCCTGTTCCCCGCAATTCTCCTCATCCTGCCGTATACCGCCCGCAAGCGCGGCTGGCTGCTTCTCGGTGCGGCCCTGACGTGCTGCGGAGTGCTGCTCAATCGCTTTGTCATGACCGTTCAAACTCTCGCTCTGCCGACCCTCGCCTTCGACGAATTCCTGAGGTACATCCCGAGCTGGCAGGAGGTTGCCACCTTCGGCGGCGTCATCGCCTACGGTGTCATTGTTTATTCGCTGTCTTACCGGTACCTGCCGCTATTTGATTCTCCGAAAGGAGCGGACAAGCATGTTCCCCTGGGTTGATGGATTCCACTGGACCCCCAGCCACATCATCTTTCTTTCCCTGTTCTTCGCGGTCCTGCTGATCATCCTCTCCACCGTGGCTTCCGCTGTTTGGCGTACGGTTTCCGATTTCCGCAAGCATCGCGCCGCCGCGACGTGCTGGCGCGCGACCTTTGCGCAGTTGCCCGAGGCGGAACGCCGCTGTCGCCACCAGCTCGCCGGCCGCGTGTCGTCCAGAATTTGCGACCACGCCTTCGATTGCGGCGATTGCCAGAAATACGCCGAGCTTGCCGCGCTGCCAACGCCCCTCCCCTCCCACAATGTGGGCGTGAGCTATTCCGACAAGCTGCTCTACCATCGCGGCCACACTTGGGTCCGCCCCGAATCCGACGGCACGTTTACCGTAGGCCTCGATGAGTTTGCCCGCCACCTCATTGGACAGCCCGACTCCCTCGAACTGCCCAAGCTCTGTGACGATATGGAACGCGACGGCCTTGCCTGGCGCATGACCAAAAATGGTCATGTCGTTTCCGTGCGCGCCCCCATCGGTGGCACCGTTATCTCCACAGGAGGTCCTACAAAGGGCTGGTACCTGAATATTCTTCCCAACGGCCCCGTGAATCTCCGCCATCTGCTCCACGGGCCGGAAGTGCCCGGCTGGCTGGCCAGTGAAATCGACCGCTTGCAATCGCAACTCGCCGCCCCGAACGCCAAGACGTGCCTGGCCGACGGCGGAGCCCTCATGCCCGAACTGATGGATGCCCGGCCCGAAGCCGACTGGGACACCGTCCTCGCCTCCACCTTCCTGCAAAGCTGAATCACGTGTAGGCGCCAGTTGTGTTATCCGCGAATGTCTTGAAGAATTCAGGCCTAATGCGCGATCTCGTACCGCTTCAGCTTGTCGTAAAGTGTCGACCGGTCGATCCCCAGCGCCGCTGCCGCTTCCTTGACGTTGCCCCGTTTCCGTTCCAGTACGGCAATGATCGCGCGCCGCTCCAACTCTTCCAGCGGAACGTCAGGCACTTCCCAATTCTGCCCCGCGCTGCCGGACTGATTTAGCCAAGCAAAATCGCTCTCCACCAGCGTTCTATTTTTCGAAGTCACGATCGCGCGCTCGATCACGTTTTCCAGTTCGCGCACGTTTCCCGGCCAGTCATAGTCGATCAGCACTTTCAGAGCGCCCCCCGAAATCCCCGATATATCTTTTCCTAACTCCGAAGCAATGCGCTCCACAAAATGCTCCGCCAGCAACGGTATGTCTTCCCGCCTTTCCCTCAGCGGTGGTATCCGGATCTCGATCACGTTCAACCGGTAATACAAATCGTCGCGGAAGCGCCCCTGTTGCACCTCTTCGGCCAGGTTCTTATTGGTCGCCGCAATCACTCGCACATCGACGCTCACCTCATCCGTTCCGCCCACTCGATAAAAACGCCGCTCCTGTAACACGCGCAACAGGTCCGCCTGCAGCTTCGGCGAAATATCGCCAATCTCATCAAGGAAAAGCGTTCCTCCATCCGCCAACTCGAACTTTCCTTTCGTTTGCCCCTCCGCTCCTGTGAACGAGCCCTTCTCGTGCCCGAACAGCTCGCTCTCCAGCAGCGTCTCGGTCAACGCCGCGCAACTCACGCTTACGAACGGCTTCTCCGCGCGCTCACCCGAGTAATGAATGGCCCGCGCAATCAGCTCCTTTCCCGTTCCGCTCTCCCCGCGAATCAGCACCGTGCTGCGCAGGCTCGCGATGTCCTTGGTCAGCGCCAGAATCTCTTCCATCTTCGGATTCTTGGTGATGATGTCGTGATGGCGGTACTTCCGGCTGATCTTTTTCCGCAAAATTACGTTTTCGCTCTGCAGCTTCTTCAACTTTAATATTCGCGACACCAGCATTGAAATTTCCTGCGGATGGCACGGCTTCACGATATATTCCTGCGCCCCTTCCTTCATCGCCTGAATCGCCGTATCCACCGTGGCGTACGCGGTGATGATGATGATCGAAGAGTCCGGCCGAACCTTCCGGATTTCCATCATCGTCTCGATCCCGTCCAAGCCCCCCGGCATTTTCAGGTCGATGAAACAGATGGCGTAGTCCGTAGCCTTCGCCATTTCCAGCGCCTTCTGCCCGTTGAGCGCGGTTTCCACGCAGTAGCCGTCCTCACGCAGCCATGCCGCCATCGATTCGCACATCACTTCTTCGTCGTCGACCACCAGTATTGGCCAAACTTTTTTCATGACCGTTCTCCATCTGGAGATGCAAACCTTTGCACGAGTTGCTCACCACAACGCGCGCAGTAGCGTTCTTCCTTGCTGTCCACCAAACCAATGTGCGTGGCCAGGCTCATCACACACTTCGGTTCCGGGCAATGCGTTAGCCCGAAGGTGTGCCCCAGTTCGTGCAGCACTTCCTTAATCACCCGGTCACGTAACACTTCTTCGTCCCCGGGTAGCCCGTAAAAATCCTGCCGCAACCGGCACAGCGAAACCACCGCCACCGGCCCGTCCAACTGCGCCTGGCCAAACACGAACGTCAGCGTCGGTATCGCCAAATCCACTTCCGTCACTCCCAATATCCGGGCCGCATCGCTTGGCGCGCATCGCGCCACCGCTTTCATGATCTCCACCGACTTGTACTGCCCTCGCTTTGCGTCAAACGCGCCCGGAGGGAGCGCAAACGGGGGCAACCGCCGCACCGGCCAGGGACACCACTCGGCCGCGGCTCCTTCCACCCATTCCATCACCGAAACAGGCACGCTCCCGATCGCTACCAGATAAACCGTATTCACTCCACATGTACCTGGACTTCTTTCTGTTCGCCGACGACACTCCGCGCCTTAATCGGCAAGGTCACCGTAAATGAAGTGCCACGGTTCCGCTGGCTCATCACTTCGATTTCGCCGTCGTGCGCCTTTACGATTCCGTAAATCACCGCCAAGCCCAATCCCACTCCTTTTCCTTCCGGCTTTGTCGTGAAAAACGGATCAAAAATCTTCAACAGGTTTTCCGGTGCAATCCCCTCGCCCGTATCCTTTATGCACAGTTCCACATTGTCGCCGTCCTCCAGTACTCGCGTGCGGATTCGCAGCTCGCCACTGCCTCTCGGCTGGATCGCTTCTGCCCCGTTCATGACCAGGTTCAGGACGACCTGCTGAATGTGTGAGGGATCACATTCGATTAGCGGCAAATCATCCTGTAATTCCAGAACCGTTTCCGCGTTCATCAACTTCAACTTGTGCCCAACCAGCCCCAGCGTGCTGCGCACCAGCTTGTTCAAGTCTGCGGGAACGCGCTGCGGTTTCGACCTCCGGGAAAATGCCAACAGGTCCGTGACAATTCGCCCCACCCGCGCGGTTTCCGCCGAAATCTGGCCCAGATACTTGCGGAACTCGGCTTCACGCCCCGCGGGAAACTGCCCGTTGACCATCAACCGCTCCAGCAACGTGGAAAGGTTCAATACGCCCGAGATCGGATTATTGATCTCATGCGCCACACTCGCTGCCAGTTGTCCCAGCGAGGCCAGCCGGTCCGTCTGCACCAGCTTGCGGTGCGCCATCTCCAGTTGCGCGGTCCGTTCGGCCACCTTGCTTTCCAGGGTCTGCTGCATTTCGTTCAATTCGTCCACTGCCACTTTCAATCGCTCGCGCATCCCGTTAAACGAATCCACCAGTTCATCCAGCTCCTGGCTGCGCCGCGAGATTTCCATGTTCCGGTCGAGCTGCATGGCGCTCAACGCTTTCGTCCCCTTGACCAGTTCGTGGATGGGCGTGGCCACAAAACGGCGCGTAAAAAAGATGACAAATGCCGCCCCCACGATGACCACCGCTACCGTCGATAGGATGGCCTCCAGCGTAATGTCCCGTGTCTGTTGCTGCACCGGGTCGAGCCTCAGGGCCACATCCACTACGCCCAGCACGCGGGTCGAGGCGCGATGCGCATGACAGCTCGCGCTGCTGCAGGAAGCCTCGTTATAGATGGGTGTCACCACGTTGATGGTCTTCACACCCTCGGGCGAAGTCGCATAACGGACGCGCTGGGCTTCCGTGAGCTTGTCCCGGATTGGTCCCCTGCTATGACATCCAATGCAGACTTCGCTCGACTGGCTTGCTGGCGTTGGCGGTTCACGTACGTCGGTCGAAAATACCAGGCGCCCCTCGCGGTTGAACATGCGGATCCGATCGACCCCTTGTTTATCCGCGATCACGCGCATAATCTCGTACGCCGAATTACGATCGTCGTCGAGCATGGCGTGCCACGTCGCGCTCGTGATGCTCCTCGAGAGCTGGTCTGCCCCCAGGATCATCGTCTCCACCAACTGCTTCTTTTGCATTCGGAAATTGAGGAAGCCGCTGACGCAACTGATCGCCACAATCAGAACGGTAAGGGAAAGGATTAGCTTGAAATCAAGTCTCTGGCGCATTCGGACCTTCACGCCTCTCGGGCAAGCACCTCCCTGGAAGGCGCCCGGAGAGCAACCTCACGTAAAGAATTCATCCTAACTACCAATCTACGCAAAGAGATGCGCAGTTACAGTGATTCGCAAAGACCCATTCTGTGATTTGCCACACAGGCCCGTTCAACCGTGGCAATTAGCCGGGGGACAACCTCGAAACTCGCCCATCTCCTTGCCCGACAACATCTTGCGCCCGTTACCTGGCGCACCGCGAGCACCCCTTTGCAAGCAAATGCCGAAACGGCATTGAGGGAACGTTACAGCGGATCGCCGGACATCGGCTATCCCGCAGCACCCGCCCCTCCCCGCGCGGTCATCACCAAGATTGATCGCATGAGGACCCGTCAGGGCGACTCTCTTTTTCTCAAGGTGGATGTCGGCGGCGAGACGGTGCGGGTGTTCGGTCGTCCCGAAGAGCTGGCGGAGCGTCTGGAAGCGAGTGGTTACGACATTCCGGCGAGCGAGATCGAAGCTG
>OCOJ01066126.1_pt1 | contig 22853 bp, 22 predicted proteins | sample 1539251 | NCBI WGS metagenome assembly OCOJ01 (sample SAMN01911457, study PRJEB22624) | soil metagenome | biome: Soil | place: Malaysia | collected 2012-04-30 | depth RA_metagenome m | reverse complement strand
CTGGCGCTGAATTGTCCAATGTTTGCCGCTCACGCGGTCGAGGAGTGCGAGCGAGTGAGTCATCAACTTGGCGAGTATGCGTTCTCTGCTCTTCTAGGCAATGCGCACAGCGGAGGCTTCCAACGAACACCAGGACAACCGTCTCCCAAGTACGTGACGATGAGGGATCGCAGTGCGGCGCTACAGGAGAATTTCCCAGCCGGCTCGCTCGGCAGGCGACTCTATCAGAAATTGCATGACAGCGCGGTTGCTGAGATGGATCGCGAGCGCAAGGACGATGAGCAGATCGAATTCAGCTGACGGCCCTCCAAGCACAGGCGACGTGTATTGTTTGTACTGTGGCCTTATACATGATGAAGTGACTGAGACGTCGCGCGAACACGTCATTCCATTTGCTATTGGCGGATCCGACGAACTGACCATCGTTACGTGCAAACGACAGAATAACGAGTTAGGTTCCGATGTCGATGCACCCTTCGTTGACTTTTTCCCTGTACAAGCGAAACGCCTCTTTCTTGGTCTGGAGAGTACCGGCGGGAATGAGCCCATGCTGGACTTTGGGGGCAAGGGATGGATCCAAGGAAAGGAAGTCCCCATATCCTATTCCATAACGAAAGACTCGAAAGAGCTAAAGATTGCCAGGCCAAGCATTGAGAAAACCCGTATCGGAGATACAGAAGAATGGCACATTTCTGGGGATCCGGCCGCGGTTCGCGAAATCCTCAAGGGAAAGCTTCGGAAGCAGCTTGAAAAGGGGAAGAAAACTACTTTGAAGAACGGGCAGTTGCTGAAACCCGAAGATGTCGATGATCTGATTGCTGACAGCAAAGCAGAAACAATCAATCCGTCCGTTCTCAAGACAATCCCGTTCGACTTCCTGATGCCAATCCGTTTTTTCTGCAAGACGGCCTTGGCCATGGGCCACCTTCATCTTGGAGAGATCTTCAGTCGCTCGCGGTACGCACAAAAATTACGTCGGGCCATGCGTGCCAGCAGTCTGGACGAGATCGAACTGAGGGGAGCAGCGATATGGCCGGAGACCGGCCCCGTAAAGGCTTTGGTACAACGGTTCGCGAAACCCGACGAACATAGCCTGGTGATTTTTGACGGTGACCCGCCAATCTTGCTCATCAGTCTGTTTGGAGAGTTCGATGCCGTTCTTCCCCTAGGTGACTTTCTGGAAGGGGTACCGCCAGTCGTGACTGGCGAAGGAACCGTATGGCACGTCGCATTACCGTCTCGAGAAGTAAACAGAACAACGATCGAAGAACTGCTTCCAGATTTGCGCCGCGTCGCTTCGCCAAATGGCGTGAAGTGAAGACCGCATGTTCTCACGCCTGCCTGGTACGCTCGCTGTGACCGGGTCGAAGAGAACAGAACGTGCACGTACAAAGCGACGCCTGGGCGCTTATCCGAAAATCTGCTCGCTCGGCTTTCGCTCGGTGAGACTCAGGAATTTCACCCACTCTGGCAATTGGCGGGGAATACCTTCCTCACCGGTCGCAAGAACAATCGCTTGTTCAATCTTGCTGTTCAAGAGCAGGGCCGTAAGCAGCTTTCGCTTTTCCTTGTCTAGGATATCGGCACGATCGATCACAACCAATCGAATCCCTGCGGCCGTCGACAAGGCAATCTGAAATGCAACGTTGAATCGAAACCGCTCAGATTCCGAAAGCTGCTTCAAGGAGAACGCAGAATGATCGTCCGGTGACGAGATGATGCGGATTTCGAATGGATCGAGTGTGAAATTGCACGCGTAACCGAAAGCCGCCAGATGCGTGTTCAAGCTCTGTGCGAATGAACCGATCCGACTGCTTGCTTGGGCCATCATGGCGCCAGTCGGCCCGAGGAATTCAACCAGCCGGTCCAATAGGCCGCCCCTTCTTTCGAAGCTCGATTTCTCTCTGGCGTGTGCCTCCCACTTTTCTTGCGCGGCCTGAACCTGTTGGGCTTTTTCCAGAACGCGGTCTCCTTTGTTGATCCTTTCCACAAGGATGGTCATTCGGCTTTCCAGATCTGCGGCATCTGGTTTCTGTACAGCCTGAACCTTCGACTGTTCCTCTAACAGCTTTGCGCGCCGGGCCAGTGCTCTGCGGTGGCTTTCGAGACGCGACGTCGCCATTTCTAGATCGCCAAACTCGTTGAGTTCCTCCCGCGTTCCTTGAATCAGGCCCTCAAGCTCTGCGAGCCGCTCGCCCAATGCTTCTACTTCCTTCGCTTTTGTCGCTGGCGAAATTCGCTGCCCGCACGTGGGGCACTTGTCGTTAAATCCCTGGGCGTTCGCCAACGCTTTCTCGACAGTCCTTTGTTCGGCAATCAGCTCTGTCAACTCCTGTTGGAGTTTCTCGGTATGGCTTCGCTGTGATTCAAGTTGGAGCAACTCTTGCTCCTGGCTCGGGCTCAGGATTTCGGACGAGGCTTCCTCGATTTCCGTTTCCAGCTGCCTCAATCGGGCTCGTGCATTCTGCCAACAGGCATCCGCCTCCGCCTTCTGGGCGATGAGTCGTTCCTTCTGCTGCCTCAACTCTTCGAGCTTGCTTCTTACCTCCTGCACACTCGGGAGATCTGATGGAACGATTGGCTTTTCCATCTGGCCCAGGGCCTTCAGAGTTCGGCTGGCTTCTGTTCGCAGGTCATAGAAGCGCTTATGCGCGGCCTCGACATCAGCAACGCTTGCTAATTCTGGGGGCTTCTCATTGATCGCACACAACGCATCGCAGATTTCTTTTGGGATCTCGATCTTTCCAGCCTCGACCAACTGGGCCAGAAATCTCTGTTGCTCGGCTTCAGGCATTTCTACGAAGCGATCGGCGTTCAGTACCGCAGATAAAACGTCGGCGGGACCAAATTGCTTCGCAAGGAAAGTCTCTGCCGCATCGATCGGCACTCTTTTTCCATTGATCTCGACGATGTGGGCTCTCGATGTTCGCCGCCGGCAGATCGCTTCACCGCTTTCGAGAGTCGCCGAGACTTCCAGCTCTTTTTGGCCTGAACGAATCAAGGCCTCCGCTCCCCGGCCAGCTGCATCCGTCAGTTCGCATCGTCCTGTGAAGAGGTATTCCAGGGCCAATTGGATGGAGCTCTTGCCAGAGCCATTCGGCCCTCGAATGAAGTTGAATCGGTCTAGCTCCAGCACCGTCTCCTGGTGAGACCGGAAGTTCTTCAAGACCAGCTTTTGAACTCTCATGAACTGCGCTCCTTACTGCCGTTCGTTGCCCGCCCGATCCTGAGTTCGGTATCAACACGCAAATCGACGACGCTGGCGAGTGTCTGCGCAAGGTCGGCACGCTTCTCTGCCTTGAGGGCGGAAGAGAGGCCAGAAATCGTCAACTTGTCGCGCAGGCCCCGCTCTTCGGGATGTTTGTGGAACCACTCATCCAAGATCGAAACCGCATCCCCGTATGGATAGAATTTCTTTTCCACCGGCACGAAGTCAGCGAGGTACTCACCCTCGTTCCCATCGCGGTAGCGGATCGGCCCGCGTTCCACCATAAGGTCTTTGAGAACCTTGGAGTTCTGACTTTCTGCTTCCTGGAGCCAGAGACCAAATCGGAGTCGTTCTTCAGCGGTCATCTGGCTGTAGGGATTTGTCTCTGCCACCGGGCAGCCGTTCAGCAAAAGCGGGCACCAAGTGCAGTGCCTGCCTGGGGAGACCTTCAAGTCCCGGTCGCCCGAGGAAACCAATTCATGGAGTTTCCTTTGACGTGCCCGCTCCCGCTGTGCCAGTTCCTGAAGCCATGGCAGGTCTTTCCTTGTGTATTCGACACACCGAGAAACTCCATATCGCACGAACTCAAGGACGAACTTGACGCGCTCCAGGGATGGATTGAGGCACATCAGGAGAAGCGGATAGAACTTCGATTGGAATGTGTCCGCGTCGATGACTTGATAGTAGCTCTTCCAATCATCGATCTCGGCCTCCGTGAGGGAATGGAGCATCACCAAGTCCAGTGTCCCCTCGTAATCGGCTATTTGTCCGTCATCGCCCGGATGTTCGATCGGAACGAAGTTTCCGTCGAGTGCAATATGGAGCTCAGTCGCAAGGATCTTCTCTGGGTCAAATGCGTGGTTGTCCCGGAACCTCTCCAAAACTTCTCGTGCCTCGGTCCCGGCCCCTTTCATCAAGGCATCGAATACTTCGAGGTCCGTGGAGCGCCTGGTTGTGACCAAGCGGTTGATGTAGGTTGCCAAGACTTGGTGGATTTCGATCCCTCGTGCCGCAGGTTCGGATTCTCCCATCCTTGCACACTGGACATGCTTGCGAACGTAGAGGGCTTGGCACGCCATATCACCGTGTCGTGATTGGCTTAGAGGAGGAATCGGCCGTGGATGGTTTGAACCTAGAGAGTCTGTGGGTATTTTCATGCGTGCCTCGATTGGACTGGGAATACAGGCAACCGTTCGGGGCCGCTCGGGTTACGTCAGAAGTACGACGAGGACTCGCCAAACGGCAATAGGAGCCAACAGCTCGACCAAAGGTTCAAATCTGCCAAAGGCTTTCCTAACGCTTCGCGAGTGTGAAATCAGAGCGTTCCGTTGTTAGCCGACAGGCTGCAGGTGCAAGTCCTGCCTAGGGAGCCAATCTCTGATTTCTCAATCAGTTTGATCGAGCAAGAACATTCGGTGAACTACCAAAGAAGTTAAATCTAGGCTGGAACGGCCGCAGTTCGGTTCGAGGGACAGGCTTTGCTTGAGGATAGATAATGACGGAGCGCACCTGCCTCACGTGAGCGGGTGCTCCGCGTCGGGATCGAAATGACTGATGGAGATTCGGGATGAAGAGTTTGGTCTTTCGAATACCATGAGTCAGTGAGCCTAGTACATTCCGAGCCCTCGACGCGTATTGGCCGATTTCCGGAGACCTACTGGTCGCTTTCAAGCGTGTTTCTGATGGTCGCGAGGGCATCTCGGAGATTTGAAACCGACCGCCCAACAGCCGCCTTTCGAATGATCGACCCCTTGGGTCCAGTCAGACCCGCCTGCTCTGAACCCAAGGCCATGATCAGATAAAATCCGGGTTGCTTCGAATCATCACTCCCGCGGACGCAGAAAGAGAGATCCAACGCGGTCTCAAAGTAGTGGCTCGAATAAAGCTGTTTTTCGGCGACGGCATTCGCTACCTGGTCGCCAGGGTTCCCATGCATGGTCACGACGTGCACGACGCGCAGCGTCGGCTTCAATCCGAATTTCACTCTTGCCCAATAGAACTTGTCTTCGACGTTCGCGGGCTTCGCATTGGGGTAGTCGAGAAGGTAATGATAAAAATCCGGCAAGCGTTCTGGCAAGGCTTGAGCGTAGCTGAGCATGTAGGCGAATTGCTTGGGCACGTCAGTCGGATTCGATTTGTCGTTGTAAATGCCCAGAGCTTGATTGCCCTCGCGCTGGTAAGCAAGCAGACGCTGCAGTGCCGTCTTCTGCAGGAGCTTTTTCACTTGTTCGTTCACGTCTGCGGCAGACCAATCAATGGATCGGCGAAACTCTTCGATGGAGCTCGCGGGCATCTGAATCAAACAGTCGCCAGGTTTGCAGTTCTTCAAGGCCTGGATGTCATCGCTGTCGAATGAGAAATCCTTCAAGTCAGAAAGCTGTGGCGGATTGCTGAACACCCCAAGCGCCAGATAGTTGGGAAGCTTGCGCATACGGTCAAAATCGTTGGCAAACTGGAGGTAGCTTTCAGGAGCCGCATGGATGTAGATCGCGCCGACTAGAAAGACCTCGGCCGGCGTGCGGGACGGCATCGTCTTCGCAACCGGCTGTCCATTTCGGATGGCGGTGATTTGATTCTGACTCAGTCCGAGATCCTGCCGAAAAAATGTTTGCAGGTCAGGATCCGACTGGGCAGAACCGGACAGGGCGGGCGCGGCAAGCAAGGCCAGCAATGTAGCAGTGAGCCCAAGACTTCGGAGCATAGCAACTTTATCCCTGGCGCTTTCAGCTGCACCGTTCATGACGCCTTCTATCAACTTCTTGCGTGGAACTGCCGTCTTTATATCTCCCGGTGCCGGCCGGGCATAGGAAATTCTTCAACTGGCCCACCCCGCTCGCGTTCTTCTCTTTGTACGTTGGGTCGGTACCATTTGAAGTAGACGAGGGCGCCGATGCCGGCCGTTACGGCCAGCGCGATTAGGATGTACAGTGTTGGGCGGTAGTGCCGCGCGAAGAAGGCGATCATTTGGCGGCCGTAAATCCTGGCCAAATAGGCCACCGCAAAGAAACGTAGGGCGCGCCCCGCCGTAAGCGCGGATAAGAACTTCTTGGACGGATACTGCATGGTCCCGGCGGCCATCAACACCGGAGTGAACGGGAACGGCGGCGGCAAGATAGAGCCAGTGAACACCGTCATGAACCCGCGTTTCTCAAAGGACTTGTAGATTTTTTCTGCGCGCGATTTCCCAACCTTCTTTTCAAAGGTCTGCTGGCCGCCTTTTTGGGCCAGCCGGTACGCTACATAGCCGCCAATCACCTCGCCCAATGTTGCCATAAATGCGTAGTAGGCCCACCATTCGTGACGGTGTGCCGAAAGTACGATGAGGAATACATCCACACTTCCCGCCGGGGCAGACAGGAAAGGAGCGTTATCGGCGATTCCAAGCAGGATCAGCCCAGGTCCTCCGAGGCGGTGAATCCATTTCCAGACCGAGTCGCGGGTTATAACACTCATACGCAAGGCAAGGAACGCCCTTTTAGCAATTTTCGCTCGATCAGGAAATTCTTGGGACACTTTTCCATTTGACATCTCCACGGCCGGGTCTAGGTTGCGATCGCCAACGCTTCCTTAGGCTTAGTTGTGTTTCGTTGGCCTTCCCTGCCCAGAAGGAGCCGTTTGGCAGCTTCCACAAGCGAGAGATAGACCACTGTGGCGACGCCAACAAAAGCAAAATATGTTGCTGGCAGCGGCGTGAAGCCGAGCACGCCAGCGAGCGGGCTGAAGGGCAAATAAAACCCGACTACCACAGCGCCAAGGCACGTTGTGATCAAGGGACCGCTAGGGCGGCTCTGCAGTGGATTTTTCGCTGTACGGATGACGAACAGCACCAACGTCTGGGTTGCCAGCGATTCGACAAACCAGCCCGTATGAAACTGTGCCTCACTCGTATGGAAGAAATGCAGCATTACATAGAATGTCAAAAAATCGAAGATAGAACTGATGGGCCCGATGAACAGCATGAAATTGCGGATCAGACTGATATTCCAGCGTTGCGGCTTTTGGAGAAACGTCTCGTCAACATTGTCCGTTGGAATGGTGAGTTGGGCCAAATCATAAAGAAGATTGTTCAGCAGGATTTGCGTGGGTAGCATCGGTAGGAACGGAAGGAAGAGAGAAGCCGCCGCCATGCTAAGCACATTCCCAAAGTTCGAACTTGTGCCCATCAGCAGGTACTTCATCACGTTGCCAAAGGCTTTGCGCCCCTCGATGATGCCGTCGTGGAGGACCCGTAGACCAGGCTCAACGAGAATCACGTCGGCAGCCTCGCGAGCCACGTCCACGGCGCTTGACACGGAAATGCCCACATCAGCCGCGTGAAGCGAGGGCGCATCGTTGATGCCGTCACCCATGAATCCCACTGCGTGGCCGCTGTGTTTGAGAGCGAGCAGAATCCGGTTTTTCTGCACTGGCGAAATGCGCGCAAATACGCGCGTCCCCCCGGCGATGTGTCCCAGCGCCGGGTCTGTCATCCCGTCCATGGCATCGCCAGTGACGATTTGGCCGGGGGCTACTCCTACCTGTGCGCAAACGTGGCCGGTGACGACGGCGTTGTCGCCAGAGATGACTTTGACCTCGACGCCGTCCTGCTTTAGGGAAGCCAGAACTTGGGCGGCGTCAGGCAACGGCTCATCAGCAAAGGTTAAAAAGCCCGCCAGAGTCAGATTGCGTTCGTCCGCCACGGAATAATTCGCGCGCGCGGGAACATTGACGTAGGCCACAGCAAGCGAGCGGAATCCCTGACTATTTAGCTCATTGCTAGTCTGCTCGAAACGCTTAGCAGCGTCACCTTCGATGGGTTCAACTTTGCCTTCGATCTCGTAACCGGAGAGCAATGGAAAAATTCCCTCCGGAGCACCCTTGGTGATGAGAATCCGCTCTGACTGCCGCTCCACCACGACCGAGAGCCGCCTCCGCTCGAAATCGAACGGAATCTCGTCGCACTTTGCATACTCGTCCGTCTTCGGCGGAGGCTGATGGAGGATGACATCATCGAGTGGACTGCGAATACCTGTCTCGAACTTGCTGTTGAGATAGGCAAGCTCCAGCGCGCGGCGAGATAGATTCCCAAAGGGATCGAGTGAGCGATCAAGCGTCATTGTTCCAGCGGTGAGCGTCCCCGTCTTATCGCTGCAAAGCACATCCAAACTTCCGAGGTTCTGAATTGAGGAGAGATGCTTGACGATGACCTTCTTGCTCGCCATGGCGACAGCGCCTTTGGAAAGCGTCACCGACGTAATCATTGGCAGAAATTCGGGCGTCAAGCCAACTGCCAACGCAACAGCAAACAGCAGGGATTGAAGTGGATCGCGGTGGCGTGCAATGCTGATGATAATCAAGAAGAGAACGAGGAAGAGGACCGTTCGTGCGAGGAGTTGGCTAAAACTTCGCAAGCCTTTATCAAAGGCAGTCTCCTCCGGTCGTGCTGCGAGGCGAGCTGCAATGTCGCCAAAGGCGGTCCGAGCGCCTGTTTGGACGGCTTCTGCTGTTGCCGTTCCGCTGACGACAGACGTGCCCAGAAAAACCATATTGCGCGCATCCGCTTTGGTCGAGGCCGGCTCTCCAGTCGCCTCCTTTTCGGCAGGCATCGATTCGCCCGTTAACGAGGCTTGGAGAACATAGAGATCACGCGCAATCAGAAGGCGGCAGTCCGCGGGAACCAGGTCTCCAGCTGAGAGCCGGACGATGTCTCCGGGCACCACCTTACGCCGCTGAATTTCTTTCCACTCCCCGCCGCGCAGGACGGTTGCCGTCGGAGCAATTTGTTTGCGCAGTTGTTCGATGGCCCGTTGAGAACGATAGGTCTGGGTTAAATCGATTGCCGCGCTTAACAGAACAATGATGCCAATGATTCCCGCATCGACCTTGTCACCCATGAAAGCCGATGCGACTGCGGCAAGGAGCAGGATCAATACGAGCGGATTCGTGAACTGGTGGAGAAAATCAGAAAGAAATGAACGCTGCTGTGTTGCTGCGGGCTCATTCGGCCCGAATTGTTCCAGGCGTGCCTCAGCTTCTTGTGCCGTCAAGCCGGCAATCGCGGCGCGGGTTTGGTCAGCACCAGGCTGCACGGGAACCATCCTAGTCGGCGTCGGCGAGTCGCTGCGGGACTTCAAAAAGACGAGCGGTAAGAGCCCCAAAAATAGCACCGCCAACGTGAGCTACGTAAGCCACTCCGCCCGTCTGGACTGTTGCCACTGACCCGGCGTTAACAAGTTGGGTGAGAAACCAGAAACCAATCAGTAGCGCGGCCGGGATATAGGTGACACGCACAAATACGAAGATGACCAGAAGTGACCGAATTTCATCTCTAGGGTACGTCACCAGAAATGCGCCCATGACAGCCGCAATTGCGCCGCTCGCGCCCAGAGTAGGAACTGTGGAACTGGGGCTGACTGCGACCTGGGCCAGCATAGCGATCAACCCGCCGAGAACGTAGAAAGTCAAATAGCGCAGCGGACTCATCGCATCCTCGATCTCAGGGCCAAAGGCCCACAAGAAGACCATGTTGCCGAGGATGTGCGACCAACTGCCGTGCAGGAACATGGCGGTCAGTATGGTGATCCAATGATGACCTGCAACAATGTCTGCGGGGACCGCCGCCCACCTCAGTACGAACGCGTCGCCACCTTTCAGTTCAAGTGCGAAAGCCAAGCAATTCGTGAGAATGATGCTCACCGTGGCGATGGGAAAATGTACCGGTCGTCGAGATGCGTCGCTTAATGGGATAAATCCGCCCACGCGTTTTTCCTCCGTTTCCTCGGGGATATATCAGTTTTAGCAAAACGCTCCCACGGATTTGCTCCTGTTTACACCTCCGCACCGGGTTCTCCTAGCTCAATCTTTCATCCAGCAACGCGCCTGCTCGGCAAATATTCGACTGTCGTAACGTCGCACCGGCTGGGGACAAAGCGCCATCAGATCCCAGACTTGCGGCGGTATATCGGAACTCACGTACAGTCCCAGTTGATTGGCGTAGTCAAAGGTAATCGTAAAAGCATGTGTGTCCACATGCCTATCGGACAGCATCTCCGCCAGACTATCGGCGTGGCGGGCAGAGAGATACTCCTGGGCATCATAGACATTTGGTGTGAACATGCTTGCGACATTGCCATATACGCGACCCCCACAGTTCTTTCGCTCGGGCATTCATCCCGGAACTGGCGTTTATCCGATAGCTCATCACCCTGCCGCTGACAACTTGTGCAGATCAAGAGCCAACGTGATCCAGGCCCCGCCGTAAAAAAGTAGATCAATTCCAACGAAAAGACCGATCGCATAAAGCCCCGAGACCGGCCACTGCGCCATGAGCAGAAAGCCCAGGATCGATGCAACGGCTCCGTTTGCGGCCTGCCAACCCCAGCCTGGCAGATGAGTCGTCAACGCGTAAACGAATTGATACAGTCCGCCGATCAGAAAAAACACTGACATGAGCAAAGTCGCAGCCTCCGCGCTTATGACCGGTCTCACGAGCATGAGTACACCGACGACTCCGAAGAGAATCGCGGCTAGCAAGTGCAGGAAGAACCCTGCCCACTTCCCTACCATGAACGCATCGGCAAACTCGATGATGCTCCCAAATATAAGCAGCCATCCGAAGAACACCATCGAAGCCACGGTGGATGTGACGGACCGAACAATCGCGGCAATACCCAGCAACAACAATATGATGCCGAATACCAGGAACCATCCCCAGTTGTGAATCATCTCCGGCGTAACCTTAACTATCATCACTTCGATTGGACCAAACATTTTCAGCTCTCCTTTCGCTAATTCTGGGCGCTGCCCAGGGCCCGCACTCAAATACTCTGGATTTGAAGAGAAGTCAGTACAATAAGTCGCTCTCCATCTGGTCGACCCAGTCTTGGTATGCCTTCTTCGCTCTGGCGACGCGTTGTTCGTGCTTGAGTTTGGCCTCTTGTTTTGCCTGGGCTGCTTTTGCCTTCAGAGCCTCGATCTTGGCTTCGGCTTGGCGGCGTAGGGCTTCGCGTCTGGCCTTGGCTTGATCGGTTTTTTGCTTGAGTCTTGCGTTTAATGCATCAATCCGGGCTTCGAGTTTCGCCTTGCGCTCCGCTCTGGCCGCGGCGTGTTCGGCTTTTGTCTGTGCGATCTCCGCCTTAAGCGTCGCGAGGTCCCGCTCGTTTTCCGCGTGCTTGAGTTCACGGAGTGACCGTCTCAGGACGTGGCCACCCAACGCTTCCATTCGCGTATCAACAGGTGTGATCTCTTCTTCCTCAACCTCTGCAACTAGAGCTGCCTTGCCGGGAACAAGCTCTTTTGAGGCGTCTGCAATGAAGTCGGTTCCGACACGAACATTCTCGAAATCTGAAAGTGCTCCGATCAGGGTGCCACCGGCGAAACCCACCGCCACTCCCGCCGGGCCGCCCAGTAAGCCAATGAGACTGCCGACCGCAAGCCCCGTCAAAGTTCCCAGAGGGCCGTATTCTCCAGCACGTCTCATCGTTGTCGTGCCGTTGGGCTTCTTCACAGCGATTGCAGCGTCGTAAACAACGATGTACCCGTCTCGATCGAGCTCCCGAAGAACGTGAGAACCTTCGATGGCTTCGTCCTCGTTGTCAAAAACTACTACCAACATTCGATCCATACGGTTACCCCCTTCGCGCTTTTTAGTCCGTTCGTTAGTGATCGGTGTCCGAGGGCGGCGCGTACCGAGCAATCGCCTGGGGGAACGCCGGCAGGCCAGCGCCCGGGTTAGCGGCGGCATGCTTGTCTTCGCTCAGCAGTTCGCGGGCGCTCTTGCTATAAACGGCTTGGTTCAGATCGTCTTCGGGTCGAACGACCACGCCCTTCAAATTCAACCCGGCGAATAATCCGCGGCTGCGGGAGTAGGACAGAATCTCTGCGTGCATCAGGACGTCCGTTCCGGCACCTGCTTCGCGGCCCACGGGCCCGGCGGCAATGCCCGCGTCTGTACCGAGTACAAATCTGTCCTTCATCAGCCATTCCACGGCTTCATCGTTCATGAAGAGAAGAACGAAGTCGGTCGCAGTTACGCCGATCTGCGGACCGAAGCTGCCGGCGCCACCGCGAAAGAACACGGGATCGCTCCAGCCCGCGCTAGTGCGACGGCTCACGACACCTCGCCCGCCCTCGCCGCCAATAACAAACGATGCCTTGATGACCTGCGGGAACACGGCGATTGCCTTCGCATGCGCTAATAGATCCCTTGGAATGGATTTGTCGGGGATCTGCATGATTGCGTCGAACACTTTCCCAGCTTTGGCCGACTGCGCAGCCGCTTCCTTGACTTTCGCCTCACGGTCGTCGCCTGAACTCGCCGACGGCGTAACTAACATGAACACTGCAATCGCGAGTATCGTTGCGGCAAGTGCGAGGACTCTTTTCCGATTTCTAGGATTCACGACAACCCTCCTGGCCCTCTCCGTGTACGAGGGGGGTAGATTTTTCGATTCGACGGCTAACATCACGCGCACCTTTGCTCCTCAGTTCGAATTCACCTTGGATTTGATCCCCTTCACTGACTTCTCGAGATCTGTGATCCGTGCCTCGATATCGGCTCTCACCTGCTCGAACCGATCTCCGCCCGACTTCTTCAGATCCTTCAGCTTCTTCGCGATCGTTTGTTTCCTGCTCAGAAGCTTTGTGATTGCCTTGAGCTCGACGTTCGCCTTCGCCGTCTGAGCGCGCGCTTTCAGCGTTTTCAGCTTCGCCTCAGCGGTATTGATCCGGGATTCGAGCTTGTCGTGGATCGCCTGCTCGGCTAATTTCACATCGGTGCTCATGCGGTTCTCCTCGGCTGTCACACTTGGTTGAATGCAAATTGTTCTGAAGCCATACCTTGTGGTACAGCAATGCCAAGGCCAGAGCTAACCCATTGAAAACATTGGAGCGTACGGGCCACAAGACGGCGATTCCTTCGCGAATTCGCGAACTTCGTAAAAATGGGAGTTGCGGCAATCAGGGCAAAGGAGCTCGATTAACCGGGTGGGTTCGAACCAGCATTGATGCTCGTCGCTACCGGCGGCAAAAGCTTATCTGAGGCGCGGTTCACGAGGACTACCACGCTTCGCGCCCTAACCCGATGCGTGTTTCCGAGCACGTCCGTCTCAGCATCTTGGTCGACGATGTCAAGAGGCGAAGCTTGAGCGGTGTCCACGGCAAGGCACCAATGTCTGCCTGATACAATAGGCAGTTCAAAATCGAGGGCCTCCCAGAACATGTTGAGCATTACGTGCAAGTCGGCGCCTCCGTTGAAGCCTGCCACTGTCATCGCCAGAGCACGGGCGCCGGTGTCGTCCCAACCGGGACGGTTGAGTTTAGTTCCGTGCCACGATACGTCCTTTAGGCCGCGTTCGTTCGTTGAGCCGTCAAAGAAATGACCTTGTCGGACTGCAGCATGCATCTTGCGGAAACGAATCATGTATTTGAAGAAGCGAAGCAGGTCGGCGTGCTTGTTCACAAAATTCCAATCGAACCAGTTGAGCTCGTTATCCTGGCAATATGCGTTGTTGTTCCCCTTCTGTGAACGGCGTATCTCGTCGCCAGCCGCAAACATCGGAACACCGCGCGACAGCAGCAGGATTGCCGCGAAGTTGCGAATCTGGCGGTCGCGGAGCGACTCGATGTTGGGGTTGTCGGAATCACCCTCCGCGCCACAATTCCAGCTGAGGTTATTGTCGGCGCCGTCAGAGTTATTTTGGCCGTTTGCTTCGTTGTGCTTCTGGTTGAAGGAGACCAAATCGTTGAGGGTAAAACCGTCGTGACAGGTTACGAAATTAACGCTATTCAACGGTGACCCGCCCCGTTCTTGATAAATATCCGCGCTTCCTGCCAAGCGCGATGCAATTGCGCCCACTAGCGCGGGATCGCCTCTAACAAAGCGACGGACGTCATCACGATAGCGGCCATTCCATTCGGACCATCGGTCGCCAGGGAAATGCCCGATCTGGTACAACCCTGCGGCATCCCATGCTTCCGCAATTAGCTTCGTATCAGCTAGGTCTTCGTCCAACTCAATCATCCAAACGAGCGGGGGGTGAACGGCGGGCATTCCGTCTTCGCCACGCGAAAGGATGGACCCCTCATCGAACCGGAAGCCATCCACGTGAGTTTCCCGAACCCAATACAACAGGCACTCGATGATCAGCTTTTGTCCAATGGGGTGGTTGCAATTGAACGTGTTCCCGCACCCGGAAAAATCCATGTAATACTGCAACGCCCAAGGGACCAGCAAATAATAAGAGCGATTATCGAGTCCTCTGAAGGAATACGTCGGTCCGTGGTGGTTGCCCTCGTCGGTGTGGTTGAAGACCACATCGAGGATCACTTCAATGCCCGCCTTGTGCAGCGCCTTGACCAAATCCCGGAACTCGCGCAAGTGGCCGCCGGATTCGGGATCGACGCAATATGAGGACTGTGGCGCGAAGAAACCAATGGTACTGTATCCCCAATAATTGTGCATGGGCTTCCCATCGACGACTCGGAGCACCGCAGTCTCGTCAAAATCAAAGATAGGAAGCAACTCCACTGCGGTAATGCCGAGATCTTTAAGGTAAGGAATTTTTTCGACGAGGCCGGCGAAAGTTCCTGGATGTTGGACACCCGAGGTCGGAGATTGCGTGAAGCCACGAACATGTGCCTCATAGATGACGCAATCCTCCATCGGACGGTTGAGAGGCTTGTCGCCTTCCCAATCATAGCCGGAGGCGTCGATCACGACTGAGCGCATGGAGGTCCGCAGGTTATCCTCCGGCGTGCAGCCGCTTCGGCGATCCCAAAGATAATGGCTATTACCGCGAGCGTAAGGGTCGATGAGGACCTTGTTTCTGTTAAATCGGTGCCCGGCGGAGTCAGACGGGCCACTAACACGGTATGCATAGTGCACGCCCGCTGTGAGGCCTCGTACAAAGGCGTGCCAGAAATGGAAAGTCTTATTTACCTGTGGTTGGAACTGAATCGTTTGGAATGGCTCGAGCGAATCGTGGGCTGAGAATAGGAGTAGCTCGACGCCTGTAGCATTTGAAGAAAAAAGTGAGAAGTTCACTCCGGAAGCCGAAGGTGTGGCCCCCAACGGATGGGGAGATCCGGCCTCAACCGGGAATGGAACGTGGCTAATAAATTTATTAGAAAGCGGGGTGCCCATCGTGTTTCTCCGTTTGCTTAGGCATCGTCCCGGAGTCCAGCCTCACGCCCAGCAACGCCAGCCGTCTTTTGGAGGACGTTAGCTATTTCTTCTGCAGTTTCTTTAACGCTTCCTGCAGGGTCTTGTTCTGAGGGTCGAGCGCGAGGCCCGCTTTAAACTGCTCGGCCGCCATGTCCGGCTTTTCCTCGTTTTCATAAAGCTTTCCAAGCCACTCGTAGGCAGAGGAGTGCGCGGGGACTTCGGAATTGTCGGGCACGGTATCGATATAATTGCGAAGGTCCTTCTCGGCAACCGCCAGATCTTTCTCTTCTAACACCAGTGCGACACCGCGGTAATAGCTGAGCCGGGGGTCTGAAGCGTCAACTATCGCGGCGGCCTCGACGGCTTGTTCCATATGCTCGGCGTCGCCTCGATCGCGATAGTAATCCGCAGCTTCGAGATAAGCGTCGATGCGGTTTGGCACGGACCCAAGGATTTTCTGGTACTCTTCGCCAGCTTGCCCAAACTTTTTCCGCTCGGCGTATAGATCAGCCAGGGCCAGCGTCCCTTCAACCGGGTCCACGGCTGACAGAGCGCCAATTTGGTCCAGTGCATGTTTTTCGCCTCCTCCGAGGTCGCCAGGAGCATTCGCCATGAACTCAATTAGGTCTCGCTGGGCATTGATATTGGTGCCGTCCAACTGGACTGCAATCTCGAATTCGTGGTGGGTCCGGCGCGCCATGGAAAGAGCCAAACCCATGTTGGAGCGGCTCTTATCGGCTTTGCGGCCACACGCCCTGCCAAGCCAATCGTGGTACTCAGAGCGGCCGGGGTCTAAGGCGACGGCGCGCTCGAAGCTTGAAATCGAGCCTGAGAAATCCCGAAGCTCAAAGAGGCAGCGGCCGAGCCAAAAATAAAGTCCAGCGTCCTTCGGATTTCGTTCGACTTCGGCTTGCAGCGCCTCTGCAGCCTGGCGATACTGCCCTGCATCGTAGAGTATCTGTATATCTGTCGGGAGCGCGTCAATCTCAGCGCGCAAAGCATTTGCCGGGCGTGCCGCCAGAACGGCGGCCAACAATGCGGTTAAGACAAGCAGAATATTCCAACCGATTTTTTCCCTGTTCAATGCCGCTCCCAGGAGTTCAGTCCAAGGGCGAAACATTACCTAATTTTGGAACATATCTATGACTGATTGCGCTTAGACGCAGCCGCCCGGAAGTGCCCGTCCCCACCATAGGATGTTTCCTGCCTCCATGCCGGTGGATGCGATCATTACCCGGGCGGCCGCTAACCCGAAACAGATCTGTCCCCTTGCCCCGGATGTTCGCTTACCTCGTGGCCACCTGGCTCTTGACCTTCGTGCCGAATTGATCTAACGAGGCTTTGAATTTGGCCAAGTCGGCCTCGATCTCAGCTTTGATTTGCGCCGCCTTTGCTTCGCCGGACGTCTTCAAATCTTGACGCTTCTTCTCAATCTCCTGCCTCTTAGCCTTGAGACTGTTGATCGCATCGATCTCCGCCTGCGCCAACTTTCCTTTGGCTTGAGCTTCGATCCCGTCAAGCTTTGACTTGGCCTCCTGCAATTGCGCGCTGACTTTCTCTTCAAATGCTTTGATCTCTGCACTCTGCTCAGTCACGGTGTTACTCCTTCCTGTCTTCATTCTTGGATTCGGGCCTCAATACTCAGTACGAACGGAGAAAATGCACTCACCGCGCACTTGCGCTAAGGACTTTCTCCACTTTCGCCTGTTGGTCTTTGCTCAACGTCGTCCGGAGAATTGTTCCTCCGTAACCCCGGAACTGATCGGCCACAACGTCGGGATTGCCCACGCGAAGGATCGCAAAGATTGCCGAGTCACCCGGTCGGACCAAGGCTCCAACCTGTTGGACGAAATCCTCGGGAATGCCGAACGAGTCCTTCCACGACGATGCGTCAACGGCACCGAGCCCCGCACCGATAGCGGTCCCGCTGATCGCCCCCGTGGCAACAGCCGCACCGGCCGCAGCTGCACTTGCTCCTGCAGTGAAGGGAATCGCGAGAATAGACCCGATCATCAAGCCCCACAAGGCGCCCCAACCCGCACCTTCACCTGTGGTCATTTGATAGCTTTGATCGACTCGCAGTTTGCCGCCGTAGTCCCGGTAGACAGCGACGGCGTCATGCAAGTCAACCACCCAATCATCGTTCAGCCGCAGCAAGTCGTTGAGCACCTCTGATGCGCGGTACATATCCTTCTTAAAACCAACCACAATCAGTTCTGGCACGGTTGTTCTCCTCTCAGTGTTGTTCTAGTCCATGGGATCGCGAATTTTCGCCATGCGATTGACTTTCTTCCACGATCCATCCCGGTTAGTTACGCAATACAACGCCCAATCCTAAGTCCATGAAAACACGTCGATATGCGAAAGATGACCTCACGATCTTTTCGCGAATTCGCGAAACTCGCAAAAAAGGTGGGGATCTTACTATGGCCTTAGTTGGTGCAAAACCCGTGGTCGGAGGCGGAAAGAAATCCAAACCATGTTTCTTTTTGTGAAGGTTCAAAAAGTGCGCTCACTCAGTGTCCGGTTTCTGTCAGACATGCCGTTATTAGTTTCGGAGGTGGAAGACTCGCCAGGACTGTGTGCCACTGAGACGACTCCGGAGCATCTAGCAATCATGCTTTTATCTGCGCGAGTTGCTCATCGGAGAGGGGTACGTGCCGGAAAACATTCCAGCCAGACGATTCGCAGCACAGCGGCCGTTGGAACCGAAAGATACACGCCCGCTATCCCGCCCACTTCGCCTCCTACCATGAGCGCGAACACGACGGTCAGGGGCTGGAGTTTCACGTTCTTGCCCATGATGCGAGGCGAGTTCACGTAATCCTGTACAAGTCGCCACAGAACAAGCAATCCCGCCATCCAGATCCAATGCGAGTGCGTCAGGAAGCCGGTTGTCAGAATAACTACGGCCGAAGCAATCCATCCTACGGCTGGAAGGAATTCCAGCATGCCTCCCAGGAGCCCCAGCGCGATCGCGTATGGGAATCCCAGGACCAGCATTGAGAAGCTATAGAAAACGAACGAGAGACCAGCCAGGGCGAGCTGCGCGCGAATGTAGTTTGCAAGCATCGTCTCCACTTGTTGAAAGATTCGCTTGATGCGTGTTTGGTCTCCCCGCCCGCCAAGGGCATTGAGAATCGCATCCGCAACATGATGACCATCTCGCAAGATGAAGACGGCCAGAATAATAATGACGAACAGCCAGATCGCGCTCGCGGCAACATAGGCTGCAAACTTCGCTCCTTGCTCGACAACGCGGGCGATGACATCTTGGTGACGAGCCAACTCGTCCTGTATCTTGAGTTGTTGAGCGGCGCTCAAGCCGTGCACGTTCTCTAAATTGGCCACAGCCCGTCCACTGGAAATACCTTCCAAGATCCCAGGAATGGCCCTACTTAGATTCTTCAATTGCGCCACCAGGCGCGAACCGAACGTAAACCCCAAGCTGCCAAGCAGGAGGGCCCCGAGGAAGTAAACCTGGGCGATAGCCCAAGTGCGATTCTTCCGGCCCAGCGGCGAATGGTTTTGGACCCACGTGACCACAGGTTCGATTAAGTAGGCAAAGAGAACGGAGAGCAGCAAGATTAAGAAAGCTCCGCGCGCCAGATAGAGAATGGCCGCAGCGGACATGAACAATGCCACGGTGGTGACGACATTCCCGGTACGATCGTCGAGTGAGAACATGTTGCTCTACTCTGGATCCCCGCCGTGTTTACGCGTTTGCTTTTGCTGCCAAGCTGTTTCGTTCGTGAATATCACTGACGATCAGGCTGATTCCACGGGCTGCGGCTGCAACGCCAACGACCGCACCCACCAGCACCGCCCCAGCAAAGACCCACTTCATCATTCCAACACCAATCGCAATCGACGCAATCGCGGCGATGATTAGCGGTGCCCGGTCTTTCGCAGAATGACGGGCCGAATCAAGCTCTAAGACCCCAATTAGGATGGCCCAGAGCCCGATCAGATTCACGGCAACGTATGCGGTCATACCCGGCCAAAAGATGGCGGCGATGGCCACTGCAACTCCTACTACGCCGCGAAGTCTGGTGGCGCGTTGGCTCATCATGCCCGCACCGAACAGGTTTAAGAGGCCATCGATCGCCACCAGCGCCACGAGCGCGAGCAAGGCGGCGACGGCGGTCATGCTTCCGGACAGGGGCTTGGCTCGTCCCAGAATCACATCCAAGATCCGTCCAAGCATGATATTCGCAGGTAAAACAACCGCCGCGATCCCGAAGGCGAATGCCAACAAACCGGTCAGTATGAGCTTCCACCAACTGTGCTGCCGGTCCGGATTTTGGCTCGACATGAGAATATCTCCAGCCGTGAGTCCACGCGTCGTTAGGCAGTTCTGGCCTCCGCCTTGGGGAAGCTATGAATGGCTGCGGCGAAACCCATCAGGGCCGCACCATCAAAAATGAGGTCGACGCCGATCGCTATGCCAATGAAATAGGTGCTCGCTGTAGGCCACGTGGTCAGGAGGTACACGCCGAGAGCAACAGAGATTACTCCCGAAAAGACCGTCCAGCCCCACCTGGGGAACTTAACGGCACTCGCCACGGCGGCGCGGAACAGCCCTCCCACGATGAAGAGTGCGGCGAGCAGCATGGTCACACCTGCGGCGCCTGCATCCGGGTGACGAATCAGGAGGTATCCGGTCACTCCTCGGATGAGCGCGTTCAGCAGATACAAGAAGAATCCCTGCCAGCTGAAAGCCCAAAACGAGTTTACAAGCCACAGGACTCCGCTGATCGCCAGGACCCAGCCCAACGCCAGAATTGAGAAAGTGGTTGCGGTCTGTGCTTTGACAACACACATCACGCCGAGAATCGTCAGCAGAATGCCGAACACGAGAAACCAGCCCCATGATTTTCTGACCTGATCGAGCCCAGCGGCGAAGAAATCCGAAACATAGGTCATTGTCGTTCTCCTTTCGCGCACTGCGCCCTTATCGGTGGCAGCACGGTTGAATTGATTCTCAATGCAAGAAAACCTCGGCAGCATTCTTCGGAACTGAAATCGGGGTCGCTGATTTTGGATCAGAATTGAACTTTCCAAAAACCCTTGGATTTTCGCGGAAATGCTTCTCCAGCGCTTTGACGCGATTCTCATTGCCAGGATGGTCCGACAACAGTTGTGGTACCTGAGCCGTGTCCGCATTCTGGAAATCCCGGAAGAGCCACACCAAACCCCACGGGTTGTATCCAGTGGCAGCGCAAATGTCTGAGCCGGTGAGGTCGGCTCGGGATTCCGCATCTCGGGAGTAGTGGAGGGAATGGAGTTTTCCGGCCAAGAGGATCGCCAACATTTGGGCGCGTGTGGGACCCAGAAGGACGGCAATCCCGATTGTGCGCTCCACGATTTTCTCCTGCTCCTCCATCAACCTCACGGTGTCGTGGTGAATCGTGTGGGAGACCTCGTGACAGAGCGTTCCGGAGAGCTCTTCTCTGTTTTTGACAAAATATAGGAGCGAATCAACAACATACACATTGCCTCCCGGCGTCGCGAACGCATTCGGTTGAGTTTCATGAACCAGATAGAACTTGAACGGGTGGTTGTATTGCGGCTGCGCCGCTCGAGTGATAGCGTCCGCTATCGGTCTCAACGTGTCATAAAGGGGAGAAGATTCGATGATTTCCCCTTTGGCCTTTAGGTCGTCGAAGACCTGCTGGCCCATCTGTACTTCCTCGTCCTGATTGCCCCCTTGAGCCGCATTATTACTTTGTGCGGCTAATGGATTTCTTAGGCTCTCAATCCCCGTGAGACACAAGCCGAGAGGAATGGTATACAAAAGCACCTTCCGAAGAAGTTTGAATGCATTCATCGTCCCTCTCCCCGAACAGCATTGGCGCCCGTTACACGGTTCAGCGCACATGGCGCGTGTTTACAGAGGCACGGGCGGTCGACTTGGTCCACGTCATCAGCGTCCGAACAGAAGTCACTGCAGTACTCCTGGGTCGTTGGAATCTGACATTGGCACTGCTCGTTAGCGCATTTGTGATGACTCTCGATATCCGTGATGTAGTCCATAAGTCACGCTCTTGCTTCGAAGTTTGTTTGCTCGGTGGCCGAGGACGCTTCAGGTCTATTCCCTCGTCACGTGCTTGCTGCTACCTGGGCACGACGTGCAACATCTGCACAACCTCGTCCTGCACGCCCGCGTCGTAGTTTTCAAGGCCTATTTGGTTCCTGCCACCGGGCAAGAATCATTCGTGCATCGCGTGCTAGTTGTGTACCGCTGCTGCCTTGGCCTTCAACGCGGCTGCCTTAGTCTTAAGAACTTCAGCTTTGACCTTTTCCTGTTGTTCCGCTGCCTTGCGTCGCTCCTTAGCCTTCTCCAGATGAGCTTGTATCTTGGAGTCGAGTTCGTTGATCTTCTCCTGAAGCTTTGCTTTTCGGTCGACGTGGGCTTTGGCATGCTCCGCTTTCATCTGCGCGAGATCGGCTTTCATGGCCGCGACATCCTTTTCGTGAATCGTGTGCTTCACCTCCGACAATGCTCTCCGAAATACAGTCCCACCGATCGCCTCCATCCGGGTGTCCACGGGAGTGGTCCAGTCTTCTTGAATCTCCGCAACTACTGCGAACTTGTTGGGTAGCAGGTCCTTTTTCACGTCATCAATGAAGTCGTCACCAATCCTCGCGTTGTGCAGGTCCGCCGTGATGCCGGCTAGCAGACCTACAGCAGTGCCGATCGCAAGTCCGGTTGGCCCGCCGAGAAGACCGATGAGGCTTCCGAGTGGCGTTCCGACGAGGGTCCCAAGGGGCACTTCCTCATCAGTCGTCCTTACGGTTGCGGTGCCATCTGCATTCTTCGCAATGACGGCGGAGGCGTAGACGGAGATGCTGCCCTCGTTTTCCATTGTAAGAAGCGCTCTCTTTCCTTCGTATGCTTTGGCTTCCGTGTTAAAGACAACTACCAACATTCTGTCCATGATGGTTTTGCTCCTTTTTGTGATTTCGCCGTTCGGCTTCATCAATGCAATCCAAGCTCCACACGTAAACCTTTCAAAGCGCTCGGACTTGCGCATCACAGAGTCGCGTTCTCTCCGCGAATTCGCGAAGTTCGTGAAAAATCCCTATCGATTTTTGAGGAGAGCGACTTCAGTCGAAGGGACTGAGCAAATCGCGTGTTTCTTCAACTACGCGGTATGGGTATAGGGAATGAAAAGTCCATGCTTGCACGAACCGAGGTTCGCTTCGATCTCATCTCCGCCGTCACGTGCGGGAAGTCACAGTAGGCTTCCAGTTCGTCAGCGCCGGAAGAAACTGATGATCCACATCAGTAGCGTGAGGGCCAAACTCAGAACAACGTGAGTTTCCGGCAAGAGTGCGTGAAAGGAACCGCCGCGACTGATATCCGTCACGGTCAGCATGCCAGAATGCGAGTGCGCGCTGCGGATGCATGATTAACCCCTTGCGGGGAACTTCTCCAAAAGCCAATCGAAAACGGCTGCGTGATAGCCCGTTAAGTCGCCCGGCTGGCAGTGCCCAGCG
>OCOJ01035172.1_pt3 | contig 22882 bp, 16 predicted proteins | sample 1539251 | NCBI WGS metagenome assembly OCOJ01 (sample SAMN01911457, study PRJEB22624) | soil metagenome | biome: Soil | place: Malaysia | collected 2012-04-30 | depth RA_metagenome m | reverse complement strand
CGTTGAATTGCGCCAGATGTATGAGCCGTATATCTACGCGCTGGCGAGTTATTTTTATCAGACGCTGCCGCCCTGGATTCCCCAGAAAAAGGGGAAGGACAACTGGCAGACAACCGGATGGGCCAAGACGGCGGGCGACGTAGAGAAGGAAATCGCTGTGATAGCCGTTGATGAGCATTTCTAGCGCACCAGGGCTTTAGCCAGGGAATTTCATTCAGCGGAGGCAAAATGAAAGCCATTCTCGTTCACCAGTTCGGCGGACCGGAAGTCCTCAAGCTCGCGGAGGTGCCCACGCCCAAGCCGGGAGCCGGCCAGGTTCTGGTGCGGATCCACGGTGCCGGTGTGAATCCCTATGACACTTACATGCGCAACGGCACATACGCCATAAAACCGGCTTTGCCGTACACGCCGGGATCGGATGCGGCAGGGATCATTGAGGCGGTCGGAGCCGGAGTCACGAAAGTGAAGCCGGGAGACCGCGTATATACGGCAAGAACAGTTACAGGGGCGTATGCCGAGTACGCAGTCGCGGAAGAAAGCCAGGTTCATCGGCTGCCGGCGCAGCTCTCGTTCGCGCAAGGTGCGGGGATCTGGGTGCCCTATGGGACGGCGTATCATGCGCTCTTTCATTCTGCGGAGGCGCGGGCTGCGGAGACAATATTGGTTCATGGAGCCAGCGGCGGAGTGGGCATAGCTTCAGTTCAGATGGCGCGGGCCATGGGCCTCATGGTTTTAGGCACCGCTGGAACGCAGAAGGGTTTGGACCTTGCCAAGCGGGAAGGAGCTCATCAAGTTTTCGACCACAGCAAGCCGGGTTATCAGGAAGAGATTCTGAAAAGCACTGGCGGACGCGGCGTGGATATTGTTCTCGAGATGCTCGCTAACGTGAACTTGGGCTACGACCTGAAACTTCTGGCGACGAATGGGCGGGTGATTGTCATCGGCAGCCGCGGCGATGTCACTGTCACTCCACGAGACTTGATGGTGCGACGGGCTTCTGTGCGTGCTTTCACTCTTTGGGGTATTACCGAAACAGAAGAAGCGGACATCCACGCCGGACTAATTGCCGGCCTGGAGAACGGGACGCTTCGGCCTATCGTCGGCAAAGAATTGCCGCTATCCGAAGCTCCACGGGCGCACAAAGAAATTCTGGAACCGGGAGCCTTCGGGAAAATCGTCCTTGTGCCTTAGGCAGGCCCCGATTCGTCCATTGCGGCTGGCCCAAGCCTCGAGCAGCGCTTATACTTGATTGACTGTCACTGTTTCGGCTCTATAATCCTAGGGCGTAAGGTTCAGAGCCTCCTTTGCAGTGGCGGCAGCGCAATCCATGGCGACTCGACTCTTCATCCTAACGATCTTCGTAGTTCAGAACCCCGTCAGCCGCTATTGGCACAAGCTTACCGACCGGACATTCACCGGCGTGTATCACGCCAATGCGTTCGATCTGGCGATGATGATTCCGTATTTTTTGGTGCTGTTTGTCCTGGCGCTATACGGGTTGCATCGCTACTGGTTGGTTTACGACTATTACGTGTATTCGACGAATGTTCCGGGGACCCCGCCGGAAGTGAAAAAATGGCCCCGGGTCACGATTCAGCTTCCCATTTTCAATGAGCGCTACGTCATCGAGCGGCTTGTCGAAGCGGTGTCGCGCTTCGACTATCCCCGTGAACTTCTCGATGTACAAATCCTCGACGATTCAACCGACGAAACACGCGAAATCGCCCGAGCTTGCGCGCAGCGCCATGCTGCGCAAGGCATGCCTATCGTCTATATTCACCGTTCGAACCGAGAGGGATTCAAGGCCGGGGCGCTGGAAAACGGGTTGAAGACGGCGGAGGGCGAATTCGTGGCCATTTTTGACGCGGACTTTATCCCCGATCCTGATTTCTTGCGACGCACGATTCCGTATTTTCTCGATTCGGCTGTCGGAGAAAACGTGGGGATGGTCCAAACGCGCTGGACATATCTCAATCGCGACTACTCGTTGCTCACGCAGGTGGAAACCATTCTTCTGGATGGCCACTTTGTTGTGGAACACGGCGCGCGGTCGCGGCGCGGCACTTTTTTCAATTTTAATGGGACTGCCGGCGTGTGGCGGCGCAAAGCCATCGAAGATGCAGGCGGTTGGGAGCACGACACGCTGACTGAGGATACCGATCTGTCGTATCGGGCGCAGCTCAAGGGATGGAAGTTCCTGTACCTGCCACAAGTGGAATGCGCTTCCGAATTGCCGGTGGATATGAACGGATTCAAGACCCAGCAGGCGCGCTGGGCCAAAGGGTTGATGCAAACGGCAAAGAAAATTCTCCCACGGGTATGGAAGTCGCACGCACCTTGGCACGTTAAGGCGGAGGCCTTTTTCCACCTTACCGCCAACGTCAGCTATCCACTCATGGTGGTTTTTTCGGCGATGCTTTTGCCGGCGATGATCGTGCGCTTCTATCAAGGCTGGTTCCAGATGCTGGTTATCGATCTGCCGCTCTTCTTGGCGTCTACCTGCTCGGTATCAAGCTTTTATCTAGTGGCACAGAAAGAGCTGCGGCCGAAGAACTGGTGGCGCACTTTTCTCTATATGCCGTTTGTGATGGCGGTGGGGATTGGAATCGCAGTACGCAACGCCAAAGCCGTCGTGGAAGCCATATTCGGCAAGAAGAGCGAATTCGTGCGGACACCCAAGTTCAAAATCGAAGGCAGACAAGATACGTTCGTGAAGAAGAGCTACCGGAACAAATCAGGTTGGATGCCCTATTTCGAGGTTCTGCTGGGCCTTTACTTCGCACTGACCACCATCTACGCAATCACGAACGAGAACTACGCTACCATTCCGTTCCTGCTTCTTTTCGTTTGGGGTTACCTCTACACCGGCCTAATGTCACTCGGGCAAGGTTACTTCGCCCATCTTCGGTTCGGTGTGAACGCTCCTGAAATGCGCCCAGCCGCCTCCGGCGCGCCTGGCTTCTGAAACAATGTCCGCCTAAAAGAGGAAAGCTCCGGAAATCGCGGTGGGGTGAGCCGCGGTCTCCGGAGCTGGGTGACGCTCCGCGCTCACGCCGTTCCGTGAGCCGTTGCGCTTGTGGTGGTGGTGTATGAGGCACTGTTTGAGGAAACCTGAAGCTCGCGCTCGCGGCTCGTCGCGGCCACGGCATAGAGCGCGATGGAGGCGATGCCTGCCAGCAGAACCACGAAAATCGCGGCTTCTGTGGCCATCATTCGAGAAACACTCGCCTCCAGGGTACTGTCCTTGGCCGATGGAATAATCGCGGCCGAAGCGGTATTCACTTCGTATTTCCTGAGCACCGCCGGTTTTTGCGCCGCCTGCGCGGTCGACCGATTGTCGATCCGCGTCATGCCAGGATTGTTGTCGAAAATCGTGGGATCCATTTCCTGCTGGGCGCGAGCAGAACTGCCAAACAAAAGCGTGGCCCCCAACCCCACCAGCGTCAGTCGCATTCGAACCATGTTCCGGAGCCTCATATTCCATCCCCTCTCTTCTGTTGAGTTCTTGTCTTGCTGCGACGTGAAGGTGCAACCAGCCTTCCAAATACAACGGCGGGCAATAAGGACACGCTGATTTTCGCAAATGATTGGTATAGCGGGAGATAACGCAACAGCTTAGTTGCAATTCTCAGACTTCGCTCCTGCCCATTAATCTCCTGACTCTCCATTCAGATAGGGTGCGGCTCTCCATTCGGATAGAGTTGCGATTGGTAGCGAGGCCCGGCGGAGCGCGCTAGAATAGGAACATTCTCGGCACATTTGGATTAGCTAACAAAACGGAACTTTCAGGCCCAAAACGGTGCAACCTAGACTTTTAGTAGTAAGCGGCCCGCTGACAAAGACCGAATTTCAGTTTACTGGTCCTCTTTTGATTGGCCGGGACGCTTCAAACCCAGTCTGCATCGAGGACCCTTTTGTGGCTCCGCGTCATTGCCGCATTGTGAAAGAAAAAGATGGCTACGTGCTTACGGATTTGGAGACTGCCTCAGGAACATTTGTCAACGGCATTCCCGTAAAACAAAGAATTCTTTCCTCCGGCGACCAGATCGCCGTCGGGAATTCAGTCTTGCTTTTCCAGGCGGAAAGCTCTCCTTCCTCCGCCGGCGGTTCCGTCCAGCTCGATGACGATTCTGTCGTCGGTAGGCGAGCACAGCTATTTCGTCAGGACGAGCTCCTTTATCTTCGGCCCGAATCCTTGGCGGCGTTGCCCCAGCCAGCGCGCTTGGCTCGGACGTTGAACACGCTTGTGAAAATCAGCACCGCCATTGGGTCTATTCGCGACGTGGAATCGTTGCAATGGCAGCTGCTGGGTATGATTTTCGATGTCATCCCGGCCGAACGGAGCGCGGTTCTCCTCGTGGATGATACGGGCGCTGAAGGTTTCTCCAATGTCGCCTGGGACCGCGTTTCCGGCCCAGATCATCCCGTTCATGTCAGCCGCGCACTGGCTCGACGCGTGATCAAAGATGGTGTCGCCATCCTGGACAACGAGGGTCGCGCCAATGATTTCGCCATTCCCGTCCAGCACGATTCCGCTCGCTCTGTGCTTTGCGTTCCTCTTGCTGCCTCCAACCATCCGTTCGGGATCATTTATCTCGATTCCGCCAATCCTGGCACCCCTTTCACACAGGACGATTTGCAATTGCTCGCCGCCATCGCCGGGATAGCCGCCATCGCCATCGAAAACGCGCGGCAGTTCGAGCGGCTGGACAGCGAAAACCTGCGCCTGCGCGCAGAGGTAAGCCTGGAACACGGCATGGTAGGCCAGAGCCCGAGGATGCGGGAGGTCTATCAATTCATCGAAAAGGTTGCCCCCAGTGATTCCACAGTGCTCATCTGCGGCGAAAGCGGTACGGGCAAAGAACTCGCCGCGCGGGCGGTTCACAACAACAGTACGCGCAAAAACCAGCCCTTTGTGGCCTTGAATTGCGCAGCCTTTACGGAATCGCTACTTGAAAGCGAGCTGTTCGGGCATGAAAAGGGTGCCTTTACAAGCGCCATTTGCCAGAAGAAGGGGTTGCTGGAGGTCGCTGAAGGCGGCAGCGTTTTTTTGGACGAAGTCGGGGAGCTGCCTTTAACGCTTCAGGCTAAATTGCTCCGCGTTCTCCAGGAACGCGAATTCGTCCGGGTCGGGGGCACGCGCCCCATCAAAATAAATGTGCGATTCCTAGCCGCAACCAACAGGGACCTTCAAAGAGCTGTCCGCGAAGAGAGATTCCGTTCGGACCTCTTTCACCGCCTCAACGTCATTTCCCTCACTCTGCCCCCGCTGCGGGATCATGCTGAGGACATACCACTTCTCGTTGAACACTTCGCTTCCCGCTATGCCAAGAAGTGCAATCGCGCGGTGAACGGAATCTCTCCAGAAGCGCTCACTTGCCTGAAACAGTACGATTGGCCTGGCAACATACGGGAGTTGGAGAATGCCGTCGAGCGGGCGGTTGTTATTGGTTCCTCGGATTTCATTGCTCCCGAAGACCTGCCGGAAACGCTGCTGGAAGCCGAGCCCTCGGCTGCTCCTGGCTCTGCAAGGTATCACGGCGCAGTTCGCAACCTGAAAAAACAATTGATACTTGGAGCTATCGAACAGGCCGACGGCAACATCACCGAAGCCGCCAAGCTGCTAGATCTAAATTCAAATTATTTGCACCGTCTGATCCGCAACTTGGACTTGCGGCTCGCGCTGAAGAAAAACGGCAAAACCTAAGGTGGCTTCGAGCCCGTCCGAAACGGGCACTATCCGAATCGATAGCCGCTCTATCCTTTCGGATAGCAGTTTTTCTTTTTTCAGCAGGCAGTTCCACGAATTACGGGCATTCCACTTTTCGCTAGCCCCTTTCTTTCCAGCGACTTACGTTGGCTTGTGAACACCCGCGCGAGTAACCACTTCAGTGGCCTAGCAAATGCTTTCTTTCTTGCGTGCGTCCCAAATCCAAAACAAACGGGCCGCAGGTGAAAACAGATCGAACAAGGAGAGTCCCATGAATTTGCGCCGAAATCGCATGTTGTCTGTGGCAGCTTTCGGGCTGTTCGCACTCTGCGCCTCTGCCAAACCGGCGGCTGCACAGGGAAACGTCTACAAGGGCAGCTTCACACTGCAAAACGAGGTGCGCTGGCAAGGTAAAGTGATGCCGGCCGGTGATTACACCTTCTGGATGAGCTCCACGGGGACGCCCAATCAGATACAGGTCCAAGGCCCAGACCGCGGTTTCTTCGTGCTCGCGATTGGAAACTCCAGAAAGCATTCCTCGGAAAAGAGCGAGCTGATTATCGAACAGCGCGGCGACTCTCGGTTCGTTCGCGAGCTCTATCTCGCCGACTTCGATCTCCATATCAAGTATTTCGTTCCCAAGGCACCGAAAGAAGAGCTGCTCGTTAAGGGGCCTGTGACCACAGAGCACGTCATCGTTGCGCGAGCAGGAAAGTAATGACTGAAGTGAACGCTTCAACCGTTCAGGGCAAGCTCATTGGCATCACGAGCTTGCCCTGAATTTTTGTTAGGCGCACAGTTGCCGAGCGCGGCGCCGAAGATGCCAACAATGCTTTTCCCGTTTTCTGCTTTTTCCTTCGGCACGTTTCGTCCCCGTGAAAATCTATTCGTCACTCCGCTCGTGTCTGGAAACGAAACCTCCGTCGAATCCCAGTATCTTCTCGCCAGAAAATGAGAGTAATCTGGGGGTGTAAGCCGGCCAGGCGTGGGTACCGGTATGAACAGACAAGAAGGCGTCTGGACATCCCTCTCTGGAGAGCTGGGGGCATGGTTCCCCGTTTTGGGCGGGTTGACCATCCTTGCAATCTCTGCGTCGCTTCGCCAGCTTTCGATTTCTCCTGATCCGCTTCTCTTCGGTCAGCTCCAGTTTACAAGCGGAATCGTAGCCCTCACGCTTGCGGGCGCGGCGCTAGTCAGATTTCGCGGGACCAGAGATCGTTTTCCCCTGATTCTGTCGGCTGGATTCGCCATCGCCGGCATCACGCTTGCGAGCTCCAGTCTTGCCTCTTCCAGTCTGTCTGCTTCTGAAACAAGCGCAAGCCTGCGCGACCCTATGACCTGGGTCATCGGGCGTACTCTGCTTGCCATCTTGCTCGTTTCGGCCTTGTTTGTGGACCAAAAGCATGCGTGGTCGCAAAATCCAGGCCGCGATATCTCGGTGGCTCTTATTCTGGTGGTTCTCCTCACGGCCTTGCTTAGCCTTGCGCACAGGCATTTGCCGCTTAATTTGGTTGTTCAGCCGGGCAGATTCTTCCCACACCCGGGAAATTTGATTCCCGCTGGGCTGTTTGTCCTCGCTAGTTTGGGCTACCACGGCCGCCTGAAAAACATTTCCGGGCCCTTTGATCGTTCTCTGTATCTTGCTGCCGCGCTCAATTTGTGGTGCTCGTTGGCTGCAGCCCAGTCCGACCGCCAGCTTGACACCAACTTCGCTCTTGCCGCTGCTCTTCAGTTCACCAGCTATGCCGCGCTGCTCGCTGGCGCCCTCCTCGACAACCTGCGCTTATTCCAGAATATTCATCGCCTAGCCATCAGCGATTCCGTGACCGGTCTCGCCAACTACCGCCGCCTCCTCGACGTTCTTGAAATCGAGATGGAGAGAACTGGGCGCACTGGGAAGCCTTTTGCGCTATTGCTGTTCGATCTGGACGGACTGAAGCGAGTCAACGACGAATATGGGCACCAAGTCGGCACGCAAGCGTTGTGCCGGGTCGCGGATGTGCTTCGGGCGCATTCCCGGGTGATTGACACAGGCGCGCGGCATGGCGGCGATGAGTTCGCTCTAGTGTTGCCGGAAACTACGGAGCAGGGGGCGCTCGAAGTCGCACGCCGCGTGTGCGACAGAGTGGCCACAGACGGGCGGCAACCTTCTATAACCGTGAGCGCGGGCCTGGCCACCTATCCCCAGGACGCCAATACGGTCGATGAGCTAATTAAAACAGCAGATTGCGGTCTTTATTGCATGAAAGAGGAGCATAAACGCATCGCCCCCCTGATGAAACACACCGCTGTTTGAGCGCGTTCACAACCACTCGTTTCCAGCATCGTATAAGCTAGGGCACCTGATCCGCCCAACCGACATTGTCATTTTGAGAGCACAATCTCCAGGCTTTCTCGGCCTGCCTGTAAACTATTCTAATCGGCGCCCCGGAGCGTGCATGCGGAGATCGTCTGCCGCTGTCTTCATCCTGGCTGCTTCCCTCTACGGCTCGCTTGCCTCCACGGCAAGGGCTGCGGATTCACATCCGCTCGTCCTCCCCGAGCGGCCCCGCTACGTGTTTCAGCGCGTCGGCGAAAACCTAGGCCTCAGCTCTCTCACGCCCTCCTGCATTCTTCAGGATCAGGAAGGCTTCATTTGGATTGGCACGCCCAACGGCCTTCTCCGCTACGACGGCTCGCGCATCGTGCGATTTGGCATCGAACAAGGGCTTCCCGGCACCGGCGTGAACCAGCTCGCGCTCGCGCCGAACGGCCGCCTCTGGATGGTCACCTCGCGCGGCGTCGCGTACATGGAAGGGGGGATGATTCACTCCTTGAACGTGCCCGCCCCCTATAACTCCGTTCGCCCAACTCCGGTCCTGGCATTGGATTCCGCAGGTATGGTCTACTTGGCGTCGGAACATGGGCTGCTACGGGTCGACCCGGCAAATCCCAGCGAGCCGCATGTGTGGTCCGTCTCGGAAGGGTTACCCACTCCCGAGGTAGAAACGGTCAGCGTCGCCCAAGATGGCCGGGTTTGGTTTGCTTCTGCGCACCGCGTTGGCTGGCTGGACTCGCAGGAGCGCGTGCACATGTTTCCCGCCCAAAGTGGCCTTGCCCACGAACCTGTTCTCAGCATTCTCCAGGACATCGAAAGAATTTTGTGGGTGCGCACGTCTCTTCATCTCTACCGCCTCAACCCTGGCTCAAACTACTTTGTCACAGACCCATCCAATCTTCCGCCCTCCAACGATCTTGGCGCGCCCGCTCTGGATCGGGCCGGCAATCTCATGGTTCCCACTGTGGAAGGTCTCTACCGCCGCATGACTGGTCAGTGGGAAATCATCGACCAGAGCCGCGGGATGGCGGTCAACGCCACGTTTGCTCTTACCGAAGACCGCGAGGGCGCATATTGGATTGGCCTCGGTGGCGCGGGCGTGGAACGATGGATCGGCCGCAAAACTTGGTCTGCCTGGACGGAAAGCGAAGGCCTCCCCAGCAACGTCGTGTGGTCCGAACTGCGCGATCTGCGCAAGCGCTTGTGGGTGGGCACCAACAGCGGCGTGGCAATGTGGGACCCCGAGACAAATCACTGGCGCAAGTGGAAATCCAAAGACGGACTCAACGGCAACATTGCCCGCGAGTTGAGGCTCGCGCCGGATGGTTCCGTTTGGGTCCTTTGTTTTCCAGGAGGAATCACGCGCTTCGATCCTGACTCGCTGCGTGCAGAAAAAGTCTCCACGCCGGAGCCCAATCCCACCGGTCTGTCCGTCGGGCCGGATGGCCGCATGTGGATTGCAAACTCCCACTACCTCAAATCCGCCCACCCGCGACAGCGGCCGTTTCAATTCACGGATGTCGCCGCACCTTCGGACGTCCGCGGCGGCGTTGGAAGATTCACGCTAAGCCCCGACGGCATTCTTTGGGCCTGCGGCCGGAACGGACTTTTTCGCTACGATGGAGAGCACTGGCAGCGCTTCTCGACCGCCGATGGCCTGTTGCAGGACGAAGTTATCGAAATAGCTGCCGTTAGCGGCAACGAAGTCTGGTTCCACTATGGCGATGCGTTTGGGATTACGCGTTTGCACCTCGTTGATGGGAAACCGCAGGTCACTCATTTTGGTCTCGCCCAGGGACTGCCCTCTCTCGATGTGTACATGCTGGGCGCGGACCATGAAGGCAACGTCTGGGCTGGCGGCGCTTATGGTCTGACCGAGTTTCTGCGCAACGGCCATGTTCTGCGGTTCACGCGCGCCGACGGCCTCATTTGGAACGACCTCAGTGATGGCGGCTTCTTTGCCGAAGAGGACGGCACCTTGCTTTTCGGAACGAGTGGCGGCCTCGCTCGCTACAATCCCGTTGCCGCCGACGATCATCTCGAATTGCCGCCCAAAGTCGTCATTACTTCCGCGGAACTCGGTTCGCAAGAACGCATTGGCGAACGCAATCCCCGAGCTTCCCGCGAGGACAACACGTTTCGCGCGCAATTTGCGGCTTTGACCTACCGCGACCCCGAGAGCGTCCGATGCTCCTACCGCCTCGCCGGGTTGGAATCCGAGCCCAACGAAACCCTATCTCGCGAAGCTCGCTATCCAGCCCTTCCGCCGGGAGAGTATCGCTTCCAAGTCAGTTGCCGCTCCGCGCTGGGCACGCTCAGCTTTCCTGCGGAGTTTGCGTTCACGGTTGTGCCCGCCTGGTGGCAGCGCTGGTATACGCGAGGCTTCGGGATGTTGGTCGGCGCTTTCGCTCTCTATGGCCTAATCGCCTACCGCACACGCAAACTGCAAAATGAACGGCTTCGTCTGGAAAAAGCTGTGGCCGATCGAAGCGAGGCCCTGGCCCGCGCCAATCGCGAGTTGGAAGAGATGATCGTCACGGATCCGCTCACTGGCGTGCGGAACCGCCGCTATTTCCAGATGATCATCAAAGGTGACATCAGCCAGGCGGTTCGCGCTTACGGGTCCGGGGATCCCGCGCAGCGCCGCAATCGCGACGTCATTTTCTACCTCATCGACGCCGACCACTTTAAGGAGATTAACGACCGTTTCGGACACGACGCCGGCGATCAGTTGCTCATTGACCTGACCAAGCGCATCAGCTCGGCCATTCGGAACTCAGATGTCCTGGTCCGCTGGGGCGGCGAAGAGTTTCTCGTTGTTTCTCGCTCCAGCGAACGGAAGGAAGCAGCCACGCTGGCCGCCCGAGTCCTTTCTGCCGTGGCCTGCGAACCGTTCAAAATCAAGGGGGCCGAGTCGACGCTGCATCGCACCTGTTCTATCGGCTGGGCCGCGTTTCCCTGGAACGTGGATGCGCCCAACGAAGTCGACTACCAGGAGGTGCTCAGCTTCGCTGATCGCGCGCTTTACAAGGCCAAAGCTGCAGGGCGCAACCAAGCCATCGGCGCAATGGCAGATGACCGCGACTCACAATTCCGTCGTCCAGAAGGGAATGGCGACTCCGAAGCGCATTCGGCCAAAAAACTTACGGAAGCCACTTACGTCACGACCTACGGCCTCGAAATCACGTCGAAAACCTGAAGTATCCCCTCACGTTCCCGTTGCATTGGCTCTCGAATCTCGTTCCCGCTTCGTTTTGCTTCTCGCCGCGCGTAAACTCTTCGCCTATGACGCCTCCGCTCGAACACGGCATTTTCCGAAATGGCGCTGTCGAGCTACACGCGGTAACTGCCGGCCCAGAAAATGGCCCCGTCGCTATCCTTCTCCACGGCTTTCCCGAATTCTGGTACTCCTGGCACAAACAAATCGAGCCTTTGGCCGATGCTGGCTTCCGGGTCGTTGTCCCCGACCAACGCGGCTACAACATCAGCAGCAAACCGCGTGGCGTCGCCTCCTACGCGCTCCCTGAGTTGGTTTCCGATGTCATTGCCATTGCCGACCAGCTTGGTCAGGAGCGCATCTTCCTCGCCGGTCATGATTGGGGCGCCGCCGTCGCCTGGGGAGTGGCCCTGCTACATCCGCAGCGTCTCCACAAGCTCGCCATTCTGAATGTTCCTCATCCCTCCGTGATGCGGCACTACTTGATGAGAAACCGGCGGCAGCGCCGAAAGAGTTGGTACATCTTTTTCTTCCAGCTGCCGTACCTGCCCGAAGCCTTTCTCTCTAGATCGAATTTCCGCAAAGCGGCCGCTTCGCTGGCTGGCTCGAGCCGTCCTGGCACGTTTTCCCCCGAAGACCTCGACCTCTACCGCGCCGCCTGGTCCCAGCCTGGAGCTCTGACCGCCACGATCAACTGGTATCGCGCCGCACTCCGCCATCGCCCTTCTTTTCCAGATCGAACCGTCCGCGTCCCCACTCGCATCCTCTGGGGTCAGCGCGACGCTTTTCTCATGTTCGAAATGGCGCAGGACAGTCTCCGGTACTGCACCCAAGCCGAACTCATCCCTTTCCCTGAAGCCACTCACTGGCTCCAGCACGAAGAGCCCACGCGCGTCTCTGAGCTTCTCATCGATTTCTTTCGCAAGTAGGCATGCGAGAGTGTTTCTCAAGGGTTCTCTGGCGGGAAAAACGGCTCGCCGTTGCTTGAAAAACTCTCTTTGCGCACTATAATCGTCTCCTCAAGCGCGGCCATCGCCCTGGGCATACGCTCCCCTTCAACAGGAGGTCTCTATGAGAATTCGTTCTCTCAGTGTGCTTGTCGTTCTGGCATTGATCCCGTCACTCTCGGCGCAGCAGCAAAGCGTTTCTGCAGCCGGGCAACAGTGTCTCGACTGCCATTCCGCGACAACGCCGGGCATCGTTGAGCAGTGGCAATCCAGCGCCCACGCCAAAAAGAATGTCGACTGCTATTCTTGTCACCAGGCCGCTGCCGGCGATTCAGCCGCCTTCGATCACTATGGCCAGCACATCGCCGTCATCGTCACGCCGAACTACTGTGCCCGCTGCCATGCAGAAGAGGTGAAACAATTTGAGAAGAGCCACCATGCCGCCGCCACACAATTTATCGGCTCGCTCGACAATATGCTCGGCGAAATCGTGGAAGGGGGCCCTGCCGCCATCAGCGGCTGCCGTCAATGCCACGGCAGCGAGGTCAAATACCTTGGCGACGGCAAATTTGATCCCGCCACTTGGCCGAACAGCGGGATTGGCCGTATCAACCCCGACGGCAGCAGGGGCACCTGCGCCGCTTGCCATGGCCGTCACAGCTTCAGTTCGGCTCAGGCGCGCCAGCCCGAAAATTGTGGCAAGTGCCACATGGGTCCCGACCACCCACAGATCGAGATTTACACGGAGTCCAAACACGGCATTCAGTTCCGCGCCAACATCGCCAAAATGAATCTAGAATCCAAGTCTTGGATCGTCGGCAAAGATTATTCCGCCGCTCCCACCTGCGCCACGTGCCACATGAGCGCGACTTCCAATCAGCCGGTCACTCACGATGTCGGCGACCGCATCAGCTTCACCCTACGTCCTGTGATTAGCTTCAAGCTCGAAAATTGGGAGAAGCGCCGCGCTGCTATGAAGGACGTTTGCTCCAACTGTCATGCCACCGGTTGGATTGATAACTTCTATGCCCAGTACGAAGGCACCATCGATCTCTACAATGAAAAGTTCGCCAAACCTGCCAAGGCCATCATGGATAAGCTCTACGCTGCAGGAAAGCTCACCAAGACACCTTTCGACGAAAAAATCGAGTGGACCTACTACGAGTTATGGCATCACCAGGGCCGCCGCGCACGCATGGGCACCGCCATGATGGGCCCTGATTACACGCAGTGGCACGGCTTCTACGAAGTAGCGAAGACTTTCTACACAGAATTTATTCCCGAAGCAGAGCGACTCATGCCCGGCGTCACTGCTGAAGTCATGAAATCCGACTTCCACAAATGGACCGCCGGCCTGACCAAAGAGCAGCTTCAGCAGCAAATCGACTTCTACAAGCAGCGTTACAAACAGTAGCCTTCTCCCGGTTGAACGCAAAGAGCCTCCCAGTTTTTCCGCCTGGGAGGCTCGTTGGTTGCTGCTCTTGGCTGGGCTTGAGCTTAGTGTTCGTCGTGATCCCGCATTGTTCGCGTGACAAGCGTCGGCATACCAGTCGTGTTGAACAGCAGTCCCTTCACGGAGATGGTGTTGCCCACTTTCAGCGAACCGAGCGAAGCTGACCCCGGAAAGTCCAGGAAATTCAGCAGGGAAAGAGTCACAACTTTAATCGTCGTGACGGGTGGTGTCGCACCGGTGAACAGCGGCGAGAGCATGGTCAACGTGAACGTGCCGTCGTTCATGTTGATGCTTCCGATTTGCCCTGTGATCTGCGAGGGCCACAAGCGTACCAGGTCTGTCGTCACTGTGGTTACCCCTCCGTTGGAAGAGACGGCCCCGGGCCGGATTTGCACGTCCTGGCCCACAAGCAGGTCTGCGCTGCTGGCAAACCTCAGGCCCAGAAAGTCGAATCCGCCGTCTTCGCCCATCTCTTCGCGCCCCACCTGGAACACGGCATTGGGATTGATGGTCACAACCACAGGTGAGCCTTCGGAGATGCCTCCAACCGTCGGCTCTTCATTGAACACCACCATGTGGAATTGCGTCATGCTGTCCACGCTGGTGATCGTTCCCTTGATCGCCTCTTTATTGGCGTCCTCTTCGAATTCGACGCGTTTGGCTAGCATGGTTCCCATGCCGTTTTCGCTCAAGTCCACATCCAAGATTTGACCTTGCTTGACGCAACTGATGTCCGCCGGATGGGCAGTGCAGCCCGTGCGGTCGAAATCCTCAAACACCGTGTGGCTGTCCACCATGATGGGGAACGACTGCCCGGTCCGCTCGTTCATCAAAGTGAACTGGCTGCTGGCCACGGCCGTCACTTGACCGTCGACTTCGTCCATTTCGTCCATCTCTTGGTCATCCTGATCGCTCTGTCTCTGAGTTAGGTGCTTGATTGTCACAGTGGGATTGATCGAGAGGTCTGTCTGAACTGACGAGTTGACGTTGAAGTCCAGCCGGATCCCCACCACGGAATCCTGGTCGATAGTTATCGGGAAAGGCGCGCTCGAAATCGTCGCCATGGATGGATTGAAGTTCGGCGTGAGTTCGCACACTGCGTCCTTGGCGCAAGAGCCGATCGGTCCCCCGGAATGGTTAACGATTGTCAGCGTGGCGTTGGCGAACGTCAGCGTCAAGCTGCTATACGTGCCCGGTGGTACGTTGGACAGGTTCAGGAAAGCGGTGTCCGTCTGTAAGTGCCCAAACTCTACCTCCACTGGGGTTGTTAGCACTGGTACTGCCGGTTTGGTTGTGTCCGAGGGCTGCATGCTGCCACCGGTAATCAGCGCTTCAAAGAAGAGCACGGCTGTGCCGTTGGGCGGCGTATCGCCAATGGTCAGGCTCATGGGTACCCCGTTGCTCACGGGAGGGGGGCTCATCATATTCATTGAACCGCTGCAAGCAACCAGGAACATGCAACTCGCGAGCGCGAGCGCGAGCGCGAATAAGATATTTCTCAACATAGGGAAACCTCCAGCTATCTGATGGGTTTTTGCGGATACATACTGTTTCGGGGACAGTAGGCCGGGGCAAGTATTCTACATCCAACTGATATGCCCGAGCTGACAATTTGGTTGCCCAGGCTGTGCCTGCTTCTACCTGTGTCTTTAGTTGGTGGAAGGGGCGTTCTTCCAGTTGGTCATGCGCCGTTCTACACTCTCGACGTTCAATTCTCTGTCAAATGTTACAATCGCCGGGCTGCGGATCGACGCTTAAACCCACCTGCCCTGTGGGTGCAACAAAGCTGACGGTGGTTCCGAGGTGAGAGAATGAGTGGTCGTCCTCTTTGGGTTGGCTGTCTTAGTGACGCAAGCATTTCTCTTTCGGCCAAATCCCTTGAGCTCTTTTCTCATTTCGCGTCTTTCCTGCGTGTTCGCCGCGCTCCCTTGGTCGTTCTCACTCTAATTCTCCTCGGCTCGGTCTCCTCTTCTCTGCCAACAAACGCCCAACAGCGGCGTGAGCGCGAGCCCAACAGCGCATACGCCGCGCGCCGCGCCAAGCTTGCCGCCCAAGTCGATGCTCCTATCATCCTTTGGGGCCTCACTGGGCGCGAAGAGTTCTCTCAAGCCTACGTCTTTGCGCAGGAAGACAATTTCTACTACTTGACCGGACACAACGAAGAAGGCGCAGGCCTCCTTATCATGCCCGCATCACACTCCAACGGAAGCACCGGCCCAACTGCTTCCTGGGACGGCCCGCAGGACATTCTCTTCCTCCCACCCAAAAATCCCGACAAGGAAAAATGGAATGGCGTGCGCTTATCTCCAACCGATCCCGGGATCGAGGCTCGCACCGGCTTCTCGTCCGTCCAGCCTTTTCCGGAAATGCGCGCCACTCTCGAGCGTCTCGCAAAACTCTATCCTAGCGTTTATACCATCCTTCCTTACAACAAAGAGCTCGGCGGATTCCCCCACGAAAAGGCTGTCGTCGATTGGATACAAACGACCGTTCCTCAGATCAAGCTCAAAGACATTCGCCCAAGCATCGAAGCCCTGCGCCAGATCAAGTCGCCCGGTGAACTCACTTTTCTTAAGCAAGCCATCGAGCTCTCTCTCGATGCGCACTTCGCTGCCATGCGCGTAATGCGCCCAGGCCTTTACGAATATCAAGTCGCCGCCAAAATGGTCGAAGTTCACGCCATGGGCGGCTCCGAAGCCGAAGGCTATGCTCCTATCGTCGGCGCAGGCCCAAATTCCACCGCCCTGCATTACGACGCGCTTTCCCGCAAAATCGAAGATGGCGACATCGTTGTTCTTGACGTCGGCGCGCAATATTCCGGCTATTCTGCCGATATTACGCGTACGCTCCCCGCCAATGGCAAATTCACGCCTCGTCAGCGGGAAATCTATGAAATCGTCCTCGCCGCGCAAAACGCCGCCCTCTCTGCCATGAAACCCGGCGCGTTCTTCTTTTGCAAAGGCCGCAAAGACGGCCTCATGAACATCGCCTACGACTACATCAATACACATGGCAAAGACCGGGAAGGCAATCCCCTGGGCAAGTATTTCATTCATGGCCTCGGGCACCACATCGGGCTGAACGTTCACGATCCGGGAGATTATTGCCAGCCCCTTCAGCCTGGAATGGTCATCACAGACGAGCCGGGCATCTATATCCCCGAAGAAAATCTAGGCGTGCGCATCGAAGATGATGTGCTTATCACCGAAACCGGCCACAGACTTCTGAGCGAGCGTCTCCCTCGCGACCCCGACGAAATCGAGAAAATCATGTTGGAGGCCGCCAAGCAGCGCGCCAAAGAAGCCGAGAAGGGAGATGATTGACCGTCTTCGACCGCGGCCTTTATACTAAACATGAGCACTGGTGAATGAAGGCGTGCCAGTGTGCCTCGTGTCATTCCGTGCGGGCCGCATCGCAGAGCGGCTAGCCTGCTGGAATTTCCGAAACTAGCCATTTTTCTAGGGAGAACATGAGCACCGTCAAAGCCACGCTACTCCGCCCCGGCATGGTCATCCAACACGATGGCCAGCTTTTCACCGTCTTCAGCGTCGACCACCGCACGCCGGGCAACAAGCGCGGTTCGATGCAGACGCGCATGAAAAATCTCAAAACCGGAGCGATCATCGACTATCGCTTCCGCGCCGAGGAATTCGTCGAGCGCGCCATCCTCGATGAAGTCGAATTCGAATACCTCTACAACGAAAGCGACGAATACCACTTCATGAACACGGAAACCTACGAGCAGATGCAGATGACCAAGCAAGAGCTCGGCGAATCCGTGTATTATCTGATTCCAAATACCGTGGTGAAAATCGAGTTCTACCAGGGCAAGCCCATCGGCGTCGCTCTGCCCGATACGATGGAGCTCAAAGTCGTCGAGACCGAGCCGACGCTTCAGAAGGCCACGGCCAGCGCGGTAATGAAGCCGGCGACGCTCGAAACCGGCCTGGTCATTCAGGTACCGCCCTTTGTCAACTCGGGGGACCGAGTAAAAGTAGACACTTCAGAAGCGCGCTATGTTCAGCGCGTGGAATAGTTGGAAGGCCTTGTTTTCCCGCCTCCGCAGCTGAGGTTCAGCGCCTGCTGAAATCAGAAGAGGCAAGAGGGCGTTCCGGCGCAAGCCGGGACGCCTTCGCTATTTAAGGAGCTGTTCTCACGCTTTCTTCGCGGCAGTTTTTTCCCGCACGGAAGGCTCATCCGCCGGATGCGCGCCAAACACCCGCGCGAAAATCGCGTCCACGTAGCGAAGCTGCCGCTGCAAATCGAACGTATGGGCCAGCGCTTTCGCGTCCAAGTATTTCGTAATTCGTGCGTCGCCGCTGACGCGCTCGCGAAAACTCGTGTCTTCTTCCCACGCGGCCATAGCGTTTTCCTGCACCGCCTTGTATGCGTCGTCCCGCGGCATGCCCTTCTCCACGAGGTCCTGGAGCAACTGCCCCGAGTACACTAGGCCGCGGGTGGATTCCAGGTTGCGCCTCATGCGTTCCGGGAACACCCGCATGTCCCCCACAATCGTGGTCATTCTACCCAGCATATAGTCCACCAGAATTGTGGAGTCAGGCAGGATGATGCGTTCTACCGAGCTGTGCGAAATGTCGCGTTCGTGCCACAGCGCCACGTCTTCGAATGCCGCAACCATGTTTCCCCGCAAAACCCGCGCCAAGCCGCAAATCTGCTCGCTGCTGACTGGATTGCGTTTGTGCGGCATTGCCGAACTGCCGCGCTGCTCCCCACCAAATGGCTCTTCCACTTCCCGGACTTCCGTGCGCTGCAGATGACGAATTTCAAGGGCGATTTTCTCCAGCGTCGTGGCGACAAGCGCAAGCACGCTGAGATACTGAGCGTGCCGGTCCCGCTGAATGACTTGTGAAGTGATAGGCGCGACTGCAAGCCCGAGACGCTGGCAGATGCGCTCTTCCATTTCCGGGCCCAGGTGCGAAGCGTTGCCAACCGCCCCGGAAATCTTTCCCACGGCCATTTGCGCTGCGGCGTCGTGAAACCGCGCGATGTTACGCTGATTCTCCGCAAACCAGTTCGCAATCTTTAGCCCGAAGGTAATGGGTTCGGCGTGAATCCCGTGCGTGCGCCCAATCTGCGGTGTATAGCGGAATTCATGCGCCCGCAAGTCAAGAATTTCGCCAAACAGCACAAGGTCGCGTTCGATGATGCGCGAAGCTTCGCGCACGAGAAGGGCTTGTGCGGTGTCCACGACATCGTTCGAAGTCAGCCCGTAGTGCAGCCAGCGCGCCGCAGCGGGATCCCCGATCGATTCCCCAACCGCCATCGTAAACGCAATCACGTCGTGCTTGACGCGGGCTTCGAGTTCATGAATCCGGGCGGCGTCCACCTTCGCCTTCGCGCGGATTGCCGCCGCCGCGTCTTTGGGTACCTGCCCGGCATCGGCTAACGTCTCGGTCGCTGCAAGCTCGACGTCTAGCCATTTCGCAAACCGGTTGGCGTCGCTCCAGACGCGGCCCATCTCTTCGCGCGTGTAACGTGGGATCAATTCCGCTCCCTGTTCTTTTTCGTTGATCGCCTACGTATTGCTTGCCGGAGCTACCAGTCGTTCAAGGCGCACAAACCCCTTGTAATGATACGGTATTTCGCATTGGCGAGCGAATGTCAGGTGGGACAGGGACAGGCATTCATGCCTGTCTGGCCCCGCAAACGACCCTAAAAGGCTCGCCTAACCGCAACGGGTAAATCCTGTCTAATGATTCGGATGAGCGAAGGCGGCAGCACCCCGGCCCCAGACCGGGCCGGGGCCAACAGCACCGTTGACCCCGGAGCGGCGAACGCCGTCCGGGAAAGCGATGCCGTCGCCGTCGAGCGCACTCTGGCAGGCGAACGTGATGCGTTTCGCGTGCTGGTCGAGCGCCACAGCCAGCAGCTGTTTCGCCTGGCCTTTCGCATGACCCGAAGCGAGCACGACGCCGAAGAAGTTGTTCAAGAGGCTTTCTTGCGGGCTTATCGGAATCTCGGCCAATTCGGAGCAAGGGCCAATTTTGGGACCTGGGTTTACCGCATTGCCGCCAATTATGCTATCGACCGCATGCGCCAGAAGCGCACTGAAGAAGCTCGGCGTGAGGGGCCAAACAATGTGGGACACGAGCAGGAGCAAAATCCTCTGGACTTGGTTCACGACGAGAGACCCACTCCTGACCGATTGGCGTCCAGCACAGAATTGCGGAAAAAGATGGAAGAAGCTCTGAACACTTTAAGCGATTCTGAGCGAACTGCCTTTGTCATGCGCCATTGGGAGGGATGCGCCATTGAGGAGATTGCAAAAGTGTTGAAATCGACTTCAGGCGCAGCGAAGAACACAGTTTTCCGCTCGATTCAGAAATTGCGCCGCGCTCTAGAGCCTTATGTGACTGCGCGAGGCGCCATGCAAGTAAAAGCAATAGGGACAACACCGGAATCAGCCGCAGGAACGGAAATATGAAGCATGTCACGGAAGAACAATTGATTGCGTATCGCGAAGGAGAAACTTCGGACCGAGAGGCCGTAGCCAGCCATATCGCAGAATGTGCCGAATGCCGCGCCGAATTCGAACGCATCGAGGCGGTGCTTCGCGCGCTCGACGCTATCCCAGTCCCCCAACGCGGCGAAGATTACGGGCCCCGCGTCTGGCAGCAGATTGCGCCGCGACTCCCCGAGAAGCCCGGCCGCGGCTGGAGCTTGTGGTTTGATGCGCGGCGCTGGGCCGCGCTCGGCGCAGTGGCGGCGCTAGTGATTGCAGCCTTTGTAGCAGGACGCTTGACGAAAAAAGACAACAACACCACCCCTCCGCTCAGTGCCCAACAAGTGCGCGAGCGCGTGTTAGTCGTGGCCGTTGGCGAGCACTTGGGCCGCTCGGAAATGGTGCTGGTCGAGCTTTCAAACGCCGCGCCTACCAATCCAGGGCAAAAACAAATCGACATTTCCGCCGAGCAGAAACGCGCTGAAGATCTCCTGAGCGAGAACCGTCTCTATCGCCAAACGGCCGCAGAGCAAGGCGACGCCGCGCTCGCCAGTGTCCTGGATGAACTCGAAAGAGTGCTGCTCGATGTTGCTCACAGCCCGCAGGAAATTACTCCTGCAAAACTCGAATCCCTCCAGAAACGCATCGAAGCGCGCGGGATTTTGTTCAAAGTTCGGGTGGTCGGCAAGGAACTGCAACAGAAAGAAGAAACCACGAAGCCGGTGCAAACCGGAACGGAAACTAGAGAGAGGAACAAGGCATGAGCAGCGAAGAAGTGCGCAGTAGAAAAACAAATGTATGGATTGTGGTAGCGGCGCTAATGATCGCGCCCGGGTTGTCGCGCCCGGCCTCAGCGCGCAGCCTCTTCAAAACGCAAATCGGTTCTTGGCAAGGGCCTGAAACCCAGGATCGCGATCAAGAAGAGCGGGATCGCCAAAAGGAACGCGAGCAGGAAAAGCGCGACCGCGAACAAGAACAGGAGCAAGAGAAACGCGATCGCGAGCAGGAGAGGGCCGATCGTCTTGAAGAACTTTACGACGATGGCCGCGAAGCACTCGACGAAGACCGCTACGAACAAGCTGCGTATAAATTCGACGAATTAGCCAAAATGAACGGCCCGCAAACCGATGCGGCCCTGTACTGGAAAGCCTACGCCGAAAACAAGCTAGGCAAGCGCGACTCCGCTCTGGCCACGATCGCCGATTTTAAGAAGCGCTTTCCGCAGAGCCGTTGGCTGAGGGACGCGGGCGCTCTGGAAATCGAAGTCCGCCAATCCACCGGCCAGACCACTCATCCCTCCGAATACCAGAACGACGAAGACCTGAAAATGCTGGCCATTCAGGGGCTTATGAACAGCGATCCCGAACGCGCCATGCCCCTTCTGGAAAAAATCCTGAACAGTTCGGCCTCCCCCAAAGAAAAGTCCAAAGCGCTTTTTGTCTTGGCGCAAAGCGGCTCGGCGCAATCGCGCGAAATTCTAGGCCGTATGGCCAAGGGTCAGAGCAATCCCGACCTGCAACGCAAAGCCGTTGAATATCTCGGCCTGTTCGGCGGACAACAAGCGAAACAAGTCCTTGCGGAAGTGTATGCGTCAACCAGCGACGCTTCCCTGAAGCGCGTCATCCTTCGCAGCTACATGATCGGCGGCGACAAGGAACATTTGCTGGCCGCCGCAAAGAGCGAAAAAGATCAATCGCTTCGGGAAGAAGCTATCCGCCAGCTTGGCCTAGTTCACGCTCCGGACCAGCTCCACCAGCTCTACCTGGCGGAATCTTCGCCGGATGTTCGCAAAAGCATCCTGCAGGCCTATTTTCTCTCAGGAGACGGTAAAGCGCTCGCCGAAGCCGCGCAAAATGACAAAGACGCCGAGGTGCGCCGCGCCGCTATCCGCAACTTGGGACTTCTAGGCTCTGCCGAAGCCAGAGACGCGCTGCAATCCATCTACACTAAGCCGAGCGACCGCGAGTCCAAAGAGGCGGTCCTGAACGCCCTGTTCATCCAAGGGAATGCGCACGGTCTGGTCACCATCGCCCGCAGCGAAAAAGATCCGGAATTGAAGCGTTTGGCGGTTTCCAAGCTCGCGTTAATGAATTCCAAGGAAGGCAACGACTACTTGATGGAAATTCTTCAAAAGTGAGGCGGCCCATGAAAACCGAGAAAAAGACTTTGATCGCGATAGCCACGCTGGCAGCGGCTTTGCTGATCTGCAGCGGAAGCCTCGCAGCCCAGTCGGTCGATTCGCCCCGCGTCCAAAATGCGAAATACGAGACGCGAGCCGTGACCGGGACTCTGGCGGAAACTTTCCGGAGCATCGCGAGCCAAGCCGACAAACCGCAGTGGGTGGGTTACGCTGTTCCGGCAATTTCCGGGGACCGCACCGTGTGTTGCGGCAACTACCATGATGGAGACGGCGAAGGCTGCGGGACCTGCCGGCTCGAAAAAGAAAGCAGCGAGTCTGGCGGAACAACCTATTCCGGCCATTCCAGCGGAACGGTGAAGTTGGAAGGCCCGCAGCAACTGTTTGTGCTCTTTCGCCTGGAAGGTAAACAGGTCGTTCGCATTCAGATCGCTTCGGAAAACTGCGCTCTGGACTCGGGCGGATTGCCCTTCCTCTGGCTGACCGGCGTTAAGCCCGCGGAAAGCGTGGCGCTGCTCCAAGGATACGTGCGCGCAGCGAATTTCGAAACGCGCGGCGATCACGAGATCGGGCACGGAGCATTGACGGCGATTGCCCTGCATGCCGATCCCGCAGCCGATTACGCCTTCGAATCCTTT
>OCOJ01033478.1_pt3 | contig 22933 bp, 25 predicted proteins | sample 1539251 | NCBI WGS metagenome assembly OCOJ01 (sample SAMN01911457, study PRJEB22624) | soil metagenome | biome: Soil | place: Malaysia | collected 2012-04-30 | depth RA_metagenome m | reverse complement strand
GCTGCCACCCTCCGATGGTCTGCAATCTTGCACTGAACGCGAACTGTGCAGGTTCGGCACCTGCGCCCCGAAAGGGCTAAGGCTCTCCCGCTTTTCTCACAAGTCGGGTGATGACCGAAATAGCATGTCTGACAAAACATGAAGACGATTTTGAGTCGGGAACCCGCTCCGGTCTTCAGCTGAAGAACTCAGAAACCAGGATTATGTCGTAAGGGCCGGGTAGAACACTGGAAGACTGCAGACGGTTTTATCAACAGGCGTTTCGGAAGAGTGGCGACCTTGTCCGAGGGCGAACGCCGTCTTGCTGCAATAATGTTTGCAGACATGGTCGGCTATACTGCACTCACGCAGAGCAATGAGGCACTCGCGCTCAGCCTCCTTGAGACTCAGAAGGGCGTTATCCTCCCTCTCGTCAGAGAGCACGGCGGGACCCCGGTGAAGACCATAGGGGACGCCCACCTCGCAGAGTTCTCGAGCGCCCTCGAGGCTGTGCGCTGCGCCATGGACATACAAAGGAGTATGCGCCAGCGCGCCGGGAACGTTCCACCCGAACAGCAGTTCAAGCTACGGATAGGGATACACGTCGGGGACGTTATCCACAAGGAGAACGACGTCTTTGGCGACGCGGTCAACATCGCCTCGCGGATTCAGCCCCTGGCGGACCCAGGCGGGGTCTGCATATCACAGCAGGTGTACGACCAAGTCCAGAACAAGGTCGACTTCCGGCTTGAGAAATTACCACAGCGACAGCTTAAGAACGTCAGCACGGTCATCGAGGTCTACAGGGTGATCGAAACGGAGCCAGACCTGAGGACCATGCCCGAGCCGGACATGCCGAGGGAGCGGGTAGCCATACTGCCGCTTTCCAACTACAGCCCTAGCCCCCAGGACGAATACCTCGCCGACGGGATGACAGAAGAGCTCATCACCGCCATCTCCGGAATCCAGGGTCTCAGGGTGATAGCGAGGACATCCGTAATGCGCTTCAAGAGCGCGCAGTCTGACATTGGGGAGATCGGCAGAACGCTCAACGCCGGGTCCGTGCTGGAGGGGAGCTTCAGAAAGATCGGGGAGCGTATACGTGTCACGGTGCAACTGGTCGACGCCAGGACCCAGGAGCACAGTTGGGCCTCGAACTATGACGGTGACATGAAAGACATCTTCACGATCCAGACGGACATCGCCAACAAGGTCGCGCAGGCCATAGAGGGAAAGCTGCTTGAAAGAGCCGTAGCCGCCCCCAGGAGCGTCGACATCGAGGCTTACGAACTCTACCTGAAGGGGAGGCACAGCTGGAACCGGAGGAACGCCGAAGGCGTGAGAGAGGCCTTCAAACTCTTCAATTCAGCTCTTGCAAGGGACCCGAGCATCGCCAAGGCCTACTCTGGCCTAGCCGACTGCTACATAATCGGCAGCGGGCTTCAGGTATTCAACAGGCACGAAGCAGAAGAGAAGGCAGAGGCCGCCATCCAGAAGGCAATCGAGCTGGACGACGGGATGGCCGAGGCTCATGCTTCCCGCGGACTGCTTCGGAACAACAACCAAAGGTTCGCGGAGGCAGTTACGGAGCTCAAGCATGCGTTATCACTGAACCCAAGCTACGCCTCGGCGCATCACTGGTACGCCATATGTCTGGCCAACATAGGCAACTTGGACGCGGCCATAGAGGAAGCAAAGCTGGCGTCGCAGTCTGACCCACTCTCGCCTCCGGCCAGAAACATCTTGGGAGTGATGTACGTCTACGCTAGACAGTATGACAGAGCATTCGAAGTCTTTGATAGCGTCCTTGGGCTGGACCCCGACTTCGCGCCGACGCTGAACTACAGGTCAAATGTCTTCTCCTACTTGGGAAAAGAAGAAGAGGCCGTGAGAGACATGGAACGGGGGATCCAGCATGCCACGGAATTTGAGAAAAGCGTCTCGCGACTGTTCGCCAAGCTAGCTTTCGGGCACAAGGAGGAGGCCCAGAAGGACCTCGCAGAAGCCGAGAAGACCGCACCCTCCCAGGGTTTGCTGTTCATGGTGCGTGCTGGCTATTCCGCCCTCGCCGGAGACCCGGATGGTTTCTTCAAATGGATCGGCCAGGCAGTCGAGGCAAAGGAAATCGATCCGTCGGAGATCCGCTATGGGCCGTGGCTCGACGACATGCGGAAAGACGCCAGGTATGCGGACCTTCTGAAGAGCCTTCCCGTCTGACCGTTACTGCCAGGAACTCCCCGCCGGGCCTCGTGCGCCTCCTTTTCGTTAGTGAAACACATTGCACCCCCTTTGCACACCCTGCGGATTGCTCGGCCAATGGGGCGCACCGGCTGGGAAGAACCCCATGTTCAAGATTCTACAGATATGCTAACTCCACTAGCCCATTACCAAAATCATCCACACGTGAAGGTCCAGACGTCTAGTCCGTATCATTGGCTGCGTCAACGGCATCGGCTTAAGATTAATGTGTTCCACACAAAGAGCACCTCCAGGATTGCGCTGGCTCGTCCGCTTCCTCCCCATGGAGTCGCCTAGGAGCTCATACCTTTCTTCGATAAGGACCCTGGCGAGGTCGGTTGGAGCGGAGGCGAGGAACCCAAAGTGGACATCCTACGGCGCCCTTGAGCTCGACATCTTCTCCCCAACGGCAGCCGACTTCGAGACCTTCCTGGCTGCCGCCAAGCCGATTGCCAAGACAGAATTCGTTACGGATCTGAACAGGGCTCCTGAGTACTTGACCGATGAAGAGATTCTATCGAAAGCGAGACGGCTCTTCAATGCGGAGAGGTACTGGGAGTGCCACGAGGTCCTCGAGGGACTCTGGAGGCAGAAACAGGGGGAGGAGAAACGTGTCCTGCAGGGGATAATACTGGTCTGCGCCGCCTATGTCCATCATCAGAAGGCAGAGGAAGGAGTCGCACTAGGCGTGCTGGGGAGGGGAGCGAGAATGCTTGAGCTTCCGACGAAGGAGTATGGCAGCATCAACCTGTCGACGATCAGGAACAAGATTCGGCGAATGCTGGAGACAGGAACGATATCGGACTTGAGAATCTAGCCGAATACGGGCAGATTCATGGGGTTGGCCTGCTCTGAAATGCTGCTCTTTGACCTGATGGCATCGACGTTGACCAAGAAGGCCACCAGTGCGAACGCGACACCGATTATGGCATCGTCCGAGACAGTCGAGACATATCCGCGCCCAAAGACAACCGCAACCGTGTATCCTGTGACAACCAGGGCAGCAGCAGAAAGTACCCCGCCCGCGGCATACGAGAATGAAGCTCCCCAAACCCCCAGCGCCCCCACAATCAGTAGAGCAACCGCCAGGGCTGGCGTCGCTAACGAATAGAGAGGAATGAACGGCTGACCGGGGCAGGTCGTGGAGAGACAACTCGTCGTTGGAGCGTCGTAGGACGCGTACAGGAGCCAGACGGACTCGAGGACCGTCAGGCCTCCAGCTACCCTTCTGACTAGGGAGGTCACTTTGCCATCGTCAACTTGTAGTATCCGGCTTCTATGTTCTTGTTGATGTTGTCCTTTACGAGGTAGAGTCGATGAATCGGGTTGGCTATCCTGGGGGACAGCGTGTAATCGCTCCCGACAGTGAACTCGTGGACCTCCCCGCCTCTGCAGGCGTGAGTGATCTTCTTTCCAGGTTTCGCTCCGAGGCTGTTCATGTACACGTCCTTCGCCGTGGTACAGGTAAGTATCGCCCACTCCTCGTCGTCGGGGATTGTCTCGAACCCGACGCTCGCTTTGAGGGGCTCCCCGTACCTCTTGTCATCGCAGAAGAGCCTCTTGCACCCCCGACACCTCCAGACGTCGACGACGCCCTGAAGGTAATTATCACGATTGACGTTAACCATACCGATAAAGACTATCTCATGTTCGTGTCCTGCCTGGGTCAATTTCGCTCCCCGCCTCCACTCCGCATGTTTTTCTCCATTGCGGCCTCATACACCGGGATCAGCTCCAGTATCAGCTTGTCAACCCGCATCCTCCTCTCGTTGATCTCCCTGACCATCGCCTCTCTCCATGTCCTGTAGTTGTTCGCAATCCCAAGCCGGGGATGCACAGGGATAATCCGCTTCCCGTCCCCAGACACGATTGCCATGCCCCTATCGAGAAGTCGCTCGGCCTTCCTTCCTTCAGAGACGGGGAGATTCCCTTCTCGGAGCAGCTTCAGGTATAGCAGCGCATCGTCACGTGATAGGCCGGCCTCCGAACCGAGCCTTGCTACTGTATCGCCTTCGTCACGAATGCCCTTCCTCCCCGCGCTCAAAGCTTCAATGTCTCCGGTGAGTTCCAGAGGAACTCGAAGTAGTCCTTCGCAAAACTCGCCAGGCCGTGGTGGGAGGCCCAAATGGCCAGTGGCAGTCCCCCCTGCTCGCCGCCACCNTAGCAGAAGCACCACCTCCCTGGAATCAGAGATCAGCCCCCCGCCGTACATCGTCTGCCTGGTCCTAATCTCAGCATACTTCCCGAGCTGCGCCGCCGCCTCCGGGGGAATCTCTGGCGAGGTTAGTATCAGGCTCCTCACCCCTTTCTCCTTGAGCGCCGCCATCAGCGGATCTATCCTGTCGGTAAGCGATACCAGTTGTGGCGGGAGAGCTATCAGGAGCTCGGCCCTGCAGTTGAGGAGCAGGTTCTTCACCCTCGAGAGTATCTCGCTGGTCCCCCTCATGATCCAAATGTCAGGCTTCTCTTGCTCCCCCCGGCTCACATAGATTCCCATGAGCTCCTCAAGAGCTACCTGTTCCTTCTCCTTCCATTCTGTTTCGTGCCTCGCTTTGAGCTCCTCTAGGGCCGCATCCGGGGGCTTGGCCGTGTAAACGATGGGCCTCCCCTTCTGCTCCTCCACCCAGCCGCGGGTGTGCAGGGACTCTAGGGCGTCGTACACCTTGGAGTACGGTATTCTCGCTTCCCTGCTCACGTCGCTCGCAGTCATCGACCCGCCCTTCAGCAGCGCAACGTAGGCCTTGACTTCGCTCCCTGTAAGTCCGAGCGCCTCCAACGAAACTGCCGCCCTCTCACTAAGACTCACGACGAACTCCTCCTGCCTCTTCTCCCAGAAAAAGCCTAAATTGTGTCTTTCCGGAGACCATCTCGATGCCCACCTGCAAGCACGAATCCACCGAATACATCGGAGAACAGAAGACCGATGACGGGGTGAACGTCTATCGCAGATGCAAGTCTTGCGGGCTGTACCTCGTGCTGCTCCCCTCCGGCAAACTCATCGGGATCAAAGCGGTTCCGAGCCAATTCGCCTCAGGTAAGCAGACTCCGAAGTCTTAACCTTTCCCCCTCTGTAAGGTTAAAATGCTTATATGCATTTGCGGAAAGGGAGAATTCCTAGCNGAATTCCTGATGGCCCAAATTGCAGACGTTAGTCTAGAACTGAAGAAAGAAGTTTCAAAGGGGAACTTCATCCGCCAGACGCAGTCCATCTGCCCGGACTGCAACCGGATCCTACCTGCGCTTGTATTCGAGAGAGACAACAAGGTCTGGATGACGAAGACCTGCCCTGAACACGGTGAAACAGAAGAGCTCTATTTCGGCTCCTACGAAATGTACAGCAAGTTCTCGCGCTACTGGAAGGATGGCAAGGGGACGCACGCGGCAAATGTTCCCATGGACGTCTGCTCCTGCCCGGCCAACTGCGGTCTTTGCTCCAACCACCTGTCCCACACGGGCCTGTCCAACATCATTGTCACGAACAGATGCGACCTTACATGCTGGTACTGCTTCTTCTACGTGAAGAAGGGGCTTGAGGGGGCCTACGTCTACGAGCCCACCCTCGACCAGATCCGCGAAATGGGAAGGTCGCTCAAGGCTGAGAGGCCTGTCGCCGGCAACTCGGTCCAGATTACAGGCGGAGAGCCGACCATAAGGGAAGACCTCCCAACGATAATCAAGATCCTGAAGGAGGAGGGGGTCGACCACATTCAGCTGAACACGAACGGAATCAACCTTGCCCTGAACCCGGGGCTGGCCAAGCGCCTGAAGGAAGCAGGCGTGTCGAACCTCTACATGAGCTTCGACGGCGTTACTCCGAAGACAAACCCGAAGAACCACTGGGAGGCGCCCTACGCTATCGACGCCTGCCGCAGGGTGGGGGTCGGGGTTGTCCTCGTCCCGACCGTAATCAAGTCGATAAACGACCACGAGCTGGGGGACATTATCCGCTTCGGATGGAGGAACATAGATACTGTCCACGCCGTCAACTTCCAGCCGGTTTCGCTGACGGGGAGGCTGACGAAGACAGAGAGGGCGAAGTACAGGATCACGATCCCTGACTGCATCGAGAGGATTGAGGAACAGACGAACGGCATGATCACAAAGGACGGCTGGTTCCCTGTCCCGTCCTGCTCACCGGTGACTGGCTTCATCGAAGCATTCACCAAGAAGGAGCAGTACGAGCTTTCGATACACTTCGCCTGCGGCGCAGGGACGTATGTGTTCAACGACTCCGACAGGAACAGGCTCGTGCCCCTCCCGGAGTTCGTCGACATCGCAGGGCTCATCGAGTACCTGGACGAGAAGAGCGAGGAGATCTACTCGGGGACCAACCGCTACATCGTTGCAGCCAAAGTCCTGACCAGGATCTCATCCTTCGTGAACAAGGAGAAGCAGCCCAAGAGCCTCAGCTTTGCGAAGCTCCTGACAGACGCGCTCGTCAAGCACGACTACTCCGCGATTGGCCAGTTCCACCTGAAGAGCATGTTCCTAGGAATGATGCACTTCCAGGATAAGTACAACCAGGATGAGGAGAGATTACAGAGATGCGACATTCACTACCTGACACCTGACCTGAGGATCATACCATTTTGTAGTTTCAATGTTCTGCCTGAATGGTACAGGGACCGCATCCAGCAGAAATACGGCATGCCCATCGAGCAGTGGGAGGCCAAGACAGGAAGGAAGTTGGAGGAGGGCCTTTACAGAGGTACACTGAGGCGCGGCGGCCATGTGCAGGGATGTGGCTGCGCAGCCGGTGAGCACGGTGAACCCTTGCCGATTCAGCCCATCACAGGAACGTAGATCATCTGAGACGTCAGACCCAGGATTCCGCCGATCGTGTCTTGGGATTTGGAATCACAGACTGGTATATTTTCTCACGGTTTGACTGCTGACTTTGTAGCCCGTTTCGCGTGCGAATTCTAGGCAGACCTGGTTGGCATTAGTTGTGTTTCTTGCTAATCGCCTGAGGACGTTGATGGCTTCAAAAGACAGATGAATTCGCTGCGGATAGCGTTTGGCACGTGCTAGTGTCTCCATGTTATCAAAGAGGTTGCTTCTGACCCGGGGACTGAAAATCGGAAGAGCGTAAGCCTCCGCCGTGGCGATAGAAAGCAACTCGACGGGGGGTTGGTCGATTACAATGGGATGGCAACCAACGCTTTCCAATATGTTCTTGAAGAGTTCGGTATTTGGCGAAGCCACTAACTTGACCCTGTCTTGACCGGCATCGGGCCACCCATCAGACTCGCCAATTCCTTGGAGAAAGGAAACCTGAAACTCTGGGGTTGCTTGCATTATCCAACTCATTCGGAGGGAGTCGTACGTCGTGGTCTCGCCATTCAAGTCCAAGGCACTCGTTGAACACCCATGATATAATCGGTGACGACTTGGAAAGCCAGCGGAGGGTCTCTGAGTGGCTGAATCGCCGATCTGAAATGGGACCATCATTGACTCTGTGCATGCAGAGGTCGAGCGACGCGTTAGCACACAGAGAAGTGAACTCGCCAAATCTCAGACTATTTGGTTTGTTCTTAGAGAGTTCCAGGGAGAGTGCCCTGCTGGAGAACTTGGTAACCCCTTTCGCTCTTTTGCCGGCGTCCCCAACCGTTGCACCCAGCAGGAATCCGAAAAGACTTATTCTTTCTGAATCTAATTCTTCGGCCGAGGAGTACCCGTAGTGGGCAAGAGTCTCTCTATCAATTTTCGGGGGCTCTATGGTCTGGACGAAGGACACAATCTTGTCGAAATCTATCGAACTCGCGGGAACCTGGACCCATTCTTTTCCTGGGGTTCCCCGCGGCTTGAGCTGCGTCGGCAGCCACTTGTAGCCTCCATTCGGAGGACCCAGTCTATCCCGTTCAGCTCTAAGACGGGTGAGGAATGACACTTTTTCGCCAGTGAGGTACTTTCTGACGTTGCTAATGTGAAGAGTTCTGCCGATTTCTTCGCCGTTGAGACCGCTCTTAGAGAGCCGTAGAATTTCCAGGAAACGTTCGTACATAGTGAAATCTTCTTCATCGTATTTGACTCTCCAGAAATCGCAGACAATCGACCCCACATCAGGGGCTTCCAACCAGTGAAATGGAGGCCAGTGTTTTCCTGCGCCTCCTAACCTCTCCTTGACGCCTTCGCCATCAGAATCAGTCTGCAGGAGTCTTGCAGTTTCTTAGCTCGCATTTATCCAAATGTGCCTTTTGTACAAGTTTAGTCGGGGAGAGTTGCTCGAAACTGTCGGACTAGGAGTGCAGAAGCGCCGCGCCGTAGAGACAGAGGAACCCTATGATCATTGCGATTGATACCTTCGTAGACTCCCAATTCGACCCTCCCGTGTCCCAGAAGAGTGGCTTGGCAAGCCTCACGGCAGCATAGAGCGAAGTCCCGAGACCGAATGCGAAGAAGTAGGTGGTGTCGTAAAGCCAGTAGTAGTCTGTGGCGGCGCCTATCACCCCGGGTAGGACGAAAACCAGGGTCAGAAGGAGGATGTCCTTGGCGTACCCGGCGGCATTCCTGGCGTGGCCCCTTGCATAAACCCAGTAGGCGGCGCCAATCATCATGGGCTCAAGGGCCTTGTGCAATATGAAGGCGGAAGCCGCCGCAATCCCTCCGAAGGCGTCAAGCAAACCCGTCGCAGGAGTGGTCGCGGCCGTGGCCGTAAAAGCGGCACCTTCCCCAAAACCATGGAATCCTACTGCAAAGGCGACGAGGAGCGGAATTCCAAATCCCAACCGACTTGAAGTCCCTGCCCTGAAGGTCTCGCGATCGACGGAGAAGACAAGCAGCACGCCGACAACGAAGAGCAAAACAAGTGCAACCTGGACCGCGCCTCCTCCGAACCCAGCGTTGACGTCAAGGTAAGCAGCGTCGCCTATGGTGTCTGAAAAGAACCAGAAGTACAGCCCGAGCGCAAAGGCGACAAGGTACTTTGGACCAAAGATTTTCGCCGCGCCCGAGATGATGAGCAGTCCCGCTAGGGTGGGGAATACAAGGGCAGCGACGATTGAAAGGAAGCTTGGAAGGAAGGGTAGCACTGACGCGACATACGTTTGGGTCGGCTCTTATCAGGCTTTTCAGAACTCCCGAGTGGGCTGTCCAGGAATATGCCCGGACCCGGGCCGCAAGAAGGGCCTATTCGACCAGGGGCTGCTGGCATGTGATGTTGGACGGGGTTATGGGGGCGTTTGTCGCGCTTATCAGAGGCACATTGTATGTTATCGTGAACTGGGTGCTGTTGGTGGCCGACTGGACGGCTATGGCCAGGTGGACGTTCGACAAGGTGGCCGACTCAGGGCTTATGGTAAATGGCAGGAAGATGGTCTGGCCGCTCGCGATGCTTGACATCTTAAGATCGCAAACAGGCGTGTTGGCCGCGTCCGTCGCCGGAGACGTCAGCTGGGTAAAGAGGGGCACGTAGTTCGAGCTGTTCCATTCGATCCTGAAGGCGTACTCTGTTCCGTTGAAGGACGAGTACAACACCCTGGCGTAGCTCGCGAAGGGCCTCGTCTGCGCGGGGAAGCTGTCGTTGGAGTATGCCAGATAACCGACGAAGAGCCCGAAGGCGACAGCGCCGACCAGGGCGACCAGAACGAGCAGCTTTGCAGTTGACATGCTCTCCTCCTCCGCCGCCTACCTCAGGTCGCTGAGCTTTGACGAAGCCCTCATGAGGGAGATTATCCTATCGAAGTAATTCTCCAGCTCCACCCTGAACTTATCCCTGTCCCATTCTGCCTTCGCCCCTTCCAAGAAGCCCTCCATCCATGCGAACTCCTGCTCTGACACTGGTCCAAGCGCGGAAAGTAGTGCCTGGTTCCTGTAGTGCATCTCGCCGTCCTTCTCGAACAGGTTCCTCCGTTTGAGGGATGCCACGGCGAACGCGTTCCTGGAGAGCAAGGCCGCATCTGTGACGGGATCCCCCGACGGCCTGTCGGTCACCCACTCGGCGAAGAACTTCTTCGTCATCTCCCTTTCCTTCTCCTCCATCACGGCGAATACGATGTCGTCGACGAGGACATTCTGAAGATGGTTGAAGGCATCGATGAGGAACTCCGTCTCCTTCACCCTCAGCCCGTCCCGCTCCTTCAGCCGCTCGAGCACCTCCTCCAGTGCCGCGCTGTCATGGGAGGAAGCGTCCCGCTCTGCGAAGTACACATGGGAGAGCTCGTGCAAGACGAGCCCGCCGAGCATCTCGGAGTCGAGAGCCCACTCCGAGATCATTATCTTGTGGATGTCCCCCTCCTTCCTGGCGTACCCCATTATCGCCAGGCTCGGCTCTACATTCAGGGTGACCTTCGACTTCACCTCATACCCTTTCTGTTTCATCCTCTCCAGTGCCCAATTGAGCGTGTTCTGAAGGGATCGGTCTGTGCTGGCGGCCCGCATCGAACTTCGGCCACCTATTTCGACTAGTGGATAAACATATCCGACCGATCTTGGCCCTTGCTTGTAACACGGAACCATCTTCTATAGCGGAGCGTGAATAACCCGTTCTTCGGAAGAATGGAGTTAGAACCTAGGGAAACGCAACTTGCCGACGTACTCCAGTATCCACTTCACTAACCTGTCATACACCTGCTGGCCCTCCTGCGTCAGAACCACGTTATCTTCGTCGCCCATTTGCACAAACCCACTATGGTTCATCCAGTCGAGATACTTCACGAGGGTATCGTAGGAGAGCCTGGTCGCGACCGCCAACTGTGTCCTCTTCATTGGGCCTTGTTCGCGAAGCACGTTCACAATCCTGGCAACGACATACAGGTCAGGTTTCGAACTTGGCTGACTTGAATCCACTACTGAACCACCTCAGCTCCCACATCAGGTTGTCGAGGGAGACCACCTGCCGGTACTTCTTATGCAGGTCGTCTCTGCTCAGAACAAGCACTAGGACAAGGGACAGCAGGACAGGAATGTAGAGATTAACACCGACATGGAGCAGCGACATTCCAAACACGTAGGGCAGGGAGAGGAGGACGAAAGCGAAGAGCCAGTACCCGACCACCTTCACCACGAGATACACCGCATACCCGATCTTTGACGCCCTTATGTCTTCCAATACCGTGTCCCATTTCAGTTCCTCAAGCAATTTGAGGGCCGCTGGGAACCCTTCCTTGAGGGGTTCTTTCCATTCCTCGACTTTCACGGATTTGAGCTTCCGATCGACCCAGAGGACTCCTGCGAGGACTCCCACTGTGGGGATCAGGAGTGATAAGCCACCAAGGGCTTGGACGATGGCAGAGCCGGTGGCCAAGGAAGCCGTGCATGTGTACAGGCCAGGGGAACCGTAATAGCAGTAGAAGCCCGTTGCAAGCTTGTAGAAGTTCACGAAAAGCTCCCACGACAACGCAAGCACGACCGACACCAGCATGATCAGCGCAAAGTCAACCATCAACCTGGTGAGGGCCCTGTACTTCTTGACCTGGTCGAGCGCTTTCATGAGCTCCTCGACCTTGGCTACGACTTGAGTCTCCTCGCTCATAAGGCGATTCCAAACCCTGAAGCCGTGATCTCGGCTTCACCCTGCACTACGATCGAGTAGAAGTCTATGGGTATGGGAGAAGTGCTCTCGCCTCCTTTCAGGTTATCGAGATAGCTGGGCACGTCTCCAACGTTCTGCGAGACCACCACGTTCAGAGGCTGGTCCTCCGAGAGAGCGACTGGTCCACTGATTGCGCCGTTTCCGGCCGTATCTCCCGTCCTCGGGAGCTGGAGCGTGAATGAGTACGTCGAACTGATGTTCATGTTAGTACCGTCAGGGAACGTCAACTCCACCTGGCCTGCCGAGGGTGTGACCGTGACGTGCAGTGATCCCTGGACGTAATCCCATTTCGCCACAGCGATTACAGAATTCCCAAGAACGAATCCATTGGCCTCGACGTCATGGAAGGAGGATAGGACAACCAATTGGCCAGAGATGACAACGACTAGCAGGAGAATGAGCCAGCCTTTTTGCATGAATCGAAGCAGAGGAGCTCCGAATTTAAGGGAAACTCAGTTTCAATGAGTCCCCATGACATACGACCAATGAAGTAGATGGCAGAATTCAAGGCGCGGTCCTGCAACCGGCACTCTTGCGGGAACGCTTCGATTATCTAGAGACGCTTCTTTGGGCGACGAGGTAGGGCGTCTGCCACCAGTCTGGTGGCAGCTGCCGGGTAAGGTGGGCATTGTGACGCAAGGCTATTGTAGAGGTGAGGCGGAAAGAACCTCGATGGGCGTCAGGCTCTATGCTGCGGGTGCGCTCGCGGTTATCGGGGGCTTTCTTATGCTCGTGAGCGGTTACACCTCCAGGGGATTGCTGTACACTGCCCTCAACCTCGCAGAGCCGCACATCTCTGACCTCCTTGGCGGTATGGCGTTAAACGCCGCTCTACTTGCCGTCGCCATGCTCGAGCTGGTCATCGCCCTTGGAGGGATCGCTGTGATGATCGGGGGATTAATCGTTCTCGCAAACCACACCACCATGGGAAGGACCATCATCTACCTGGGTGGTGGCGCGGGGTTCTTGGGCCTGGCTGTGTCGTTCGGGTATACCGTCTACAAGCTGGGCGGCTTCGGTCCCCTACTGGCATACCTTCCGTACTGGGTGGGGCTCGCCATGGCCGTATCAGGCCGATGGCTGGCCAAGGGCGCCTAGGGAAAGGAAGCGTGCGACAAATCTGGTTGGCAGGGATTCGGGCCTGGTCGCGGGCAGGTACACGATGACGCGCGACCTGAGATTCCGCAGGCTCTTCAGCGAGGCGAACAGGAGGCCACCGAGCGCGGTGCCTCGGATCACTACGGTTCGCTCCATCACGCTTTCGAGAAGGCCCACGAAGACCACGGTCGGGCTAACCCGTTATTCACGCGTGAAGTACTTTCTAGTCCTCTCACGGCCCCGTCAGACCATCACTTTCTACTCGTCCCTGTTCGGCGCCCTCTCCGACCCCGCCGCGACTGCAGTGATAGCACACGAGCTGGCCCACGCGTGGCTGAACGAACACGTCCGGCCCGAAGAGTCAACAGAAAGGGAGCGGGAGGCCGACGCCCTGGCGAGGGACTGGGGATTTGGCCCAGAACTGGAAGCCCTGGACCAAGAAGCTGTGACCGTCCACTCCGACTAGTGGTATATGGTGCTGTCCCCCGTCTGCCTCGCTGGGGACGCGGGTGCAGCCCTGGCTTTCAGCTCGCCTAGGTCCACTTCGAAGGTAACCATTTCACTTAGAATCTCGAGGAGCTTTGCGACAGAACGAACGTGAGGGCTGGGTTCCCCGTGATCTACGGAAAGCTTGTACCCTCTTATCCCTACGTCCTTCGCCATGGCGACCACAATGGAGGCAAAGAATGGAGCGGGCTCCTCCCCCAGGATTCGAACCCCATGCTTCCTCAGATTCGCCACTCCGGTAGAATCGGTGGCAAAGCCCGTCGTCTTTGGTTCCGCCTCGGCTGGGAGCGGCGTCTCGGCCCACCTCGCCCCCACGGAGTAGAGCTCCTCCACCCCCATGTCTTTGGCCACATTCAAGATGAACTGGGCGAATTCATACTGCTCATCCGCGGGGCTGCTGTCCCCCGCGAACAGGAGCAGGTCCCTCTTCCCCCTGCTGAGGTAGAAGCTGCATTCAGGAAGGGTGGACAGCCCATCATGCCTTACCAGGACTTCAGGAGGAAAGGCCGATGCCCTGACGGTGCCTATCTTCTTGAAGTCCATCTTCTCTAGAAGATACTCCGCAAGCTCTCTGGCCTGCGAATAGAGTGCCTTGTACTGAGGCATGGACGTCGAGACGGCGACGATCATCGCTGGGTTCTTGAGCACGGGGATTCTGTCTTCCTCGAAATCGACCCACATCGGAGAACACTGGCGAAGGGTCTCGCGCGTATTTAACCCTCGCCGCTGAGAAATCGGTTTACTCAGATTCATTTTAAATACACGGAACCTCGAAATCATGTTTACCGACTCATGAAAGCTTACTGGAAGACGCTCTCTCACAACGGAGTGAACTTCCCCGATCTTTACCAGCCTGAGGGCCTTCACATATCGGTAAAGGGGAAGCAGGTCGAGCTCTCCCCTCTGGCAGAGGAGATGGCGTACAACTTCGCCAAGAAGAAAGACACGCCCTACGTTCAGGACACAGTATTCGCCGCCAATTTCATGGGGGACTTCGCCAAGCAACTTCCCCTCTGGTGCAGAGGAGCCGAGTTCAAGGAAGTGGACTTCTCAGAGCTCTATTGGAAGGTAGACGCAGAGAAGGCTGCGAAGGAGAGCATGACAAAGGACCAAAGGAAGGCGCTCGCAGCAGCGCGGAAGGAGAGGCGCGAGGCGCTCAAGACGAAGTACGGAAAGGCCATCCTCGACGGCAAGGAGCTCGACTTTGCCAACTACATGGTCGAGCCGCCCGGACTCTTCATGGGGCGAGGAAAGGCTCCGCTAAGGGGGAGGTGGAAACCGCGGGTCCAAGCATCCGACGTGATACTTAACCTTGGGGAGGGTGCGACTTACCCACCGGGAAACTGGAAAGGGGTCGTCCACGACCACAACTCCATGTGGATGGCGAAGTGGGTCGACAAGCTCACTAACAAGGAGAAGTACGTGTGGCTCCACGAGAGCACGCCCATCCAACAGTCGAGGAGTCGTGCGAAGTACGACAACGCCGCGAGGGTAGGCTCCAACATGAAGAAGATAGAGGCCCGGATCGAGAAGCAGCTGTCGTCCAAGGATCCAAGAATACGGCAGGTCGCCACGGTCTGCTACCTCATCCACAGGCTAGGAATGAGGGTTGGAGACGAGAAGGACGAAGACGAAGCGGACACCGTTGGCGCAAGCACGCTGAGAGTCGAGCACATCAAGGTGAAGGACGGCGCTGTCGAGTTTGACTTCCTCGGAAAGGACAGCGTACCGTGGAAGAAGACCGACAGGCCCCTTCCTCAGGTGCTGAAGAACTTGGAGGAGTTCAAGAAGGGCAAGGCGCCGGAGACGGAGGTGTTTCATGAGGTCACTTCGAGCATGGTCAACCAATTCCTGTCCTCCATCGTCCCCGGCCTGACGGCGAAGGTCTTCAGGACATGGCACGCCACAGACACGGCAAAGCGCGTCCTGCAGTCGAAGAGCGCCGAGGAAATGGACGATGTAGACAAGCTTTACCATGCGAAGGAAGCGAACCTCCAAGCCGCAATCTTCTGCAACCACCAGAGGACCCTGCCCAAGACCTGGCAGGAGTCCTACGAGAAGAAGAGGCAGAAGCTGGACGAGGTGAGGGCGAAGGGGAAGAAAGATGACAAGAGGCTGAAGAAGCTCGAAAGTGAGCTCGGCTTCTATGTCAGGGCGAAGAACTACAACCTGAACACTTCACTGAAAAACTACATCGATCCGCGGGTCTACAAGGCGTGGTGCGATTATGTCGGCCTCGACTGGGCCAAGGTCTACACCAAGTCCCTACAGAGAAAATTCTCCTGGGCGCTCCAGCCGTCCCAAAAACGGGAGACGGGAGAAGGGACGGAGCTAAGGCCCGTGCCTGCGGCCAGACGTCCGAGCGAGAACTCGCCATAGCTCGTCTTCGGGCGCTTCGTGCAATCTCCTACGACTCCCATCTTTCCTGATTAGAATCCTGCCTGCCCTGGTGAATCTCCCGACCGACGAGACCCCGCAAATGGAGGAGAGAGCCCTGGACACCTTTGATTCCCTCCCCTCTTCCACGGCGAACAGGAGGGCACCCGAACCTATGAGCTTCAGGGCATCAATGCGCCGCCTACGGCAGAGGTCCTCGGTCTCGGGTGCCACGGGCACCTTCTTCTCCTCCAGCTCGAATCCGAGTCCGGACGCAAGCGACATCTCGAAGACTGCTCCCAGAACTCCTCCCTCGGTGCAGTCATGCATGGCATGGACCGCACCCGTGGCGTACGCTGCGGCCGCCTCATTTACGACGCTGAGGCTGTCAAGGAACTTTCTTTCCCTTGCGAGGACCGCGGTCCCCTCGAGGCCAGCGGTCTTCGACATCATTATCGTATCTCCCGCTTTCGCATCCCTAGACGAAACGTAATGGTCGACGAAGCTGAAGGCTGTTACCATTACTATGGGGTGGTGGAGACCTGGCGTCACTTCGGTGTGCCCACCGACGATGCTCAGCCCGATCTCCTTCGCCTCCGAGTCCATCTGTGTGGCAATCTTCTCCGCGTAATTGGCGTCCGCCCCTTCCGGCATCAGCACCACGGACTCTGCGAATTGCGGCCGGTTTCCGCTCGTCGCTACATCGTTGGCGCTGACCGCGATGGCGTATCGCCCAATCTCCTGCGCAACGCCCGTCACGGGATCGGCTGAAACGATCATGTACTTCCCGTCGACCTTCAGAGCTGCGAAGTCAAGCCCCGCGAGTGGAGGGGTGACGATGGCATCAGAACTGGCCCCGGTCAGCCTGAGGAATGTCGAGTTCAGAACCTCTATGGGAATCTTGCCGAGTGGAAGTCGGTTCATTGGCTCACTTTGCCATTTGGCGGCTCGTTCCCCTGCAAACGGAATTCCCTGCCCCTTGTGATGCGCTTGATGCTCCTCACGAGGGGGACGGCTACGAGCAGACCGATGAGGGCCTGGGCAATGTTGAAGGGTACCTCGGTCAGGGGTGCGAGGGTTGCCGTGTACGATGCTGGTGCGATCAGCGTGAGTATGAACGACTCGTAGAAGTAGTACCCTGCCACCATCTCGGATCCCCCCACAAGGACGGAAAGGATGCTCTGTCCAGACTTCATTTGATGCCCGAACCCTATCGTCAGAATCACCGCGAAGGCCACAGTCGCCACAATGGGCCAGAAATAGGCAGGCACACTGATGTCGATCGTGAAGGCGGGTATGTCCCATACGCCGCCAAGGGTCGGGGAGAGATCCCCGGACAGGAAGGTCATGCCAACGTAGGCAAGAGCGGAGGAGAAGGCTAGACCGACGGCGACCGTGACCGCCCTCCAGCTGGTACGCGAAATGCTAGGGAAGACCCTGGTGCCCAGGTAGCCGACGACGAAGCCCTCCACCCCTTTGATGACCAAGGTCCCAGGGGCGTAGTAGGGATATCCGAGTGAAAGGTCTGAGATCATGGACCCCACGCCTCCCGCGAACGCGCCGACGTAGGGCCCCATCAGCAGAGCGCTTGTGTACACCATGATTTCTCCCACGTTGAAGTAGCCGTTGGTGGCCGGGATGGTGACCGAAAACACGGAGGTGGCAGCCGCGACGAAGGCCGTGAATACGGCGGTGCTCGCCACGGTCCAGGACCTCATTATATGGACGGGACTCCCCGTCCGTGAGTTATCCTTTACGCAGAGACCCTGTCGAGTAGCTCGGCGAGATGGGCCAGGCCGTCGGTCACGAAGGCGGGAGAAGCGGTTTTCGGCATCGGCTCATTGTACCTGTTCACCCAGGCCGTAACCAAACCCATCTCTTGGGCAGGGATGATGTCGTGGTAGATGCTCTGGGCGACGTGCAGGAGTCCTTCTTTCTTCGCACCCGTTTCCTGGAAGAACCTCTCCCAGTGGCCAGGCCTTGGCTTGTAACTCCCCACCTCCTCAGCCGTGACAAACCCGTCCACGTCGAGGCCGTGCAGGCTTATGGTCTCCTCGAGGAGATCGTTGTCTACGTTCGACAGGATGTAGCGCTTGAACCCTTTTGATCCCATCTCCCGCAGGAACTCAGCCGTGTCCGGGAACGCCGGCCACTTCGGAACGGAGCTGGCAAACTCCCGTGCTGCCTCATTCGTGACCTCGACTCCAAGTACCCGGGACATAGAAACGACGGTTCCGCGAATCACATCTCTGTACTTCCTATAGACGGACTCCTGCGATTTCTCTGCTTCGACGTATGCAGCGAGGAGCTGCTGTCCGCTGAGCTTGATGCCTCCCAGTGCCCTGACCAGCTCTCGTTCTATTCCCGCCCTCCAGTCGATCAGAGTGCCGTAGCAGTCGAATGTCAGATGAGTGAATCTCCTGTTCTTCTGCACATTGTCCGCAACGACCGTTGAGCTTAATGAATGTGTGCCGCTTCAGAATCTCGAGACAGCGATGCCGATCAGGTAGAGGAGGCCGGCCGCTGCCCCACCAACAAGGGCTGACTCGACGCCGGCTTTGAGATTGAAGTTCCTCGGCACGAACGCCCTTGAGCCCAGTGCGAAGAGCGCAACCAAGGAGAGCCCCACTGAAGCCAGCAGCGCATCGGTGCGCGGAACGGGGAATGCATAGGGCGATACCGCCAGGAGCGCGAGCAATAGAAAAGTTATCCCGGCGAAGAGAGGCCAGACGAAGGGATCGGACCCAACTTCCTCGATATTAACACCGAGCTCCCGTCGCAACATTTCCTTCAGGAACAGGTCCTTGTTCTTCTTGAGCCTCTGAAGAATCACTTCCACCTCCTGTGCGTCATAACCATCCTTCTCCAGGAGCTCGCGCATCTCGCCCTGCTCCTCCTCGGGCTCTGTCTCGATTTCCATCCTTTCTCTATCAACGTCTATCTGCAGGGATCTTAGTTCCGAGCGCCTAGAGAGGTAGCTGCTGAAGAACATCGCGATGGCTCCGGCCACGGCGAACGCGAACCCTGCGAGTGCGATTGTCCCAGTGCCTATCCCTGCTCCGTTCAGTGCGGATGTTGTTGCGAGGCCCTCGATTGCCCCGTCGCTCCCTCCGAGGGTTATTCTGTCTAGGACGTTCCTAGCGGGAATGTGCGGATGCTTTTCTTTGTTTGCCGCGTTCAAGAGAGTCTCTAATCCATATTACGAGTCCATATTTGGGACTTCGGGTCAAAAGTAGCTGCGGGAGGCCTCGACGGGGGAATTGTGCCCCGAATCAGCCATTTTTTAGAATTCGCGCAGTCAAAACTCATTCTGACTGTGCTTAGGCTCATTGCTTAAAAGTCCCCACTTGATACCTGCTGCCGGTATGACCCTAGACGAAAAGATCCGTTTCGGAATGTTGGCCATCGGCGGCGCAAGCATTGTTTTTGCGACGCTGGGGCTTAACCTAGGCCCGCTCGAAATATGCGGCGGCTGGGGAGGCCACTAGACCGCTCTAGTGGTCCCCGCTTTTATTTGAATCATCAATTTGTCGAACCTCTGGGTCAGATCTTCTCTGTTGAATTTCCATCCCTTTGAAGACTGGTCGTACAGCTGGTGTAAGATTGTGAAGCTCACTGACTCAGTCTGGTCGCCAGGATAAATCGTGAGTCTATCTCTCACTGCGCTCGTGGCACTCCCGATGTATTGCAATCCCTCAACAACATTGTCAACCGGTAGCGCGAGCCCCGCACTGTAGTTCTCGCCTCCGGCTTCGCTCCACAGAAAGGGAAGCGTGTTCATGTGATGTCTAAGCATCATCGATTCATATTCATTCACATTCCTTACGATAAGGTCCAAGACGAAGTATCTGTGCTTCCTGTGGAGCACCTTCTCGAGGGTATAGTCATACCTCGTTCCTATCCAGTTCAAAGTATACCCATGCAGCATTTTCTGAGTACAGACGTGCGCGGTGTGATGCCAAGCTAGTTTCTTGTAGTTGATGTTCAACTTTTCAGACAGCTCCTTCAGGGACTTGTTCGCGTCCATCTGGAGTTCCTTGATGATTAAGAGATCCACGTAATCGAATTTGCTCTTCTTCGAAGGCACGTATGCCGCTCCTTCGTAGTCCTGTGAACCAGGATTTTGCCACTCGAAGCTCCAACGACCAGTGTCGAAATCGTAGAACTCGGGTTTCATGGGCACGTTTCGCCACCAATCGAAATCCAATATCTCCAGCTTCGAGAACATGCCCTTCGCCTCCAAAGCAAGAAAGAATGCTCGAACTTCTCCAACCAGCTCGGCCGGGATGCTAAGGTTAACCAGGTATTCTCCTCCCAAGAGTGTCCTCGAGAACCCTACTACGTAGCAGACTTCGCTCATGGCGGTTAGAATTGCAGGTGCGTAGCCCCGATAGGTCTCGGCAAAGTCGGCAACCAACATCATTCGTTTTAGGCCGAGCCTTTCGTGATCGACTGCTGCTTGGATTGCGTAACCTTTGCTCAGTATCTTTTCCTTGTACCTGTACCGGACCGATTCCTTGAACTGACCCAGTCTCCGGGCAATCTCTGGAATCTCGGGGCCGAGCTCTGACAGGACCTTTACAAGCGCGACCGTCCTTGCATTTACACTACTCTCAGGCTCGCGCTCTACCACAGTCAACCCATCGGCACCCCCGGGCGTGATGTGATGGTTTCAGCATTCGCATTTAAGCCATGCTGATTCCGAATCCATGATAGGAGGGAGGGAAATCCACATGCGGGCGAATCAGCGCTACTTGGCATTGGCTGCTCAGGGGATGCGTTTTCGGATTTCGTAATAAGCCTTTTTGCCATTTTCTATGCATACTCCTATTCAGAATGCAGCTTCAGGGTATGCCTAGACTGACGGACGCAGGATCATGCAACAGAAGCCCAACGTCCGTCTGGTGAACCATGTACCTACGGCGTCTCCGTGGATGTAGGCATCAATGTAATCATGCTTTTAACCGGCACGCGAGGGCTGACGAATCGAATTGCCTTTGAAGGACAGGAGAAGTGATTACTCCTGGCCGGAGACGAAACTCAGTCAACTGCGCCTCGTTGCGGACAAGAGATCATACTCGATTTCGGAAACGATTCGCACTAGCGCGAGTTTCAAGATCACCGGCGGACTCAGAGAGGCTTTCCATCCCGATGTCTGGACAGTGGCATGGGAGGACTTCGACAAGATTCTACGTCTGACACTGAAGGTTGTATTGAGGAGTCAAGGAGTTGTACGGTCGCGGAGGCTGGAGGAAAGCAAGAAGCAAGTCAGGAGAGCAAGCTTCTACTGGAGCCGCGACCCGGACCTCCCGTACCGCATCTGGGCCATGATAGTCCCCGAAGATGGCGGTCCGCCACAGATACCGAGGAGTGTCGAGGACGCGAAGTCGAAGATGCTGGACGTCGAAAAGGAGTTCCAGATTCCTGCTTCTGTCCTCGGGGCAGGAAGCCACAAGCTTGTTGTGGACGCAAACGCGAAGTGGGGAAGGAGAAGCTTCATAGAGAAGGGCGAGGTCTCGTCAAGATCGACGCCCCTGGTGGTTAAGATTGAGTAAAGACGACTGGCTCGCCGAGGTCACATGGAGCGAGAGAAACCTCTTTCTCGGCTCGGACACCTCGGGGCACACGGTGGTCTACGACTCGTCGGAGGGGATTCAGAAGGGGATCGGCCCAATGCGTGCTCTACTCACGTCACTGGGGGCTTGTACGGGGATGGACATCGTCGCGATTCTGCACAAGCGCCGACAGAAACTGAAGTCGCTAAAGATACTTGTCTCTGGCGAGCGGCCGGAGCACGGCCTCCCAAAGCCGTGGACGTCAATACGTGTCAAGTACGTTCTGTCGGGAGACCGGTTGGAGACGAGGTTCGTGGAGGAAGCTATCAGGGACAGCACAGAGAAGTACTGCAGCGTTGGGGCTACCCTCAAGCCCACCGCGAAGATAACCTACTCCTACGAAATCGTGTCTTAGACTTTCAGCACGATCTTCCCGAAGTGCATGCTCCTCTCCAACCTCGTCTGCGCTTCAGCCGCTTTCTGTAACGGATAGACTGAATCGACCACCGTCTTTAGTCTTCCTTGGCCGAACAGTTTCACCACTTCGAGGAGTTCTCCCATCCCTGCCATATAGCTCCCGTAAATCGTCAGTTCTCTGCTGAAAACGTACCTAAGATCAGTCGTGGCATCGGCGCCTGTTGTGGCCCCGCAGGTCACTAGCCTTCCTCCCTTCGCAAGTGCCTTCACGCTCCCTTCCCATGTCGCCTTCCCCACGTGCTCGATCGCCACGTCTACGCCTCTCTTCTCCGTTAGTTTCTTCACCTCCGTCAGGACGTCTTGTCTGTAGTGGTCAATCGTGTGGTCCGCCCCGAGGCGCTTCGCTCCTTCTGCTTTCTTTTTGTCTCCGACTGTCGCTATCACTTCGGCTCCAAGGAGCTTTGCAATCTGCACAGCAGCGATGCCCACCCCCGAGTTCGCGGCAAGCACGAGCACCGTGTCACCCGGGCCCGCCCTCGCCTTGGTCACGAGCATGTGGTAGGCTGTCTCGAAGACGAGGGGGAAGGACGCCGCCTCTTCGAAACTCATCCCCTCGGGCTTTCTCAACAGGTGGTTCCTCTCCACCTTGACCAGCTCCGCATACCCTCCATCCGTCCCATACCCAATTATCTTGTAGTCCTGGCACTGGTCGTCCCGTCCCGTAAGGCATGCCTCGCACCGCCCGCACCCAATTCCGGGGTTGACGATTACTTCGTCCCCCCTCCTGAACACTTTCTCTTCCGTGGGGACCCGCTCTATGACCCCTGCGATGTCGCTCCCAGAAATATGGGGCATGTGGATGGCGACGTTCGGAAGTCCGTTTCTCGCCCAGATGTCGAGGTGGTTTAGGGCGCACGCCCTCACCCGCACCAGTGCCTCGTCCGAGCTGGGCTTCGGGTCAGTCACTTCCTCGTACCGAAGTACCTCGGGTCCGCCATGCTTGTGGAATCTGACTGCCTTCATCGCCCGTGGACTCCCGCGTCCTCTTTTTAGTCTGTAAGAATACTTTCAGAGACCTCCCTTATACAATCAATACGGAGTATAGTATCAAGGTTATAAGACGAATATGGCGCAATCGTTAAGCTCTCTCATGGCACGCTCGGTCTTCCGGGACGAGACGATCCTACTTCAGGAGTATCTGCCGCATCAGATACCCCACAGGGAAGCTCAG
>OCOJ01033849.1_pt6 | contig 23021 bp, 25 predicted proteins | sample 1539251 | NCBI WGS metagenome assembly OCOJ01 (sample SAMN01911457, study PRJEB22624) | soil metagenome | biome: Soil | place: Malaysia | collected 2012-04-30 | depth RA_metagenome m | reverse complement strand
CGGCGACAAGCCTCAGCTTGGGACCGGCCCCTCGGTCATCTCACCGCTCACCGAGTTCTTCAATAGCCAGGCATTCAGCGTGACCGGAGTTACGGCCACCACCACCGTGGTGACGGTTACGGCGGCCAACACACTCACCGCGAATGACACCGTCACTCTTTCGGGCGTAACCGCCAATGCCGCAAACGCCTGCACCGCGGCGGACGTCGCTGCCATCAACGGATTACAAACCGTTGCTTCGGCCACCGCAACGAATTTCACCTTCAACGCCACGATCCCCAGCGCGACGACGGGCGCCGGCTGCACGGTGAGCGGCGCAACTGCCGGAGCGGACTACATGTTCATGGGAGTCAATGCCAATCCAACGGCATTGTATTCCTTCCTTTTGCCTGGCACGGTCCTGGTCCCGGGATTAGATAACCCTCCTACCCCTACGGCGACAAACACCACCGATGTGGCCGGGGGGACAAGCGCCATCATCGTGGACAACGATTCAACCGGCGGACAGGCATCCAGCATCTACTTCGGCACGCTGACCACGTCAACCACCATTTGCGGGGCTACTGCTGCTTACTGCGCGGTCAAGCTGACCCAGGCGGGGTTGCAGTAGGGCGAGCATGGAACAAAGTGGGTGAGGCGAAGCGACATGAAACAGCCACGAGATCGCGCCGAGGCAACTGAAAAAACGGCGGAAGGATCCGGCAAGGCAAAGAGGCCTTACCAGAGGCCGGCGTTCGAGCACGAGCGCATTTTCGAAACGACGGCGCTGATCTGCGGCAAGATGGCGACGCAGGGCCAGTGCCGGTTCAACACGCAGAACTCCTAGTGAGCGCCGGTCATGGATCGAGAGTCCAGCCACGGCGTGCCGGCCAGCAAGGAGCGCGAAGGAGCCGTCTTGAGCCTCGCCGCCGAGGTGCTGCGGACTTCCGGCGGGCTGCGCTTCGCCGCGCGCGGCAGCAGCATGGTTCCGACGCTATTCCCCGGCGACATCCTCATTGTTCGCCGCGAGACGGCCGCGAGCGCCCGCTGCGGTGACGTGGTTCTGTCCTACGGGGCGGGCCGCTTCTGCGCGCATCGGCTGGTGGCCAAGCGGGAACAGGGCGGACGGCCTCTTCTCCTCACCCGCGGAGACGCTCTCCCGGAAAATGATCCTCCGCTGGCTGAAAGCGAATTGCTGGGCCGGGTTACAGCGGTGATTCGCGGGCGGAAGCGCATCGACCTGGACGGGCGTCCCACAGCCGGAGAACTCCTGCTGCGCTGGGCCGCGCGCCGCTCGAAGGGCGTTGTGAAATGGATGGTGCGATGGCACGCATTGCGCTCGCGGCTGGCGCGCGCTCCGCAGGGAGCGCCGGCGGAGGCGCAGCCGGAGCCCGTGGAGTGTGCCTGATGTCCACGGGGATTCTTCCCATACCCTGCTCGACGTTGCCGGCCGCCGGACGGCAAAGGGGCGTGACGGTTGAAATCGGCGGCATTCCGATTTTTCTCGAGAGCGATGACGCGGATTTCCGCGCCCTGCTCGAGCAGCGTTACGCCGGATTTGTGAATCCCGCGGCCACGCCCGGTTATCAATTCGAAATCCGGCTCGAGCCCCCGGCGCAGTCGCCGGACGAAGGCGTGCACGTTTACAAGCGCGGTTCGGCGTGGCGCTTCGAGCGCGGCGATTTCCGCGCGGAGTGGGACGAGCAGGCGCGCCGCGGGTGGGTGCGCCAGTCGCCCAACCCGTACTCGATTGATGCCGTGCTGCGCATCGTTCACTCGCTTGTGCTCGCCGAGGAGGGCGGCTTTCTGGTGCATGCGGCGAGCGGCGTCCGCCGCGGCCGCGCGTTCGTGTTTGCCGGGATCTCGGGCGCGGGCAAGACCACACTCGCGCGGCTGGCGCCGCCGGACGCCGCCGTGCTTACCGACGAAATTTCCTATATTCGCAGGGAGAAGAACGGCTACCGGGCCTATGGCACCCCGTTCGCCGGGGAACTGGGTCGCCCAGGCGCGAACCTGGCGGCGCCGGTTGCGGCGTTCTATCTCCTCCAGAAGGGGCCGTGCGGGCGCATCGAGCCGGTGGGACAGCCCGCAGCGGCTCGCGAACTGTTGCGCCACATTCTCTTTTTCGCGGACGACCGCGAACTGGTGCAGCGCGTGTTCGAATCCGCGGTCGAGTTTACCGCGTGCGTGCCGGCGGCGCGCTTCACGTTTGCGCCGGAGAAAAGCGCTTGGGAGCCCATACGATGAGCGAGAAATACATTTCGCGGCCGGGCGCGGTCGCCGGGCGGGAGCTGGGCGGGGAAATGATCCTCATGTCCGCCGCAGACTCCACCCTCTTCAGCCTCAACGAAGTAGCCACGTTTATCTGGCGGGCCGCCGATGGCCGCACGCCCCTTTCCGAAATCGTCGAGCGCAGCGTTTGCGCGGAGTTCGACGTGCCCTTCGATACCGCCTATCGGGACGCGGAGACGTTTGTCGAAGAGCTCTCGAGCCGAGGGATCCTGCGCGTTTCGGACCAGCCGGCTGCGGATCCGCCTTCGCATCAGGCGGTTGCCGGCGGCGCACCCCCGCTGCGGGAGGCCCCATGAGCCTGATGACCCGGCTGAACGAAAGGGCACGGCGGCTGGGCGTGCCCTGGAGCGTGCATTTCGATTTGACCTACCGCTGCAACGAACGCTGCGAGCACTGCTACCTGGACCACGACGACCACGGAGAAATGAGCACTGCCGAGATTCGGGAGGTTCTCCCCCAGCTTGCGGACGCGGGCGTTTTCTTTCTCACCCTCAGCGGCGGGGAGGCGCTGATGCGCCGCGACTGTTTCGAGATCATCGGCCACGCGTGCTCCCTGGGCTTCAACGTGAAGCTGAAAACCAACGCGATACTGATTGGAGAAAAGGAAGCGCGGCGTCTGCTCGCGCTGGGCGTGGAGCAAGTGCAGGTGAGCGTCTATTCGCACCGCCCGGAAGTGCACGATGCCGTCACCAAGGTGCGGGGTTCGCTGGAGCGCACCCTGGCCGCGATTCGCTTGCTGCGGTCGCAGGGCATGAGAGTGACCATGGCCAACGTCCTGATGCGCAGCAATCGCGGCGACAGCGAGGGGGTCCAGGGGCTGGCGCGGGAGGTCGGCGCGGTTTACAAATTCGACCCCACGATTACGCCGATGATGGACGGCAACACCTCCGTGCTCCGCCATGGCGTGGACGCGAGCGAACTTTCCAGCTTCTTCCACAATCCCAATCTGGTGGGCGACGTGGAGACGTTCTGCGCCCCGCCGCCTCCCGTGGACGATGGCATTCGCGAGGGTTTGCCGTGCAGCGCGGGCCATACGTCCTGCTACATCTCGCCGTACGGCGACGTGTATCCGTGCGTCCAGTTTCCCCTGGTGTGCGGCAATGTCCGCCGGCAGAAATTTCTCGACATCTGGAGGAACTCGCCGCAACTCCTGGAGGTCCGCTCGATTCGTGGCAAGGACCTGACGACCTGCTCTTCCTGCACGCACCTGGGCTCCTGCACTCGTTGCCCCGGGCTGGCTTACCTGGAAGGGAATATGCGCGGGCCTTCGATACAGGACTGCCAAAAATCGTATGCGCGCACGGGGATTCCATCGGAGAACTTAAGAGCGAGGAACGCGTCCCTGCCGTCCATCCAGCGCTCTCCGTTGGTGCAAATTCAATCCATGGCATTGGCGGGGTGAAGATCCTCGCGGGCGGTCCATCCTCCGGCGTGCTCCACGAGCAGGCAATCTCCGGCCTCGGTTGGTAGTGGGTGCCGGCAAATTTGCCGAGTCACGGCACGGCGGATAACGACGTCGGCCGCACATGGATCCTGTTCGGCGATCCCGCCATGCGCCTGCGCCTGCCGCAGCCTGGCAGCGGCGTCTCCCGGCGCTGGCGGAGTGACGCTTGCGCGCCCGCGCCGTTCGCCGGCGCGCGGCGTGTGATATGGTTGTTCCCACCGCGGCCGGGGTGGAGGACCCGCGGACGACTCCAGCAATGTCCATTGGACCGCCCATTCCCACGATGACGGAGCGGCGCGCTGGCGTTCCCAGCAACGCCAGCCAGCGGATCATCGCCGCGGGCATCGTGCTGGTGTTTCTCTACTACGCGGCCAGCGTGGTGATGACCGTCCTGCTGGCCGTGCTGGTGGCCTACTTTCTGGACCCGGTGGTGGAGTGGCTGGAGAACCGCGGCCTGCCGCGCGGGCTGGGCGCCCTGCTCATGGTGCTGATGCTCGTGGCGGTAGGCGTCGGCGTGCTTTCCGCGGTCTGGTACCGCGCGGAGGCCTTCGCGCAGGACTGGCCGAAGTACAGCGCCAAATTGCGCTCCGCGCGCCTGGCGGTGGAAAGCAAACTGCAGTCCATCGAGGCGCACGTAAAGGAGATCACGCCGGAGGAGAAGGCCACGCGGGGCACGCTGCGCGTGGAGCAGGCGGAATCCACGCGCTCCTACCTGCTGGAAAAACTCGGCTCAGTGACCAACGTGCTGGTGGCCGCGGCGTTTGTGCCCTTCCTGGTGTTTTTCATGCTGGCCGCGAAGCGCGACGTGTGGCACGCCACGCTGCAGCTATTTCCTCCGGGACAGCGCACGCGCGTCAAACGCGCGCTGGAAGAGGTGGGCCGCGTGCTGCGCGGCTACGTGATGGGCAACGTCTCCGTGATGCTGATTCTGGCTGTGGCCAGCACGCTCTTCTTCCTGGCCAAGGGCCTGGACTATCCGTGGCTCGCGGGATTTATTTCCGGCGTGCTCAACCTGGTCCCGTACTTCGGCACCGTGCTCTCCGCGATTCCTCCTGTGATTCTGGGCATGACCAAGTGGGACTCCGCGCTCGATTACGTGGAAGTGATTGCGGCCATGTTTGCTTTCCACTTTATCGCGTTGAATGTGTTGTACCCGAAAATCATCGGCCGCAAAGTGCAGTTGAACGCCCTGGCCGTGACGCTGGCGCTGCTCTTCTGGGGCTGGCTGTGGGGCGGCATGGGCTTCCTGCTGGGCATTCCGGTGACCGCCAGCATCAAGGTGATCTGCGATCACATCGAAGGCTGGGAGCCGGTGGGCCGCTGGCTGGGCACGTGATCGCGCAGTGGGTTTCCACACAGAGTCTCGGATTCCCAGGCGCAAGAAGAAGCTGTGAAATAAGCTCTCTGCCATAATCTCCTACCATTTGGGGCTGGTCAGAAATGTATCGGCCTACGCTGAAGACGGCTCAGGACGTTCCCTACGAAGAAATCCTAGAGGCCAAAATCAGGCAAGATCACAGCCAGGGTTTTTTCACAGCTTCGAACGGCGCCCGGGGCTCCCGGCAGCGGCGCTTCCACGACTTCAACGTGTGGAGCGCCAAGAAGCGCAAACTCGTGGCCAACCCCAAGGGCTGGCCGTGGAGCAGCAACTCAACCTACGAAGGAAGAGGAACGCAACTGCTCTCTATCGACTTCCAGCCTTGAAAGCTGGAGACCCAGACGAAAAAGCCCCACCCTTGCTGGGAACCGAACCCGCAAGGATGGGCCACCCCGACGCACCGGAGCGAACAGGGAGGAGAAGTACAAAGGCCCGGCCACCCGCCGCCTAAGGTTTATATCGAAAAACTTCGTCACCAGATCGATTAATGTAGGCAAACGTTCCGGAACCCTGGATCTCTGTCTGCGTCTCATCTCCCTCCAGCTTGACATGGGCGATCCCTTTGAAGAATGGGCTTGCTAGGACGAATTTGCGGCCGAACAACTGATTCCCGTCTTGGTTGATGTACCAGTAGCTACTCCGTTCATCGCCGACGACTGCGAGTCCGTCTGCAAAACTCTCCGCGTATTTGAACCGAGGAGTTATCCGGAACTCTCCTCGTGAGTCTATATAGCCAAAGAGTTTATCTTCGGAAACTAAAGCCAGCCCCTGAGAGAAAGGTGTGGCCATGTCGTACTTTAGAGGAATCGCTAGATGACCCGTCCTGTCTATATACCCCCACTTCCCCCCTGATTTCACCGGGGCCAATCCTTCGGAGAATTCTCTCGCGTAGTCAAATTGAGCATTCGATATGAGGTTTCCCAATTTGTCGACAAAAGTGTACTTGCAGGGCGGAGCTCCGCGCAGGGAGGATTTGCCGTGCGGTACAGTACCAATGTCCGGGCATGGGCTCTCCTCCAGTATCTGTTGATAGACACATGGTCCTTCGATAACAACTCGCGCAATACCCTCATGGAAGGGCTCGGCGAGTAGGAAACGCGGGGGAATCACGAACTTACCGGTTCGATCGATGTACCCATATTTGCCCTCCTCCTCGATCAGGGCCAAACCATCTTGGAAGGGCCAGAGGTAGTTATCCGCAGAGGGACGGAGCCACGGTCTGATCGCAAAATCTCCATGAGTATTTATATACCCCCATAACACCCCCTTCTCAGGCATCGCTGCAGCGAGTCCCTCCGAAAAATCCCAACCGCGTTGCAGCCGTCCCGGGAAAGCCCTCCTTCCGGAATGGTCGACGTAAATTCCCTTGCCGTTCCCAATTTCCAGTAAGCCGTCGTGAAATTCGCCGTCAGAGTTGCCGCCCCAATAGGGGAGAACTAGTGGGATGACAATTTTGCCCGACTGATCAATGTATCCTGAGCGGCCGCGCTTACTGCCAGCCATCTGCTTGACGAATCGGTAGAGCGGATCCGCAGAGGCATTTCTTGGAATCCAAATAGGGAAGTCCGATTCGCAAGGATTAATCACTGGGAGATGTAGAAAAAGGACACTCCCTAGCAGAAGAGCCGCCGATGTCCGCCACGGGGTTAGCCAATGGCGAGACTGAAGTCGACATAGGTGGGCGGAACGACCGAGGATTCGATCGAGACTCAGAAACAGTCCTTCTTCAACTGGGTGGATATATTTTCAGACTTCTGTTGCACTTTTAGGCCGAGAGCATTTTGGATCTGTTTATCAGTCTTGCCGAGAATGTTGTGAAGAACCTCGTGGAGCAGTGTAGCCATATTCCCGAAGGGGTCAGTCCCCTTGAAAAGACTCGGACTAACAAATATTGAGTTTCCCTTGAGCTGGGAGACCGCCCTGACTCCCTTTTGATTCAACACGTCGCCGACAGTCGTTCCGGGGGCATATTCCTGGCCCTCAGCGATCGCCTCAGGGTCTGTCGCATTCTTAAAGAGATCAGATATTGGGACGTTGCTGCCAACTCCGTTGGTCACAGCGGCGTCTGAAATACCCTTGACAACAGCCTCAGCATTAGTCCCGAGTTTGGTGAGATCATCGCTGCAATTCCTCTTGTTTAGTTTCACCTTCTTCGATAGGTTCTTTCGAGCTTCGTCAAGACCGTTCGGGATTTTGTCCATCACTTCACCTGGGATTTCCAAGCCCCCCAAACCAATCGTGCTGATATTCGAGGTTAGCGTGAGCGTTCCTGTCGTGAGCCCGGTCAGCGCCGTTCCCCCCAGCGCCGCGCCCCCCGCAATGTTCGCCGAAACTGCCGCTGTCTGGTCCGTCACGGTCCACGTCGTCGTTTCGCCCCAGAAGCTAAACAGACTTGGAGCAAATTCTGGGGCAAGAAAGGTGAATGCGGCTATAACAGCATCGAGCAACCAACTCAGCCAGCCTTTTCCGCCGGGATCGGTGACGGTGATTGGGTTGTTGCGCGCGTACGCGTAACGGTTCCAGGATTGGGGATCTCCGGGCTGGCCGCCCAGCGGGTCGGCAGAACAGAAGCGCGCGGCGGTCGAGTCGTAGTAGCGCGCCAGGGCGTAATCCAAGCCACTCTCCGAATCGCGCTGATAGCTGGTGAACACCCACTCGCCGCTGGCGGAGTTCTTCGTGTACCAACTCTCGCCGAAGGGGAAATGCCCCTGCTCGCCGATGTCGTTGCCATTCGCGTCCGTGATCAGCCGCGTGGAAAGATGGTCGGAATGGAAATAGTTCGTCGTGGTCCCTCCGGTAATCGAGGCCACCAGCCCATTCCCGGGAACCCCATCGGCATAGACGAACTCGCGCGACGGCGCGCTCGGATTGGGCTGCTGCGGCGATGTGAAATCGTACTCCGCAATGTCCCGCGACCCGGACCAGACAAATACCGTGCTTGTCCCATTGGCGTTCTTTTGCACGCGCATCCCGTCCCCATCATACGCGTACGTAGCGGAAGCGCCATAGGCCACCAGGCGATTCTCCGCGTCCCAGGTGTAGGTAGGCGCGTTGGGCGGGCACGGCGGGCTGGTTTTGGACAGCACGTTGCCGCTGGCGTCGAAGCACCAGCCGTCCGGATGATTGGTTTGCGCGCCACCGGGATTCGCAAACGAGAGAGAGTTAGAGGGGCAACTATTGCCCGCGGTGACGCTGGCGCTGCTCTTCTGCGGCTGGCTGTGGGGCGCCATGGGCTTCCTGCTGGGCATTCCCGTGACCGCCAGCATCAAAGTGATCTGCGATCACATCGAAGGCTGGGAGCCGGTGGGCCGCTGGCTGGGCACGTGAGGATCTCGCCTGCACAGGCTGAAAACCTGTGCTACCCGTACTGCTTCAACGCGCCGACGACGGCGGCCAGATCGGAAGACTCCTGGAACAAACGAATGGCGGCGAGGCCTGCGGCGCCGGCGGCGATACAGGACCGCGCGTTTTCCAGGGTGATGCCGCCGATGGCCAGGACTGGGATTTGCACGCCGCGGCAGACCGCGGCGAGGGCCGACACGCCTTGCGGTGGGCCGAATTGCGCTTTCGCGGGCGTGGCGAAGACGGGACCGAAGAAAACGTAGTCCGCGCCGTCGCGTTCGGCCGCGAGCGCCTCTTCCAGCGAGTGGCAGGAACACCCCACGAGAAAACTTTGCGGGAGAGATGGCACGCTAGCCGTTCCAGGCCGGAGGGCAGACACGGCAGAAACCGGCACGGATTCGCCGCCCAGGTGGACGCCCGCGGCACCGGAAGCGATGGCCACATCCAGGCGGTCGTTGATCAAGAGGGCGCAGCGAGCGGAGTCCGGCATCTCCTCCCTGCTACGTTCTGCGCCACCGGGGGCGCAGCAAGCAGCGCCCCTACGGGAAATCCCGAGTTCAATCCTGCTCCGGGCCGCCGCGGCCAGATCCAGCAGCGCCTTGCCGGAGAGGTCTTTTTCGCGGAGCTGGATTGCATCCACGCCCGCCTCGGCGGCGCGGGCGATGCAGTCGAGCAGCGGCGACGCCCAGCCCAGCGGCGCGCCCGCCGCGCAACGCGAGGGTGGAGGGAACAGGCGGCGGTCCGTGACGTAGAAGACCAGCGGGCCGGCGGCAGCGCTCAGGAGGTGTCGGTGAGCTTTCATCGCGTTAAATTCTAGCCTGCAAATGTCACCAGCGGTCTGCGTCTGCATCTGCTGTAGCGCAGGGCGATGAAGGCCGCGATTCGCGCGGCACCGAAGCAGCCAGGGAAAAAGTGTAGCGCCACGGATGCTGATACCAAGCCCTGCGGTCCGTTCCGGTGGATTTGCATCGGAAATACGGCGGGGCTCAGCCGCCCCGCGCTACAGTTCGTGCCCCTCTTGCGAATCTTGTAAGGAGTGTGGGCCAGGCGTTCGGATGAATGCGCAGGCGGTCCTTCACTTCGCTCAGGATCTTCGGTCAGTGCTACCTACGCCACGGCATCGGCGTCGCTGCCGCCGATCAGGATGGTGCCGGCCATGATCACGTCCAGCAGGCCCAGCCCGGTCACTGCGCCGCGCAGGAACGGGCTCAGCGCATAGGGGAGCAGCTCCGGGAAACGCTGGAGAAAGAAATTGCGGTCCCAGTAAGGGGACCACGGCAGGAACACCAGCAGCACACCGAGCTCCAGACAAATCAGACCGAGCAGAATGCGCATGACGCGGGGCATGGACGGCTTCCGGTTGGGCAGCGCTAGCCCCTCCCGCCGGGGCGGGCAGGCGCTTTCTTGGAGAGGTCCGCGATGCGGCTGGCCACGTCGCGGTAATCAATGTTCATGGCGTAGACCTGCTTGAAGCTGTCCAGCGCGGCCGCGGCGTCGCCGGCGGTTTCCTGCGAAACTCCCAGGTCGTAAGTGAGCGCCAGGACGGACTCCTGATCCAGGCCGGGCATGCCCAGCGCTTTCTTGTACCACATGGCGGAAATCTTCGGCTCGTTGCGGCCCATGAAGCACAGGCCCAGCAGGGTGTAGCACTGCATGGTGTAGCGGAAGGTTTTTCCGTTCTGCACCATCTTGGCCACTTTCTGGAATTCGCTGATGGCCTCTTCGATCAGGTCCATTTCACGGTAGGCGATGCCCAGGTTGTAGTGCGTTTCGGCGTCCTCGTCTTCTTCCAGCTCGCCCAGCTCCGCGCGAAATTCGTCGAACACTTCCTTGAGCTCGTTGTGGCTCTTCCCCTGGGCGGCGATCATGTCTTCGGACGAAACCGGCATTTCCAGCTCCGTGGGAGCGCCCGCGGCGCCTTCGGCGTGAGCGCCGAGCGGCTCGAGACCGAAATCGACATCTTCGAGCGACTGCGCCAGGTCCGCCAGCGCTCCGCCTCCGCGCGGGGCCTGCGGCGCGGAGGCCACAGGCTCCGGGGTCAATTCCAGTTCGAGTTCGCCGCCTTTCGGCTCGGGGGGCGCGGGCGGGGCCGCCCTGGCCGCTTCCAGCTCGAGGACGGGCTGTTCGTGCCCGGGGGCGGGCTGCTCTGCGATGTGCGCAGCAGGTTCCGCTTCGATTTCCAACTCGAGCTCCGCGGCCGCAGGGGCGGGCGGGGCCGGCGCTGGTTCCGGTTCCATCCCGGGCGTGGGCGCGGCGGGAGGCTCCGGCGGCGCCGCAACCTCGGCCACCGGCTCCGGCTCGGAAGTAATTTCCAATTCTATTTCCGCAGGCGCGGGGGGCTCTGGAGGAACCAATGGCCCCGCGGGCGCCGCCGCAACTTCGGGAGGTGCGGCCGCAGCCGGCGCCTCTGCCGGTGCTTCGCCCGGAGCCTCGGGTGCTTCTGCCGGTGCGGCGCTGGCCATGGCCGCCCAATCTTCTGAGAGGTCCACTTCCTGCACCTGGCCGGCCTCGGCGGGTTCAGGGGCCGGAATCTCAACCATCGGAATCTCGAATTCCGGGGCGGCCGGCAACGCCTGCTCGCCCGGCTCTCCTCCGGCTTCGACGGCTTTACCCGCGGCCTTCGAGTAGCGGCGATGCAGATCGGCGAAGCGTTCCGCCCGCGGGGTCTCTCCCTTGTTGCGGTAGATGGTCTCCAATTGCTTGGCCAGGTCCGCGGTGCGCGCCTCGTTGCCGGCGCCAAGGCAAAGGTCCAGCAATTTCTCGAGCGCCAGGGGATTGCCCGGCGCGCGCTTGAGCACCGTCTCCAGCAGGTCCATGGCCTTCTGGGTCAGGTTGTAGCTGGAGAAAAGGTCCACATCGGTGAGCGCCTGCTGGACGTACCTTCCCAGCTCGTCCTGCGGCGCGGCGGCTTCGATGCGCGCGGGCTCCGCGGCCTTGGGAGCGAGGGTCACGTCCTGCTCTGCGGCCGGCGGAGCGGAAGCCACGGCTTCGCTGGGCGCCGGGCGCACCGGCAAAGGTTGCGCTTCGAGCGGCGGCAGGCCCAGCTTTTCGCGCACCTGGCTCAGACGGCGGCGGTTGAATTCATTCTGCGGTTCGCGCTCGAGCAGTTCTTCATAGGCGGCCCGCGCCTTCTCCAGTTCGCCGGCGGAGACCGCGGCGTCGCCCAGATGATCGAGCGCCTCCGTAAGCCGGAAGGAATCGCCGGTCTTGCGGCAGAGATCGATCAGCCATTCGCGCGGCGCAAGCTCCTTGGGATTGTGCTCGATGACTTTGGCGAGCATGGTGCCCATGCGCTCGTAGTCCTCGGCCTTGTCCATGGGCGGGCGCAGCTCGCGGGCCAGCGCCAGCAGCATTTCGTGATTGGTTTCGGCCAGCGCGTCTACCAGCGGCATCACCGCGTCGTACTTGTCGGGGGCGGCGGCGAGCAACTTGTGCGCCAGCTCCACGGCTTGCTGCGGCCTTCCGGCCTTCATGTAGGCTTCAAAGAGCAGCAACGTGCTCTGGCCGCCCTCTTTGATGTCCGGGAGGGATTCCAGAATCCTCGCGGCGTCGCCGGGGCGGCCCTTCGCGGCCAGGATGCGCGCCTTCACCAGGATGCCGCGCTGGTTTCCCTGGTCAATCTCCAGCCCCTTCTCGACGAGAGAAAGAGCGGCATCGAACTCATTGCGCTCGAAGGAGCGGAACGCGGCCATCAGGTAGGCACGCGCGGCTTCGCCCTTCTGCCCGATGGCCATGTAAAGGTCCGCCAGGCGGGTCTGCACGCGGGTGTTGTCCGGCTCGATATCCAGCAACCGGCGGAGCACATCCGCGGCCTTCTCCGGCTGCTTGTTTTTCAGGTAGGCTTCGGCCATCTGGATGTAGATGGGCCGGGCTTCGCTCATCACGCCCTGCTGGACGTAAAGGTCGGCCAGCCTTTCGAGCGGTTCGATCTGCTCGGGCGCCAGCTTGGCGATCTTCTTGTAGATGGCGATGGCTTTGCTGGTGAAGCCTTCCTCGAGGAAGACGCCGGCCAGCCTCTCAAAATATTCGCTGGCCTGCGCCAGATCGTTCGCGCGGACGAAGAGGTCGCCCACGGTCATCAGCGTGATCTGATCGTTGGATTCGACCGCCAGGATGGCCTTGTATTCCGTGATGGCCTGGGGGATTTTCCCCTGGCCGAGATACTTCNTGCGCAGCCTCGAGGTGCTTGGCTTTATTGAAGGCCATTCGTGAGTCTCTGTACAGCCGCCCGGTCTAGGGGCACGTCTGCGGCGGCAGGTGGCCGCCCGCAGCGGCGGCGCGCGCCGCTCCGGGGCAGCTCCCGGAGGCCGATCCCCTGCATGGAACGCCAGGAAAACTGCCTTACGCTAGCACACGGTAAAAAGAGCCGTCAACGTGAGCGCCGCAGGGTGCTTCCATTGCGTGTCCGCCGGGCGCTTTCGGCTACAATCAATGGTCCTTCAAGAAGCGGGGCCGCGCCCGACCATGTCTCAGGACTCCATCCAGCATGCGCGCCGCCAATTTGCCGGCGGGAACTACCTCAGCCTGATGAGTTTCCGGAAGAGCGGACCGGGCGTGGCCACCCCGGTGTGGTTCGCGGAGGAAGGGGACGAGTTCTTTGCTTACTCGGAGGCGGATGCGGGAAAAATCAAACGCATCCGCAACAACCCGCGCGTGCGGATAGCTCCCTGCGATATGCGCGGGCGGCTGCGCGGAGAATGGGTGGAGGCGCGCGCGCGGATCCTGGAAGGGGAAGAGGCGCGCCGCGCGGATGAACTGCTCAATGCCAAGTACGGCTGGCAAAAACGTCTGCTCGGTTTCTTCGCGCGATTTCGTCCGCGCCCGCGGGCCTTTCTGGCCATCCGCCCGGAAGCGGCGAGCCACTGCGGTGAAGGATAAATCCCAGGCGGGCGCGGGCGGATTTCCGGCCACGCGCTGGTCGGCGATCGTCGCGGCGCGCAGCGCGGATCCGGTTGAGCGGGAGCGCGCGCTCGAGGCCCTGCTCACGGCCTACTGGAGGCCGGTCTATAAGTACATCCGCCTGGGGCGGGGAAAATCCGCCGAAGACGCGCAGGACCTGACCCAGGAATTCTTCTACCGCTTGCTGGAAAAAAACCTCCTGCACTCCTTCGACCCGGCACGCGGAAGGCTGCGCACGTTTCTGCGCGCCTGCGTGGATCACCTGGCGGCGAACGCGGCCCGCAACGAGCGCCGGAAGAAGCGCGGGGGCGGCGCGCCGCACGAGCCGCTGGATTTTCCATCCGCGGAGCGCGAGCTGGGCCGCCTGGACCTCTCGCAGCCGCCGGAAATGGAAGCGTTCTTCGAGCAGGAGTGGGCGCGCAGCGTCTTCCGCGCGGGCGTGGAGCGGCTCCGCAAGGAACTGGCCGCACGGGACAAAGAGATCTACTTCCGGGTCTTCGAGCGCTACGACTTGCAGGACGCGGAACAGGAAGGCGCGGATCGGCGTCCCAGTTACCAGGAGCTGGCCCGCGTCTTGAAGCTCACTCCTACGGAGGTCACCAATTACCTGGCCTACGCGCGGCGCGAATTCCGGCGCATCGTGCTGGACTTCCTGCGCGGCACCACCGCCTCCGAGGAAGAGTACGAGCGCGAGGCGCGCGCTTTGCTGGGAATCGAACTGGCCCCGCGCAAAGGCGGCCGGCGATGACCTGGCTTTCCGATAGCGCGCTCGAACGCCTGCGCCGTGCCGCGGATGCGCCGGACCTTTCCGCGACGCGCTACCGCCTGGTGGACTGCATCGGGCGCGGCGGGATGGGCGCCGTGTACCTGGCGGAAGACGACACGCTCGGGCGGCGCGTGGCGTTGAAGGTGCTCGACGTGGCCGATGCGCCGGGGGAGCTGGCCGCGCGGCTGCTGCGCGAAGCGCGCATTCTGGCGCGGCTCGAGCATCCCGGCATTGTCCCTGTGCACGACGCCGGCACGCTGCCGGACGGCCGTGTCTTCTATGCCATGAAGTACGTGCAGGGCCGCCGGCTGGACGAAAGCGCGCGCGGGTTGGAATCCACACCGGAGCGGCTGCGCGTGTTCCAGAGAATTTGCGACGCCGTGGCCTTTGCCCACAGCCGCGGGGTGCTGCACCGCGACCTCAAACCCGAAAATGTGATGGTCGGCCCGTTCGGCGAAGTGCTGGTGATGGACTGGGGCGTGGCGAAAATTACCGGTGCAGCGCCGGGCGGAGACGCGATGATCTCCGCACCGGAGCCAGCCGGGCATTTGCCCGCCGTCCCTGGCGCTCCGGCGGCGGAAACGCCGGCGGCCGCTACGCGGGACGGCACGGTAATCGGCACGCCGGGCTACATGTCTCCCGAACAGGCCCGTGGCGAGTCGCAGAGCATCGATGCGCGCTCCGACGTTTACTCGCTGGGAATGATTCTGCGGTTCTTGCTGCGGGGCGCGTCCCCGGAAGGCGGCACCCAGGCGGCAGGAGATGCCCTGTCCGCGCCGCTGGCCGCGGTTTGCGCAAAGGCGACAGACGCCGACCCGGCGGGGCGATACGCTTCCGTGGCGGAACTGGCCGCGGACGTGGGGCGTTACCTGGATGGGCTGGCGCTCGAGGCCTACCCGGATACTCCGCTGCGGCGGGCGCGGCGATTCTTTGTGCGCCACCAGGTGGTGATCTGGCTGATTCTGGCCTATCTGGCGGCGCGGATTCTGCTGATTTTTTTCCTGCGGCATTAAAGAAACGTTGAAAACAGGTGTAAGGAACCATGGAGCGGAGAAGAGACAGGTCCTGCGCCTTAGGGCCTGGTGGAGAACAACCATGAACAAAATCCTGATCGGAATCCTGCTGGGTACGGTGCTCGGGTTCTTCGACGGAGCGACCGCGTGGTTCTATCCGGAAGTCCGCGCGCAAATCGTGGAGATTCTGATTGGTTCCACGATCAAAGGACTGATTGCCGGGGTGCTCATTGGCGTGTTCGCGCGCAAAGTGAACTCGCTGCCGCTGGGAATCGTATTCGGCCTGGGCGTGGGACTGTTGCTGGCGTTCGGTGTCGCGTATATGCAGCACGCGCACTACTTTGAAATCATGCTGCCCGGGAGCCTGGTCGGNCGTGATTGTGGGCTACGCCACGCAGAAGTTCGGCGGGGGCCCCGGGCAGGCAACTGCTGGTGCCTAGCGCTCTGCCGCCGTTGCCGCTCTCCCCAGGGACGCCATGCGACAACAGGGGCACGTCCCGAAGCTTCGGGATGCCGTGCCCCTACAAAGGGACTGTTGGGTCCGGGTGGTTTACAATAGTGGTGTCGTGGAAAAAGCCTCCAAACGCGCCTTGCACGCGGCGCAGCCCATCGAATGGACGCACAGCGGGGTGGTGGTGCTGGACCAGCGCCTGCTGCCGGACCGCGAAGTGCGCAATACCTACACGGATTATCAGCACGTAGCGCGCGCCATCCGGGAGATGGAAGTGCGCGGAGCGCCGGCCATCGGCGTGGCCGCGGCCATGGGCGTGGCCATCGGCGTGGAACGCTCCTCAGCGCAATCGCTCGAAGAACTGCGCGCCGAATTTGAATTGATTTGCGAGGCGATGGCGAAAACCCGGCCAACGGCGGTGGACCTTTTCTGGGCGCTTACGCGCATGCGCCGGGCGTTTGCCGCGGCCTGCGAAGTGGCCGGACGGAATGGCGAAGGCTTGGAAGGGGTCCGCCGGGCGATGGTGGCGGAAGCCCGGCAGGTGCACACGGAAAAACGGGAACACGACGAAGCCATCGGCCGCTTCGGGGCGGCGTTGATGCCCAAGCGCGGGCGGGTGATGACGCAGTGCAATGCCGGGGCCCTGGCCACGGCGGGCATCGGGACGGCGCTGGGCGTAATCCGCGTGGCCGTCTTCGAAGGCCACGAGCTGGAGGTGCTGGTGCCGGAGACGCGGCCCTACCTGCAGGGCGCGCGGCTGACCGCGTGGGAGCTGCGCGAGTCCGGCATCCCGCTGAAATTGATCACGGACAACATGGTGGGGCACATCCTGAAGACCCATGACGTGAGCGCCATCGTGGTGGGGGCGGACCGTATCGCGGCCAACGGCGATACCGCCAACAAAATCGGGACCTATTCGATGGCCGTGCTGGCGCGCGAACATAACGTGCCGTTTTATGTGGCCGCGCCGCTCTCCACGCTGGACCTCTCCCTACCATCCGGCGAGGCCATTCCCATCGAAGAGCGTCCGGCGGAGGAAGTGACCCATCTGCGCGGCGTGCGCATCGCCCCGGACGTGCCCGCGGCGCATTTCGCGTTCGATGTGACGCCCGCGCGGCTGATCACCGCCATCATCACCGAGCGCGGCGTGGCCCGCGCACCGTATGAAGAATCCCTGAAAAAACACTGCGGGAATAAGCCGTAGCCGTACTCGAGTTACATGATTGACGGGCCCTTTGCTGAAAGAACTGATTGACACGCCAAGCCTACCTGCACAAAATTCAGATTCACGAGCATGCGTCAAAACACAGTTGAGAGGCGCGTCGCGGACAAGCTGAACGGCCGGGAAGAAGCCTGGGCGGACCGCCGCAATCTGCCGGGAACGACGCATCGTGTCTACCATGGCGACGCGCGGGAAATGGATGAGCTAGGAACATCAGCCCATGTGCATCTGGTAGTCACATCGCCGCCGTATTGGACTCTCAAGAAATACCCGAGTTCCGCTTCTCGTGGACAGCTTGGCGCGGTCCTCGAGTATGAACACTTCCAAGCCGAGCTTGCGCGAGTCTGGCGCCGTTGCTACGACCTGCTCTTCCCCGGAGGGAGGCTCTGTGTAGTTGTGGGGGACGTCTGCTTATCCCGAAGGGCTGCCGGACGCCATAGCGTGATTCCCCTCCACGCCGACATCGCGGCGCATTGCAGGAAGTGTGGATTCGACTATCTAAGCCCCATTTTTTGGCACAAGATTGCGAACATGGTAACTGAGGTCCACGGTAATGGAGCTGCGTTCCTCGGAAAGCCGTATGAGCCGAATGCGGTCATTAAGAACGACATCGAATACATCCTGATCTTCCGTAAGCCGGGAGAATACCGTCATCCTACAGAGATGCAGCGCACTCTGAGTGTGATCGACAAAGAAAACCACCGGAAATGGTTCCGCCAGATCTGGACCGATATCCGCGGCGAGAGCACGCGCTCACACCCGGCGCCATTTCCAACAGAACTGGCGTACCGGTTGATCTCCATGTTTTCTTTCGTGGGAGATACGGTACTCGACCCTTTCTGGGGGACCGGGCACACGACGAAGGCTGCAATGAAAGCCCATCGCTCCAGCATCGGCTACGAAATCGAAGAGGAATACTTCAAAGCCGGCAAGAGCGGCTTTTCGGGCTTGTGCTTCGACGGCATGGAAGTGGAATTCGTGGATCGCTGCAAACGGCCAGCGAGTTCGCTGTAATGGACGCGCCGGAACGGTTCGCCGCTTATCTGCTGGAACAGCCTTACCATCCGCGCTCGAACAAACATTCCAATGCCCTGCTCGAATTCCTCTTGCAGGACCTGATCAAGGTCTGCCCGAGGCTCGGGACGGACGCTGCGGAGGGAAACATCGTCTACGAATTGAACGGGAGGGTCCGCGTCGGAACGAGCGAGTGGAATGCGGACCTGCTGTTGGGGCCTCCTGTCACTCCGCCGCGGACGGACGAGGCGCGGAGCCCGATCCACAGAGCACAACCCGCGACATTCCGGATCGCCTGCGAGGCCAAGTCCATCATGACCGAACACCACAAGGCGCAGAGGAATCGCCAGCGCGATCTCGATGCCTTTCACCATTTTATGCATCGATACGATCAGAACCTGATCGTGGCGGGGGTTACGGTAATCAATATCTCTGCAGCCTTTCGGTCTCCACTTCGCTCTTCAGCGACGAGGCATCGCAACCCGAAAAACCTGGTGCGTGACGCGGTGGAATTGCTCCGTGCTCTTCCACTGAGATCCAATCCGGCGAATGGGCCCGGACTTGAGGCGAACTGCATCATCGTCATCGACTACGACAATTCGACGTCGCGCTCTGCATCATCCGTTTTCACAGCGGCCCCCGCCCCGCAGGCCGGCGATCCGCTGCATTGGGACAGTTTTGTTCGCAGGATTTGCGACCTCTACACCCAAAGGTGGGTAAAACACTAGCCGGAGTCTCAGCCGGCGCCTATTTCGGCAGGTGGCGGAGCGCGCCGGTGGCGAACCAGAAGCCGCCGAAGAGGAACGCGTTGTAGCCCAGGTGCAGCACATAGCTGGCGGCTACGGAGCCCAGGGCAGCACGCACGGCGGTGAGCGCCATGCCCACGGCCACCAGCGTGGCGATCTGTCCCCAGCCGCCCCAGAGCTGCGGGGCATGGACCATCCCAAAGAGTATTCCGGTGATGGTGATTCCCGCGAACACTCCGAACTTCCTGGCCAGCGCCGGGTAAATGAAACCGCGAAACAGCGTCTCCTCCGCCAGCGGAGCGAGCAAGAGCCCATAGCCCATCAGGTAGAGAACGCTCTGGCGGTCCGAGAACAGCGCCTGAATGGGCAGGGGCTTTTGCGTGGTGTAGAACTCCGAGGCCGCATCGGCGGCGATGGCCATCGCGCAGCCCACCAGCAGGAGAACCAGCACCAGAAATGGGACGGCGATGCGGCCGTGGCGCAAGCCTCGCCAGCCCAGGACGCGCCAGAAGGGGAGGGCGGCGCGGCGGCGGATGAGCGCATAAAGGTACAGCAACAGGCAGAAGAACCAGAGCACCTGGCGGCAGACGATGAAGCCGGCGTTGGTAGTGGCGAACTGCGTGATGCGCTCCGCCGGTACGCCGAATTTCTCGACGGCCAGTGTGGCCAGAACGTTGGTGAGAAGCAGCAGCATGCCCACGGCAAAAACGGAGAAGACCACCACGTCCATGAGGTCCCACGGGGTGCGCAGGTCCTCCGGCACGGAAGGCCCGGGCGGAGAAGGCGGCGCCGGAAGGGAGAGGGTGGTCTCCGGTTGCTGCGGATCACCGGGAGGTGAAGGGGGCACGGCAGCGCCGTTCACTGCTCGCTCTCCTCGTCGCGCCGGTAGGCTTGCAGAATTTCCTGGAGCCCGACGACGCCCTGGAGATTGCTGTGATCCGCCCGGCGGACGACGGGCAGCAGGGGGCTGCCTTCCAGCATGCGCAGCGCGGTTTCCAGCGGTTCATCCGGGTGGAGCGTGGGCAGACCGCGGTGCGTGCAGAGGGATTCGATGGGCGCATCCTCAGCGGACTTTGCTGGCGCAGAGTCGAGCGCGCCGGCGGGAAATCCTCCCCAGCCAAATGAGCCTCGGACGAGCAGGTAGGGCTCCGCGCTGCCTGCAATGCGCTCGCGGGCAGCGCGCACGGTGAGGTTGGCGACCAATCCCGGAGCGCGGTACGGGCGCATGGCGTCTTCGATGCGCAATTGCTTCTCTTCGCGGCGCTCCTCCATCGAGGGCAGCGCCATGCCGTCCTGCCGGGCCAGTTCGTCAAACAGCGCGGCGCGCTGGTGCTGCCGGGAAATCAGATAGGCGATGGCGTTCGAGATCATCACCGGAACGATGACGGAATAATCGCCGGTTACTTCCACGATCATGAAAATGGAGGTCATGGGAGCGCGAATGATGCCCGCGAAGAGCGTGCCCATGCCCACCAGGGCGTAGGAGCCCGTCGAGCCGGTGAGGAAAGGAAGGACGGAGTGGCCCATGCCGCCGATGGCGCCGCCGAGCATGGCGCCCATGAACAGCGTGGGGGCGAATAGCCCTCCGGGCGTGCCCCCGCAGAAGCACAGGGAAGTAGCCACCAGCTTCAGCACCGCCAGGAGCAGCAGGAGTTTCCAGGAGAACTGGTCGTGCATGGCCTGGTCCATGTACCAATAGCCGGCGCCCATCACCTGCGGGAAACCCAGGCCCACCATTCCCACCAGCAATCCGGCTCCGGCCGGCTGAAGATACTGCGACCAGCGCGGAAGGCTCTTGGCCCACGGCCGCAGGGTGAGCACCAGTTTCAGAAAAAAGACGGAAACGTAGCCGCCCAGAACTCCCAGGGCGGCATAGGTGAGCAACTCGCCGGGATGTCGCAGGTGAAACGCGGGAACGCGGAACATGGGGGCATCGCCCAGAAACCAGCGGGTGACGGAAACGCTGGCCACGGCGGAAACCACCACCGCGCCCAGCACGCCGCCGCTCCAGTTGCCGATCACCTCCTCGATCACAAAGAGAACCGCGGAAATGGGCGCGTTGAAGGCCGCGGCCAGGCCGGCGGCCGCGCCCACCGGGGCAATCAGCCGCAGCTTCTCGCGCGAGAGCTGCATGCGGCGCCCGAGCGCGGAGGCGATGCCCGCGCCAATTTGCAGCGAAGGGTCCTCGGGGCCCAGCGATTGTCCCGCGCCGATAGCCAGCGCGCAGGTGAAGAATTTTCCGATTACGGTGTTGAAGGGGATGCGCCCGTCAAAGATGTAAACCGCGGCTTTGGTCTGGTTCACCCCGCTGCCGCGCACCCGCGGGAACATCCGCTGGACCAGAGCGGCGACGGCCAACCCGGCCAGCGTGGGCGCCAGGAGCACGCGCACGGCGGGAGGACGCAGCGCCGAGCCCAGCAGCCAGAAGCGCGTGGAATCAATCGCCAGGCGGAAGCACACCACGCTCAGGCCGCCGAACAGCCCGATGACAATGGAGAGGAAGAAAAAAAACTGGTCCTCGGGCAGCAGCGTGCCGGAGAGCCATCCGGCGAGGCGCGAACGGATGCGGGAGAACGTGCCCGCAGGAGCGGCCATCGACTCCGCAGCCGGAGCCACACCGCTCACCGCGCGCCCCCGGAACGGCGCCGGGCGAGCAGAGTGAGCGCCTGGTCCTCCACCGAACCTGGCCCGCAAACCTCCTGCACGCCAAGCGCGGAATCGAACGCCGTATTGGCCGCGCTCTCGAAGAGTTGGACGTCGCGCAGCAGGGCTTTCTGCTTCAGTTTCGGCCGCAGGTCCGCCATGCGGCGGCTCAATTCCGCGAGCGGCCCGGCAGCGGCAGCCGGCCGCCCGGCCGAACAGGCCGCCAGCCGGTCATCCGCCAGTTGAAAATCGCGCAGCACGCGCTGCGCGCGCGCCTGCGCGGCCAGCTCCGGCGCGTGCGGGTCCAGAGCCACGATGGCCCGGGTAAGCTCGAGTTCGCGCTCCACCTCGCGGTCCCCGGCAGCCGCGCGGTGCGCGCGCTCCAGGCTGGCCTGGGCCTCCGCAAATTTTCCGGAGGCAAACAGCGCCCGGCCCGCGCCAGAGAGCGCTTGCGGATTGTGCGGTTCCAGGCGCAGCGCCTCGCGGAATTCCGCCAGGGCGTGGTCATAACTCTGCTGCTCCAGGAAGAGTTCGCCGGCGCGCAGGTGCAGCGCGGGATCCGGCGGCAGGTTGGCGGCATAGGACATGATCTGCGCCAGCGCCTCGGAGCTGCGGTGATGCGCGGAAAGAAATGCAATCAGTTCGAGGCGGGTCTCGCGCCGGCGCTGCTCGCCGTTTGCGTCCCATACCCCGTAGATACTGGCCACGTAGTAACGAATGGCTTCCGCGGCGTCACCTCGCTTGGCAGCCAGGCGGGCCAGCTCGAGGTCCACCGGGGCGTTGCCCGGCTGGCTCTCGTGCAGGGTGCGCAGGTAGGTTGCCGCTTCCGGGTCTCTTCCCGCGGCCAGGAGCGCCTGGGCGAGGCGCAGCTCATAGGAGGCGTTTTCCTTGGAGTAGGCCAGGGCGTTGTGCAGCGCTTCGACAGCGGCGTCGGGCCGTCCCGCAGCCAGCTCCGCCTGGCCTCTCTGGTACCACTCTTGGGCGAGCCCCTCCTCACGATGCAGGAAAGCGCGGGCCATGAAACCGGTGAGCACAAAAAGCGCCGCCAGCAGGGCGAGGCTCAACAGCACGGCCGCCTGGCGCGAGCCGGCGGGGCCGCGCGGCTGCCGGGCGCATTGCGGACATTCCAGGGAAGGATCCGGCCATACCCCGCCACAATGCGGGCAGATGGACCCGGATTCCGCGGCGCTCACTTTCCGCCCCCGTTGGGCATCGCCGGCTTCGGGGCGCGGCCGTTGCCGCGCACGAGTGCCGCCGCAGGCTCCGGGCCGGTTCGGCCGTTGCGCGCGGAGCCCGAGTTTCCATTGAGGACGCGGGAAAGCACGGCACCAGTGTAGGACTTCTTCGAGCGCGCCACTTCTTCCGGCGTGCCCAAAGCCACCACGCGGCCACCCTCTTCCCCGCCCTCCGGGCCGAGGTCCACGATCCAATCCGCCTGCTTGATCACGTCCAGATGATGCTCGATCACGATCACGGTGTTGCCGAGGTCCACCAGGCGGTTGAGCACGTGCAGCAGTTTTTTCACGTCGTCGAAATGCAGGCCGGTGGTGGGCTCGTCCAGAATGTAGAGCGTGCGCCCGGTCTGCCGGCGCGAAAGCTCGCGGGCCAGCTTGATGCGCTGGGCCTCGCCGCCGGAGAGCGTGGTGGCGGGCTGGCCCAGCTTCACGTAGCCCAGTCCCACGTCCACCAGCGTGTCGAGCTTCTGGCGCACCTGGGGGATGTTTTCCAGCACGCGGCTGGCTTCTTCGATGGACATTTCCAGCAGGTCGGCGATGGAGTGGCCCTTGTAGCGCACCGCCAGGGTCTCGGAGTTGTAGCGGCGGCCGCGGCAG
>OCOJ01038113.1_pt2 | contig 23036 bp, 18 predicted proteins | sample 1539251 | NCBI WGS metagenome assembly OCOJ01 (sample SAMN01911457, study PRJEB22624) | soil metagenome | biome: Soil | place: Malaysia | collected 2012-04-30 | depth RA_metagenome m | reverse complement strand
GCCAGGGGATGGTGCACCATGAAGGGCCCGCCAAAGCACGTGCTGAAGGTCATTTGCGGCTCGATGCCGAGACCGATTTCGGTGCCAGCGATCTTGCTGGTGTAGCCGGAAATGAAGTGGTAGATAGCCTGATCGGGGGTAAGCTTGGCGATGGGCGGCATGACGCCGTTGGCATCGCAGGTCAGGAAGATCACGTTCTTGGGATGCCCGGCGCGCTTTTCGGGGAGATGGTTGTCGATGTAATTCAGCGGATAAGCCGCGCGGGTGTTTTCCGTGACCGTGTAGTCGTTGAGATCGAGATGGCGGGAAACAGAATCGAAGGTGACGTTTTCGAGAATGGTGCCGAAGCGGCGCGTGCAGGCGTAGATTTGCGGCTCTGCATCCTCGGAAAGACGAATCACTTTGGCGTAGCAGCCATCCTCGAAATTGAAGACGCCGTTGTCGCTCCAGCCGTGCTCGTCATCGCCGATCAGGCGGCGCTTGGGGTCCGCGGAAAGCGTGGTCTTGCCGGTGCCGGAAAGGCCGAAGAAGATGGCCACGTCGCCGCCGGAGCCGACGTTTGCGGAGCAGTGCATCGAGAGCACACCCTCGAGCGGCAGGAGAAAATTCAGCACCGTGAAGATGGTCTTCTTGATTTCGCCGGCGTAGCTGGTGCCGCCGATGATGGCCAGGCGCTCTCGGAAATTGAGGATGATGAAAGTTTCCGTGCGCGTGCCGTCAGCCATCGGAGACGCCAGGAAGCCGGGCGCGGCGATAACGGTAAATTCGGGCACGTGGTGCTGCAGCGCGTCGGTGTTGCGCATTTTCAGGAACATGGTGCGGGCAAAGAGCGAGTGCCAAGCTTTCTGCGTGATGATGCGCACGGGCAGAGTGTATTCAGGGTCGGCGCCGGCGAAGCAGTCCTGCACGAACACGTCGCGGCCCTGCAGGTAGCCCTGGAGGCGGGTCAGCAGCGCGCTGAAGCTCTCGCCGGTGAACGGGCGGTTGTAGTCGCCCCACCAGATTTTGTTCTCGGTCGATTCTTCGCGAACCACGAACTTGTCGGCAGCGGCGCGAGCGGTGTGCTTGCCCGTGTTGACCACGAGCGGGCCGAGATGCGAGAGCGAGCCTTCGCTCCGGAAAATGCTTTCTTCATAAAGCGCCGGAGTGGGCAGATTCCAATAGGCGCGGCGCAGGTTGACCAGCCCATGATTCGCGAGGCCATAGCTGCTGGCGAGCTTGCCGGCTTCTTTGACAGCGGGAGATTGCACGTCGAGGTAGATGTTCATAGCCAATCCCTCACAAGCTTGCGGTCTCCGAGATAGAGTTCGTTGGCGGAATTGGGATCCAGAGCCCACTTGATGCGATCGAGGCCCTCGGTGATGTCCTTGGCGGCCCCGCAGTAACTGAGCCGGAGATGACCCTCGAAGCCGAACTCCCTGCCGGGAACAGTGACGACGCGAACTTTCTCCAGCAGGAATTCGGAAAGCTGCTGCGAATCCTTCATGTACGCGGAAAAATCCGGAAAGCAGTAAAAGGTACCTTCGGGCTTGTGCACCTTGACGCCGTCGAAGGCGTTCAGGCGATCAATCATGATATTGCGGTTGTTCTCGAGGGTGACGCGGAGGCTTTCCACGGAAGATTGCACGCCGTTGAGCGCGCCGACGGCGGCCCACTGTGAAGGGGCGGAAGGCCCTGAGGTTTGCTGCGACTGGATCGTGGCCATAGCGGCGATGATCGGCTTGCTGGCAATAGCCCAGCCGATGCGGAAGCCGGTCATGGCGTACATCTTGGAGACCCCGTTGATGACGATCATCTTGGATTCTTCGAGTGGGAGTTTCGCGTAGTCGTAACAGATCGCGGCCGTGTGATGGTCAAACGTCAGCCGGTTGTAGATGTCGTCCATGATCAGGTAGAGGCCTTTCTTTTCGCAGAACTCCACCATCTCCTGGATGAACTCCTTCGTGTACATGATGCCGGAAGGATTGTTGGGACTATTAAGGATGATGGCTTTCGTATAGGAGCCGACGGAGTCCGCGATTTCCTTCACAGTGGGGAAAAAGGTGCCGTCCTCCGCCTTGACGATCACGGGAATCCCGCCGGCGAGCTTCACCATTTCGGGATAGCTCACCCAGTACGGCGCTGGGAAAACCACTTCTTCCTTTGGATCGAGGATGGCGTGCAGGAGGACCATCAACGCCTGCTTGGCCCCGCCGGAAACGATGATGTTCTCGGCGTGCACCAGCTTTTTGTAGTGCTCTTCGGTGTAACGCACGATGGCTTTCTTCAGGGGAGGAATGCCGTCGGGGGCGGTGTAGCGGACTTCGCCGGTGTTCAGCAACGACGTGCAATTGATGACCGCGTCGATAGGCGCTTTGCTCTTGGGCTCGCCGCCACCGAGGTGGATGATCGGCTCCCCTTTCTCGCGAAGCATTGCCGCGGTTTCGTTCAGCTTTAGGGTGGCCGATTCTTTCAAAGAGCGGGCCAACTGACTAAGACTCATGAGCTTACCTCCCCTGAGGGAATTGGGCACCCAGCGAAAGGGATACGATTCTGGAGATATTGTGACAGGGGCTGAGCACAAAGGGATTCATTTGCCCACAAAGACCCACCCGAATTCTAAAGCCGCATGGAAGGCGTAGCTGTGACGTATAACCCGAGTTCGGCGCGTGCCAAAAGCATGGCGGAGAGGGTGGGATTCGAACCCGGCTGCTTGATGGAAATAAAGGAGTTTTGCGGTGCAGCCTGGCCTTCTAAATGATTCAAAGGAAAGCAACGGAATCCTTAGTGCCCCCTTATTGGCCCCTAAAACTTTGCCGAGTCGTTGACTACGCGCTGAGTTACTTCTGCCAGGAGCTCATCGCGGCTGAGGACACTGCGATGTCATCAGGATACATTGCTCCTGCGAGTTCGACGGCTTCGAAAAAAACCGTCTTTGTGCACGCCGGGTGGAGTCTCGATTCGTGTGCGGAGGTAGAACAACTCCGACGTGATCCGGGCGATTTGACTGCTTGGTGCGGCACCAGGGAGCCACAATGCGCGGTTCGAAGCGCTCGCGCGTGCTCCATGTTTTAATCTCTTTGCAGAAAGTGCCTTAGGTGTCGCAGCATGGCCAAAGCCAAGTCTCGGCTGAGCCCTTGCCGAAAGCAGCCGTTTCTCGCGAATAGACTCTGGATTACTCGAATCTGCCTCAACTGCTGTGCATCATACTCGAAGTGGTTCAACTGCTTGGCTCAAGACGATGGCGGTGCAGGCAGAGGAGGAGGCGGCGGCGCGCCGAGATCAGGAGCTTTGCGGCATTCGGTCAGGACAACTACGCCATCCTTGACACCGCCCATCCCGGAAATGTGGTCCCCAGGTTTGAAGTCCACAAGCTTGATCGTTTCGCCGCGGGCGTCCAGGAATTTGGTGTTTGCGTCCACCTGAGTCGTTTGGTCCACGCCATCGGGACGGCGAATGGTGAGCTTCGTATCTTCGATTTTCTTCAATTCTCCGATAATGAAAGTTTTACCCATGTCCTGAGGATTGGGAGGTGGGCCACCGAATAGGCCGCCGCGGGCTCCGTTGCTTGTGTCAGGGCCCGTTACAACAAGGCGCGCGGTCCAAGTACCGTTCGCATCCTGTTCTCCGAGGATCATTACTGTGTCACCGATTTTGAAGTCGGCAAGATGCGCGTCTTTCTGGTCTCGCCGGAAGCGAGTCTCGGCGGAGACTTTCACGGTGGCGTTCTCACCCTGGGTGGTCTTGATGGTCAGGCCGTCGTCTTTGATCTCGGCTATTTTTCCACCTAGAGCCGGAAGCTTAGGGGCGGAGGGCAACCCAGGAGGCGGCCCCTGAACTGGGTCGGATTGGCAAATTGCGATGGGTGCTGTGAGCAACAGAACACATATGAATTTCATAACGTGAGTACTCTTGAGTTTCATTTTGTGCCTCCAATAGTTCGTGGATGATGCAGATCGGATGCCAATCTAGAGTTCAACGGGTTCCCAGTGTTGGAGAAATTGCGGACTGAAGTCCCTAACGTATAAGGATGGCTGGCTACGGCATTCTTCACGCGCTCATCCCAGAGACCATTGCTTGGCACGGCGTCCAGCGGCCCTGACTGGAAGTCGCAGCGTTTATTGGGATCCATGGCGGGAGTTAGTTGGCGGAAATGATGAGCTGAGTTTCAGCGTTGCCGCACATACCGTTGACGGTGCCAGGAGTGCATGCGCCGACGGAGTAGTTGTAACAACCAGGATGCTTGGCCGTGACCGTTATCGGCCGATCCGCGCCGCCAATGATGGCACCTTGGTGGTCAAACGGATTCGCTTTGCCGAAGTCGATGACGAAACCAGTGTTTTTGGAACTTGTCGAGAAAGTGACGGCGGTACCGACCTTTATGCAGAAAGGTTTGTTGGATTTGGCACCGGGGATACTCGGCGTTGCTGTGGCGTAGGTGCCCTGGCTTCGCCTGATATCAATGGTGCAAGGCGAGGAAGCGGATCCGCACGTATTGGTCGCTGCGCAAGTGCTTGCGGGATTGGACGCGGAGCAAACGTCATTTTTGATTTTGTTGGTGTCTTCGCCAACGATAATACTCGTNCAGCAGAACCGGCAAGGCGAAAAGACAGCCAACAACTGCAAGATAGCGATAAACCTTCATTGGTTACCTCACACCATAAATATTCGGAATCGAAAACCTGGTAAAGCATAAAGCGAAGCGCAGAGATTGCCTCGAAGTGGCTGGCACGCACCAGGACCTTTCAAAATGGTTCTACTCCAGGGGTGTGCCGGGCTTGTTCCAGTCGATAATGTTGACGAGCTTCCAGGGATTCCTGATGAGCTGGAACTCAAGCTGGCCCTCTTTGTTAATGACCAGCTGGGCGGCCGGGTAGAGAAAGCCAGCGCTCTTTTTCTTATCGGAATCGTCGATTTCGATTTCGCCTGCGGTCACATTGTAGTCCTTCGATCGGGAATTGAAATACATTTCGCCGAACAGTAGCCAGCGGTTGGTAATGAAACGGATTTTCCGCCCCGTTGCTGTTGGGGTCACCTCAATAAAAGACACGTCGTACCCGGCTGTGCCGGTAATCGAACAATGGCCAGCCGCCTTCATTTTTGTANAGGGCGTTGACCAACCCTTGGTTCTGCCCCTTTTCAAACGCTTGGATGAGAAACTGGCGGTCCTCCGGCGTTGAGAATTTGTAAATTTCCATCTGAACTTCGACGAGCTGACCCAACTGCGTACTTGTGCCCCTGGCACTGGCTGAGATGGTCTCGCACTTGTGACCCCTAGCCGAAAGAGCAGGGGAAACGACGAAAACCATTGACGCTGTGGCGAACATGGCCAGAAGAGCNCCACTTCCACGTCTTGTTGTATGCAATCTGAAACTTCGTCATTGAATTCTCCTATCATCCCGCGTTGTCTTGACACCTGACTTATCTGAGCCAGTACCAATGAAACGCCGCGCAGACAACTCTCTTTTTCTAAAAATAAGAATGCGCCGCTTTTGTATTGCGTCTCGATTTAAGTGTCGAGCTGTGCGCTCTGATCTCTTGCATGGGCTTTCGGCCTTCAGCCGCTCAGGCTTCGAAGCTACGTCCGAGCCACGCTTCGACCTTTCCGTTAATTCGCGCTGCCGTTGGAAACCAGTTGTCGACAGCATCTCCTCGGTTACTACTCTCGACGCCATTGTTTGAGCTCCTTACTATGCACTCTGGTGGAGACAGGCTTCCTTCGGCGATTTCTTGGACAGCGCGGCTCTGTTTGGCATTGTGAACATCGAACATAGACCAGACTTGTACGCAGTCGTGTTTAGGCAAGCAGAATGCCACTCTCAAACGCATGAAAACCTAGGAAGTTCTCGCACTCATTAGGAGCTGTGGTGCCCGAATGCAGGCAGTGGTGACTGGCAATCACATATCCCTATCCCGCTAGAAAACCGGCAGGAGACTCCCGCCGTAGGTCTGACCGCATGCCGTCAGCATGCCCACCATCTGGCTCTTGCGTGCGAGGAGATGTTGGCGAGTGTCTCCTTAACTTCTTCAGGCGCACCCATTTCAGGTACGGCTTCCGCCGGCCACTCAAATGCATTAGCGTCCGTAGCAGTGCTGACGAAAGTTGACGCAAGTCACTGAAAGGAGAAGTATGATTTGGCAAAAATCTCGAAACTGGAAGGGAAAGGTTGGTCCTGCAGTGCTCCTGGCGTTGGTCGCGTGCTCCGTGACATACGCGCAGGACGTGAGAACCAACTATATGCCAGGAACTGATTTTTCAAAGTATCACACCTACGCATGGGTCGATGAGGTAAAGGGCGTACCCCGAGTGGGCGGGCAGCCCGACCAGATCCTGGACACTCAGGTCAAACAAGCGGTCGATTCACAAATGGCGGCCAAGGGCCTCACCAAAGCGGCGGAGGACAGTAAGCCCGATTTACTCCTTGGCTACCAGCTCGCTGTCGACCAGGAGAAGCAGATAAACGGTTTCGGGAGCGGTTGGGGCGGCTGGGGAGGAATGGGCGGTTTCGGCCCGTGGGGCGGCGGCCTCGAATCATTTTCGGCGACCACTTCAACCATTAACATCGGCACTTTTGTCCTTGGCATGTATGACCCTGCTGCAAAGAAGCTCATTTGGATAGGTGCTGCCCAACATACTCTTGAACCCAGCAAGAAACAGGAGAAAAACCAGGAAAGGCTCAACAAGGGAGCGCAAAAACTGCTGAAGGACTTCCCTCCTGGGCGGAAGTAGACATTGAGACTCATGCCAGAGAAGCACTTGCAACTGCTCTGATCGGGAACCGGTCGATGACTTTCGAGGAATGCATCGACCGCCTGCAAACAGTTTCCGCCTGCCGTGGAGACGCCGGGAAGATGATCGACCTCAAGAAAGACCCGGATTAGAATTACGCGAACCTGCAAAAGGCTATGGTGCGTTGTGATCCTGCTCCTGGGCGCGGCGCGCCAGGCGCTCAGCATCCGCTGTGTCTCTCTTCTTACACCCGAGTTCGGCGCGTGCCAAAAGTATGGCGGAGAGGGTGGGATTCGAACCCACGGTAGGGGTTAGCCTACACACGCTTTCCAAGCGTGCGCCTTAAACCGCTCGGCCACCTCTCCGCGAACGGCCTAACTTTATCAATTTAGCAGAAACTCATTTTTGGCGCACGGAAGCGAGCAAACTGAGAAGCCACACATTCCTACGACTGAGGTAAAAAGTCTGACGTCGCTGGAAGGCTGCTTTTTTGCCGTCGGTGTGAAGGTGAGAGCAGCGGCAAATTGCTGGTGGTTTGGTTCTCCGAAGAGCGAGGTTTTTCATTAGAGCTGGTCCCTCTGCTACACTTTTAGAGTCGACTCCGGGGTCGTCTAANTTGGTAGGACACCAGCCTTTGGAGCTGGCTATCCTGGTTCGAGTCCAGGCCCCGGAGCCATTCTTCTCCTCCTTCTCCTATTGAACAGCGTTTGCCGCATTGGGAACCCGCGCATTTTGCGAACAGAACGCAGTGATATCATCGGCGCGGAAGCGACTCGCGCCAATTCCAAGTGACAACTATGGCGGAAGAAACTAGACAAAATCCGCAGCACATCAATCCGTGGATTATCGCCGTCGCAGTGATGCTCAGCACCTTTATGGAGGTGCTGGACACCACGGTGGTGAACGTGTCGCTTCCGCATATCGCCGGCAATTTGTCAGCGTCGGTCGACGAAGCCACTTGGACGCTGACTTCTTATCTCGTTTCCAACGCCGTTATTTTGCCCATCACCGGGTGGCTTTCGAATTTCTTCGGGCGCAAACGGATGCTGATGATGTCGGTCAGCGGCTTCACGATTGCATCATTTTTCTGTGGACTCGCTCCGAGTCTTCCGTTTTTGATCTTCTTTCGTATCATCCAGGGGGCTTGCGGCGGGGGTTTGCAGCCCATTTCGCAGGCCGTTTTGCTCGAATCTTTTCCTCCTGAAGACCGAGGCAAAGCGATGGGCTTCTGGGGCCTGGGCATTGTCGTGGCACCGATGCTTGGCCCAGTTCTCGGAGGATGGCTTACTGACAGCTATTCGTGGCGTTGGGTCTTCTACATTAATGTGCCCATCGGGATCGCTTCGCTCATCATGACGCAGCTTTTTATTTTCGATCCGCCGTACATCCGGCGGGCTTCGCAAAAAGTGGACTATTGGGGCATCGGCATGCTGGCGCTGGGGATTGGCGCCTTGCAAATTGTGCTGGATAAGGGCCAGGAGAAAGACTGGTTCGGCACGAGCTGGATTACGGAGTTGACGGTGGTTGCCGTAATCGCCCTTACTGTCTTTATTTTTTATGAGCTATCCGTGAAAGATCCCGTCGTCAACCTTCGTGTGTTCAAGGACCGCACCTATTCGACAGGCGTTTTTCTTATGTCGTTACTGGGCGTGGGGCTTTACGGCACGACCGTGTTGATTCCGCTCGTGTTGCAAACGCTTTTGGGCTATCCCGCCGTGCAGGCCGGCATCGCCATGGCGCCACGCGGCCTGGGATCCTTCATTGCCATGCCGGTGGTCGGTTTGATCATGACGAGATTCGATCCGCGCAAAATGCTGACAGCGGGGATGATTGTCTGCGCCCTCACTCTGTTTCAGTTTGCGAGCTTGAATCTCGACGCCGGCTTCTGGGACTACTGCTGGCCACAGCTCGAAATGGGCTTGGCGTTGGGCTTATTGTTCGTGCCGCTTACCACGACGAGCATGGCGCCAATTTCCAAAGAGTCAATGGGGAATGCGACGAGTTTGTTCAATTTGGTCCGCAATTTGGGCGGGAGTATCGGGATTTCGGCGGTAAGCACGATGCAGACGCGTTTTCAACAGCGAAACACCAATGTGCTGGTGGCTCACGTGAATCCGTACAGCGCGATGGCGCAAAAGGCCATGCATTCACTGCAAAGCATGTTCATGTCCAAGGGAGCGGACATGGTGACCGCCACGGAGCAGGCGCGCGCGGCGTTGTTCGCCATGGTCGAGCGCCAGGCGAGCATGATTGCTTACAACACGGTCTTTCGCATTCTTGGGGCCCTGTTTCTTCTCATGATTCCGTTTATTTTCTTGATGCGGCGACCGCAGATGAAGGGCGGCCGGATGGCAATGCACTGAGGTTTGTTTCGCAAGCCGAACAACTCAGGAGGGCTGGCGCAGTTAAGTGATGCGTTTCAATCGCGTTTCAGGCTGCGGTAGTGAAACGACCACATGGCGAGCACGAGGCAGACAAGCGCGTAATCTAGGCCATACGCAAGGGTGGTTAAGTGTTCGAGCCAACCGGTCTGTTTCAAGGCGGCATGCGTAATGGTCAGAAAGCGGTCCTCCGAGAGCAGAGTGGTCGAGGGAAGAATCACGTAAAGGGGAGTCTTGATCCACACGGCAAATCGGCTGGCATCTCCCGACCCTGGCGCTACCATGGCAGCAAGAATCGCCAACAATATAACGATGGCAAAAGAGACGACCGGATGCAGCAGCGTAACCAACGCCATCGCAATCGCGCCATAAACCGCGTATCTCACCAACGGATAGACAATCAGGACCCAAATCGTCGACTGGATCCGCTCGCCTCCCATCCATGCCAGGAGGTAGCTCAAACCGAGCATCAGCAAGACATAAATGACCATGAGTAGCATGACGCCGAGGAATTTGCCGAGCAGGAATTCCCAGCGCCGGACGGGCCTGGCCATGACGGCCAAAATCGTGCCGGATTTCATTTCGCTCGCCACTGCATCCGCGGAAGCCCAAGCTGCCAGCAGACTTCCAAAGCCGCTGACCATCGACATGATTGCGGATACGAGGCCTAACACCATGGCTTGCATCTGCGAAGCATTCGAAGCCGTTTTCAAGGCTTTGTAACCGAGCATCGGCGTCATCATCAGCAGGATGACGCAGGCAAACACCGCACAGAACAAAATGATGAGCTTGTCGCGCAAGAAGGCGGAGAATGTATTCAGCGCGATGGCACGAATTTTCATGCAGGGCCTCCGGCGTTGCCCACAAGCTGAAGAAAAAGCTCTTCGAGCGAGCTCCGCAGCGGGTTAATACTGATGACGTCGCAGCCGGCGGCCCACAACGATTCGGCGAGTTCCTTTTTCCGCTGCTTGTCGATGACGATTTTGACGCCGTACCCTCCACGCTCGATCGTGGCTCCCGAAGCAGCGAGCGCTGTTGCCATCTCTTCCGGCAAGCGATCCACAACGATTTCGACACGATCCCCGGCCCCAAGAAGTTCGTTCAGCGTGCCAGCGCGGACCAGTTTCCCACGGTCAATAATGATGACGCGGTCGCAGATTTGCTCGACCTCCGAAAGGATATGCGAGCTGAGAAAAATGGTTTTCCCCGCGGCTTTCAGAGAAGACATCAAATCGCGGACCTCTTTCCGGCCGGCAGGGTCCAAGCCGGAGGTAGGCTCGTCCATGACCAGAAGTTGTGGATCGCTCAGCAAAGCTTGAGCAATTCCGATGCGCTGCACCATGCCGCGCGAGTATTTCGCGATTTTCAAGCCTTCGTAGCCCTGGAGCTTCACCTGTGCCAAAAGCGCCGGAATCCTCGCGTCCGCCATGCCAGAATCCGTGCCCGCGAGCGTGAAGTGGAAGCGCAAGAGCTTTTCCGCGTTCAGAAACTTGTAAAACGCAAAATTTTCGGGGACAAATCCAATCTGTCGCTTGGCGCGGATGTCTCCCGGCTCATATCCCAGAACGCGAATTTCGCCGGAATCCGCGTAGAGAAATCCCATCAGGATGCTGATGCTCGTAGTCTTCCCGGCTCCGTTGGGGCCCAGGAACGCGCACACTTCCCCTGGCGCGACGTCGAAGGAAACGTCAGACAAAGCGGATATTTCCTGACCCCGTAGCCGTTTGCGGTACACCTTGGTGACGTTGCGGAATTCAATGGCTGGAGGTGCCATCGGGCGTTCCTTCCATGCCTGGTGTCGCGATCTTGATGCCCAGGTGTTGCGCCAACTGAAATTCCATTAACTGGTCCACGCCCTCATGGCCGTAAATCACTTTTCCGTTCTCATCGATTACGAAAAGAACAGGAATGCCTTCCACGCCGTACGCTTCGGCAACTTTGCTCCTTAAATCCAAAAGCACCGGGAAAGGCAACTTTTGTTCGTTAACGAAATCTTCGGCGTCTCTTTGCCGTTCGTCGATGCTGATCGCCAGAATCTCAAAATTGGAGTTTTTGTGATAGCGGTCGTAAAAGGCACGCAACGAAGGCATTTCCATGCGGCAAGGCCCGCACCAACTGGCCCAGAAACTCACGACCAGCTTCTTTTTGCCGCGATAATCAGCGAGGGAAATCGTGCGGCCATCGAGCGAAGGAAGCTCGAACGGAGGCGCGTCTTTGTTCGTCAGAGCGGGAGTGCGAGCCCGCTCGAGCATGGCGGATTCGAGCCGCTTGGCGCGCCAGGTAATGAAGACGGTGAAAGCAGCCAGAACAGCGAGCCCGAGGGCGGCCGATGAGGAAAGTCTCGTTCCCATTTGCGCCGTTGAGTATATATCAGCTGAAGTAGCTCCCAACGAACTAGGCGGTGTGGCCCCGCGTGAGTTCGCCGACCGCGCGATAGGCTTGATCGATGGCCGCGTCGGTTTCCGCGCTTGCGCCCGCGTCAGAGTTGGCGATGGCGATTCTGCCGAACGGCTTCCTGCCAATCACCCAGGGCTTCTCTTCTTCTTTCCAGTCCAGATCGAAAAGCAAATTCGCACGACTGTATTCGAAGGCATAGCCGTGAGCCCAGCGATTGACGGTGATGCCTTCGATGTCCCTCGCCGGGTCGAAGCCGGCTTCGCCGAGCATTCGCGCGAGTTGATCGCGGATGTTACTCTCAAATTTCGAAAAAGGAGTTGCTAGCAATTCGATGCGCCCCGCGCGGTTCTGGTCGCGCGCGGGAAGGCCGGGCCGACAAGGCGTGCGAAGCATAAACAACACCATCGGCTCTTCCGGCTTGCTGGGGAATTGGTATTCGCCAAGGCTCACGGGGAAATCGAGGAAGGCCAAGCTGTGATAGCTGCCTGGAGCCACAATGTGGCGGATGCCAAGTTTGTGGAACGCGGTCCAGTTTCGAATCGCAACGTGCGTGTAGACCAGCGGTTTTTTCACCAAGTAAGCCAGCGCCTGGCGCTGCTTCTCGGGAAGTTCCGGGCACAGATACGGGATCATGCCGTTGTAGCAAGCCAGAACGCAGGCCTTGCCGCGGACCGATTGGAGTTTTCCGCCGCGCATGTAACTGACTTCCACTTCGGTGGCAGTTTCTTTTGTCCCGGTGTGCTGCACGTGGACAACGGTGCTGTTCAAACGAATCCGCACGGGCGCATTGCTGTCGTCGAGCTTGCTATAGTCGGCGCGTGCGGTCACGATGTCATCCATCGTGTGGCCGGGAATAGCCCCAGGGATCAGAGAGCGGACCAGCAGCCGTGCGATGGAAGCGTTGCCATCGGGAAAATGGAAAATGTAGGGTTCTTCGTCCTCTTTTTCGGCGATGCCGAGGCCGTCGAAGCCAGGATAGGTGAACGAGCCGTAGTCATCGCCGGCATAAAAGCAGGCCAGCGCGGAAACCGCGTCAATCCCCACGCAAAACAAATCGTGGGGAAAGGTTTGAAAGAACGGCAGCGCTTCTTTGCTCACTTTGCAAAACTGCGTGAGGTAGTCGGCGCAGCTGGTTCTGGCGAGCTTCGCGAGTTTTTCTTGCTTGGATAGTCCTGGGAGGTAATCGACTTTCTCCGTGTACACGCGTGCGATGTCTTTCCGGGCGGTTTCCGAAAGCGGCGTCTTGGCGAGAAACTCCGGCCAGGGCAAGCTGTTCATCCCAGTGACCAGGCGGTCGGCGCCAAATGTCTCTTTGTCAAAAAAGCAGCCGATGCCAAGCTGCGAATAGAGCTTCTGGTCGTAAGCCTTGTAAAACCGCTGCGTGTCGATTCCCAGTTCCTCGATCAGCCCTTTTGCGGTCGCGCTGTAGTCTTTAGGCCGCTCGATGGACATAGTTCCACCGAAACTGATTAACGTCCGGCCGCCGGCACGAAATTCATTGCGCTTGGCGTGCCCGCCAAAGTCGTCATGATTGTCCAGAATAAGGATACGCGCGTCTTTCCCTGCAGTTTTTCTGTAGAAATACGCAGCCGCAAGCCCGCTGATTCCGCCCCCGACAACCACGAGATCGTAATTCTCGCCGGTTCTTGTGGCTGGCCCACTGGCATCCCATTTCTTGCCATCGCGCAAGGCGTGCGCATAGGTATAGGAACCATCGTGATTCCCACGCATGCCCATCAAGGCGGGTGGATAGTAACCGGGGGCTTTTTCCGGAGCGAATTCGTCTAATGCACCAGCGGCCAGCAAGGCCTCCGGGCTGAGCGCGCCTCCTGCCAGGGTTCCGCCGATGCCTATGGCTACGCCGTTTAGGAAATCGCGACGGGTAATCGCGCGATTCATGCCCAATTCGCGATTTTTGTCGTCTTCACTCATGCGAACTCGATGACCGAGCCACGATCCAGAATTATAGACTTCTCGCGCGTCAACAAGCGAGGAAGACTGCCAGGGGCGTTTTGTCGTTGAAGTGTTATGGGGCGCGTGGAAAAACCGCGCGAATGCTTACAGTTCTCTCAACGATACTGCCACAGGCTGAACCGCGGCACGAATCGCCGGAAGCACCCCGCCGAGAACTCCCATCACCAGAGCAAAAATGATCCCCTCTACGAGGAGGCCCGGAGTGATCTTGAAGGCGAAAGCCAGATTGGAGAAGGTCTGAAAATTGATGGTGCTGGTAGTGATGCCGTTCAAGCGGAGAACCGCCAGGCAACCGAGCAACCCGCCGACAAAAGAGATCAGGAGCGCCTCCAAAAGGAACGAGACAACAACGGAGGGGCCGCCAAAGCCAAGAGCGCGCATCGTGGCGATTTCCCGGCCGCGATCGGCGACAGCGGAATACATGGTATTGAGCGCCCCGAAGACCGCCCCGATGGCCATTACGAAGGCGACGAAACCACCAAGACGGGTGATGAGTGTGGTCATGTTAGTGGACTGTTTCGCGTAATAGTCAATCTCGCGCGAAACATCCAGGTTCAGCCGCGGGTCGGTGGTGATCGCGTCCCTGAGAGCCTTTATGGAATCGGGAGAAGTCAGATGGACAGTGACCGATTGGAAAAGCGTGTCGGGCCGATTGTAGGCGCCTGTGAGCAGATGGGGGTCCGCCCAGACCTCCGAATCGAACGAGCTTCCTCCAGCATCAAAAATTCCCACAACCTTCCATTGCATGGTGCCCAGGCCAATGGTATTGCCGAGCGTCAAGCCTTTGTAGGCAGTGTTGGCGTTCTTTCCCACGACCACTTCCGCCAGGCCAGGGGTGAACATGCGGCCCTGGACGATCTTCACCTGCTTGCGGATCTCGAGCACATTGGGAGAAACGCCACGAACCTCCACGTTCGCGTCCGTGCCTGTGGAGCGTAACGGGATGGGCGCCATGAGCACAGCTTCCGCGGTCACCAGGGGGCCGTCGGGCCCGCGCGCAATCCCGGGCTCATCCTGAATGATCTTCACAGAATCGAGGCCCACTCCGCTAACTATTTCCGATGTCGCACCAGCGCGGACAATCAGCGCATTGTCCGGTGAGCCGGAAGCGACGAGCGTAGCCCTGAAACCTTTGGCCAGGGAAAGCATGGCGATGAACACACCCACCGTGCCGGCAATGCCCATGACCGCAACGATGGCCGAAGTCCAGCGCGCCTTGACGCTGCGAACGTTGTAGATAATCGGAATGGCCATGTCAGACCCTCCGCAGCGCATTCACCACGCGCATGCGCATAGCGCCAATCCCCGGAAGCAGGCCGCTGGCGGCTCCGACAAAAAGCGCAAAGACCAAACCTAGTGCCAGCATGGGTTTCGACAAGAGCAGCGGGGGCAGCAAACCCGTGAGCGCAGCGCTGATTCCCGGAATCGCAGCCCACGCCAGGATGAGGCCCAGCGCGCCGCCGAAGAAAGCAATCACCAGCGACTCGGAGAGCACCAGGAAAAGAACAGAGCGATCTGTGAAACCAATGGCTTTTAATACGCCCAATTCGCCGATGCGTTCGCGGACCGAAATCGCCATGGTGTTGCCGGTGACAAGCAGCAGGGTGAAAAAGACCACGCTGCCGATGGTCAAAATAAGAAATTCAATGTTGCCAAACTGCTTTGCAAAACCGGCGGCAAAGGCAGACTCGGTTTCTGTTTTGGTTTCATGAGAGGAGTTTGCAAACTTTTCGTCAATGGCCTTCGCGACGCGGACGGCGTCATCGGGGCTATCGAGCTTGAGGATGTACCAGCCGGCAGTGCTCTTGATAACGCTGGGAACAGTCTCGTCGAAGTATTTCCATTGGAGCCAGAACTGACCCTGGTCTCCATCGGGTTTGTCCGTGTGATAGATGCCGTCGAGATTGAACTCCCAGGTTGCCCCTCCGTAGAGGGTGGTTTTGAGGGGGATGCGATCGCCAATCTTCCAGTGGAAGCGCTCGGCCAGGCGGGCCCCGGCGATAGCGCCCTGGCGGTCCTTCACAAAGTTATTCCACTGGTCATCAGGAACCTTGAATTCCGGATAGACCTTGCGTTGGTTTTCGACGTCGATCACGAATTGCGGAAAGAAGTTTTTCTCGTCTTGATAGACGCCGCCGAACCAATGATCGTGCGTTACCGCCTTGACGCCGTGAATCGCGGCGATTTTGNTCAGCGTAGGAGATGGGCATTAGATTCATCAAGCCAACTCGATCCACTACGACTAGGCGGTCCGCGCCGGCAATCTCGACGCCACGGTTGAAAGCGCTTTTCACCACTGCCAGGAACGTAAATAGAACCAGCGCAATGGCGAAAGAGCCGACGGTCAAAATGAGGCGAATCTTCTTGCGGAAGAGATTTGCGAACACGAGCCGACGGAATTTCATGCCGCACCTCCCGCGGAGACTTCCTGAAGTCTGCCCGACTCCACCAACAGGCCTTTCTCCAAATGGAGCGTGAGGTCGGCCTGTCTTGCCACCACCGGGTCGTGCGTNTTGCCACCACCGGATCGTGCGTCACCATCAACACTGTTTTCCCGTACTCCTTCACCAGCCGCCTCACCAAATCCATGACTTCGTCCGCGCTCTTGCGGTCCAGGTCGCCCGTCGGCTCATCGCAGAGCAAAAACGTCGGGTCTGCAATGATGGCCCGGGCAATCGCGACGCGCTGCTCCTGGCCGCCGGAGAGCTGCCGCGGAAAATGGTCCATCCGATCGGCAAGTCCCACAATCGCCAGCGCAGTTTCCACATGTTTTCGCCGCTCAGATTTCGACAGTTTCGTAAGCAGCAGCGGCAACTCCACGTTCTGGAACGCCGTAAGCACCGGGATCAGGTTGTACATCTGAAAGACGAAGCCCACATGCCTGGCGCGCCATTCTGTCAGCCTGCTTCCGGACATATGGGTGATTTCGTCGCCCGCAACCGTGATGCTTCCGCGGGTGGGCACGTCCAGGCCACCCAGGAGATTCAACAGCGTAGTCTTTCCGGAACCGCTGGGGCCCATGAAGGCCACAAAGTCACCTTTGTCCACATCGAGGTTGAGGCCTTGCAACACGTGGATTTCTTCTCCGCCGCGGCGATAGGTTTTGTCCAGCCCGCGCACCTTGATTAAGCTGCTTCCGTCACTGTTTCCGTCCACACGAACCATTTTGTTCGCTCCTATTTCTTGATCTCGACTGCTTGCCCATCCTGCAGATTGCCAGGGCCTTTTGCGACAATCGTGTCTCCGGCCACAATTCCCGCGAGAATCTCCGCATCATTTCCGCGCGTCGCTCCTACAGTTACCGCCCGCCGTTCCACGTGGTCGCCCTTCAGAAGAAATACGATCGTTTTGCCGTTGTCCTCGCGAATCGCTTCACTGGGGACTAGGGCCGCTGGCAAAGCTTGCCCTTTCTTCGTTTCAGGCTCATTGCCAAGAAATGTGACCTTGACGCCCATGTCGGGCAGAATGCGCGGATCCAATTTGAGAAACGAAATGCGCACCTTCACTGTAGCTTTTTGCCGGTCCGCGGTGGGGATCACCGTGCGTACCTTGCAAGGTATTTGCCAGTCGGGATAAGCATCCAGGATCGCTGTTACTGGCTGCCCGTCTGTGACGCGGGCGATGTACGCCTCGTTCACGTCCACTTCAATTTCGTTCGAGTTCATGTCCACGATCGTGGCGATGCCTGTGCGCGTGAAACCTCCGCCCGCAGAAACCGGCGAAACCATCTCGCCAACCTGGGCATCCTTGGAGACGACGATACCGGCGTAAGGGGCTCTGATCACGCAATTGTCGACCGCTTGCTGCGCCTCGTTGATGCGCGCTTCGGCGGCAAGGACCTGTTGTTTGGCCAGCTCGATCTTGGCTTTCAAGCTGTCTGCGGCTGTGCGCGCATTGTCGAGTTGTTCCTGGCTCTGCACACCGGCTTGACGCAGTTGATCGGCGCGCCGCAGCTCGATCTCGGCATTCTTCAGCTGTACCTCGAGGTCCTTGATCGCCGCCTCCGAGGAGTTCCGATCCGCCTTTGCCGACTCCAGGGCTCGCCTCGCATCGGAATCATCCAGCGTCGCCAGCAACTGCCCTTCTTGCACGTGCGTGCCTTCATCGAAGAAGACACCGGTCACCCTCCCGGTGATTTTCGCCGCAATCGTCGCGCGCCGCCGCGGCGTGACGTAACCGCTCGCGTTCAAGAGCGCAGGCCTCCCGGCCTCTGCCTTCTGCGCTTGCACCACTTCAACGACTGGATTTCGGTTGCGCAACCCAAGCGCCGCGCCGCCGACCACAACAACCAAACCCAGGGCAGCAGCAGCTAAGCTCAGGATTTTTCCGGTCTTACGGCCTTTGCGCTGGCCATCGTGAATCCGGAGTGCAGCCAGATCCGGTTTTGGATTCGTCATCGGCGTCGCCATAGCTTGCCTTACGTCGGAGAAACCACTTCCAAATTGCACTACGCGGCCCGCAAGTAGAAGATTACATGCGCCTTAACCCGAGTGCGGGCACTGAGTCTATTTTATATCTTCCAGCCCGTTTTCAAACGCACCTGATTCTCGAGGGTCTCCCTGGCTCAGGTCTCGGCCGTTGGTGATTTCGCCTTCCCCTTCCGGGGCTTCCTTTTGATGCTGTGCGCCTCCGGCATGTCACTCGCCCTCAGCGCTTCGCTCTCCTTGCTGAAGGAATCTTCGACTTTGACTGTCCTCTTTCGTGTTCTATGGCGAGACGGCCTAATCCCACAAGTGAAACAATTCCTCCCTTTTTCCGTCCTCCATTCATAATTAAGTGCTGATCTTTCTTGGAATTAGAGGCATGGTGGTCATGGCCCGTTATTTGCGCCATTGACCGTAGATTCGGGGGTGGAGACGCACACAATGAAAACTCTGTGGCAAGACATTCGTTACGCCCTACGGACGCTGGCTAAGAATCCCGGCTTTGCCGTTATAGCCATTGTGACCTTGGCCCTCGGCATGGCCGTCAACACCACGCTCTTCAGCGTCGTCAACGGTTTCATTTTGCGCCCCCTGCCAGTACCGCACTCGGAGCAGATCACGGTTCTTGCCTTGCAGCAATCTACTGTCGCTGGCTCCTACCAATTTTCCTATCCTGATTATGAGGATTTGCGCGACCAGACCGATCCCTTTAGCGACCTGTTCGCATACCACGTGACGCTGGTGGCCATAGGTGTCGATGGGCGATCCGACCACTGCATCGTCGGCCGCGTTTCCAGCAACTATTTCTCTGGGCTGGGGATCCGGCCGGCGCAGGGACGCCTCATCCTCCCCACCGAAGGCCGCACGCCCGGTGCCGACCCCGTCATGGTCCTAGGCTATTCCTACTGGCGCAAGAGGTTTGCCGGCGACCCCGGCGCCGTCGGTAAAAAAGTGGAACTCAACGGTTTCCCCTTCACCGTCGTCGGAGTCGCGCCTCGGGAGTTTCATGGCACCTACACCGTTCTGGACATGGATGCCTATATTCCCTTCAGCGCGGAGCCCCATGAAGACCCCGATAATCCCATCCAGAAGGTTTGGACCAACCGGGGGGATCGTCCGCTCACGGTTATGGGCCGGCTCAAACCCGGAGTCAGCATCAAGCAAGCCGAAGCTTCCTTAAACGTTGTCGCTCAGCGCCTTGCGCAGCAACACCCTGATACGGAGAAAGGCCTGACAGTCCAAGTCTTTCCCGAAAAGCTGGCTCGCCCCAACCCCGACCCCAACAATCCAATCCCCATGGCCGCCATCGCTTTCATGAGTCTTGCCGCGTTGGTCCTTCTGGTAGCGTGCTTCAACATCGCCAACGTGCTTCTCGTGCGCGCCACGGTGCGTCAACGCGAAATGGCCATCCGCGCGGCGCTCGGGGCAGGTCAAGGCCGGCTGGTTGGGCAGTATCTGACGGAAAGCCTCCTGCTGGCCTGCCTTGGCGGCGGCGCAGGGCTTCTGCTCGCCTCTTGGGCTGCCGGATTCCTCAGTTCGCTTTCGCTTGGCACTGATCTTCCAATCAAGTTCGATTTTCGTGCCGATGCGCGAGTCTATTTGTTTTCCATAGGAGCGGTATTGCTGACAGGCCTCGTGGTGGGGATCATGCCTGCCTTGCGCGCCGCCCGCACCAACGTCATCACCGTCTTACACGAAGGCGGCCGCGGTTCCTCCTCCGGCCCACGTCGTCAACTGGCGCGAAATACTCTGGTAGTTGCGCAAATCGCAGGCTCCTTCGTTTTGCTGGTTGTCGCCGGTTTGTTCATCCGCAGCCTTGGAAAGGCTCAGGAAATCAATCTGGGCTTCAATCCCGATCACGTTTTGGACCTTTCCCTTGACGTCGAGCAGATTGGCTACAAGGAGCCTCAAGCCCGCCAACTGTACCGTGACATCGATAAACGCATTCGCACTCTGCCTGGCGTGCTCTCGGTCGCGGAAGCTTTCACCGTTCCGATGGGATACATCGGCGCGGGCGATCGGGTCTGGATTGAAGAGCACCCATATACAGGTGGCCAGCAGCCTGCAAATGTGTCCTACGACATGGTCACGCCGACTTATTTGGACACGCTGCAAATCCCTCTTCTGCGCGGCCGCCAATTCGCCGACGCCGACGGTGAAAAAGCTCCCGCCGTGGCCATCATCAATCAAACTATGGCTAAGAAATTCTGGCCCGACGAAGACGCCCTCGGCAAACACCTCAGCATTAAGGGCGCTTCAGGTCCTTTCATCGAAGTTGTCGGAATCGTCCAGGACGGAAAATACCAGAACGTGACCGAGGACCCGCAGCCCTTCTTCTACTTGCCCATCGAGCAAACTTACATTTCGCTGCGTACGATTCACGTGCGCACTTCCGTACCGCCGGAAACTCTAGCCACGCAAATCGAGTCGCTCATCCACGAAATCGTTCCCAACGTTCCCGTCACCGAAGTGAAAACGATGAATGAAGCGCTGCAAGGCGCGAATGGGTTTTTTTTCTTCCACTTGGGCGTGCAGTTGACTTCCACGATGGGTATCCTTGGCTTGGTTCTCGCCGTGGTCGGAATCTATAGCGTCGTTTCCTACGCCGCAGCCCAACGCACGCAGGAGATTGGCATTCGCATGGCCATGGGCGCTACTTCACGCGACATTTTAAAGATGGTCCTGCGGCAGGGCATCGTCGTGGTTGGAATAGGCCTGGTGGTAGGCTTGGCAATTGCGCTGGCCGGTACGCGCGTCATGAGCGGCATGTTCGTGGGCACCAAAGCCACCGATCCGGTAACCTTCACAGTCGTGGTCCTCACGCTGACAGGGATTGCGCTGTTGGCTTGTTGGATTCCCGCGCACCGCGCTACCCGCGTCGATCCGCTCGTCGCTTTGCGTTACGAGTGACCGTAGGCGCCGCATGCGTGGAGTCACGCCTATCGCATGTTTCTTCGCCTGAAAATCAAAAGGCCCGGTCCGATTTTCTCGGACCGGGCCTCTTAAAGAACCGCGCCTTATGCGGCCATCCGCTTCTCGACCGGCACGGTCTTGATTTCGATCTTCTTGGGTAGCGCCACCGCGGCGATCGGCGCGGTGATTTCCAGCACGCCGTTGACGTACTCCGCATTAATCTTGTCGGTCGTCACGCCCTCCGGCAGCTCCCAGGTCCGATCGAACTTCCCATAGACAAACTCCTGATGCAGGTAATCCACTTCCTTGGTCTTCTTCTCAAATTTCCTCTCCCCGGTGAGGGTCAGCAGATTGCCCTGCACATTGACCTGGACATCCTTGGGGTCAATCCCGGGCAGAGAGATCTTGCAGACATACTTCTTGGCATCTTTGTCCACATAGGTCTCAATGGCCGGCACGAAATTGAACGTCGTCCAAGGCATCACTTCTTCCTTCCCCCACGGCTTCACGGTGAGCATCTTGTTGAAGATCTTGTCGAACTCCCGCCGAAAATCAAACAGATCCTCAAACAGATTTTCACGCAGCAACAGATTTGACATCGAACACCTCCTCTTTTAGATGGCTCATCCCCTTTAGGAAACTTGTGGTTGGGTGGTCGGGGACAGCGGTTGAGGCCTCAGCAATTCCGGCCGTGAACGGCCGGTGCGTCGAAAATCCGGGCGCTTCTGTTACGCTTGGTGCCCAGTCGCCGTCCCCGTCAGAAGGAAAGCCGATTTCTCGAAGGTCAACCCTTCCGCACTTTCTACTGCGCAGCGGATGAGGTGGAGCTGCTGAGCCCATCGGTCCTCTTGGTTGCCTCCAGCTTTGGCAGCCCTCTCCCGTTCGATATCTCTTTTCCTTCTACCTTTGGCTTCTAGTCCCTTTAACTGCTCAAATCAGTGACCGCTGTTACCTTTTCATGTGCCATGGGTCACAAACCTCCGCCATTTCTCTGCCCCCATGCCGTGGCCTACGCCAACAACGCCCCACCGATGCGCCCGGCTTCCTACGGTGGCTAGGCGGCCACTTGCTTAGGTCTCTCCCCTTGCGCCGATGGAACTCACCCCTTCATTTCCCTGCTCACCTCGCATGGTTACAATTAACATTCACTGAAGCTTCCCTTGATGAGTGGCCGAGCATGGCTTTCGAGCATTTGCGCCGTAGCAGCCGCATTCCTAAAGAGCTCTCTATCCTTCTAATTGGAAGCGATATGGAGGGCAAAGCCTTTTCGGAAATGGCTAAGACGGTGGTCCTCAGCCGCCATGGCGCCGGCATCGTATCCACGTACAAGCTTGCCGCCGAGCAGGAAATCATCCTGCGTTATCTCGACACCAACAAAGAGGCCGTTGTACGCGTCGTCGGTCAAATCGGCTCTCAAGACGACAACTACACCTACGGCGTCGCTTTTCTTGACCAGAACATCGATTTTTGGGAGACCGAGTTCCCCCCTGCCAGCGAAGCCGAAAGGCGCGCGCGCCGCTCCGTGCTCGAGTGCGGCGGCTGCAAGCAGCGCGAGACCGTCGAGCACAGCGAGATGGAAGCGGACGTCCTGATCGTCAACGAAGGCATTGTGCGTTTCTGCAAGAATTGCGGCGATTCGACCTTCTGGAAGCGCGTATCCCCGGCCGCTGAGGACCAGGCCGCTGCTCCTGCGCCGCCGCCCGCGCCGCTGCCCACGCCGCAGTCGATGGCACCTGTTTCTCCAGCACCACTTCCCGCGGCGGCTGAACCGGAGTCGCCTCCGCCAGCAGCAACACCGGTGCCCCCGCCGAAACCCGCGCCTCGCCAGGAAAACCGGCGCAAGCACGCCCGCATGAAGGTGAATTACAAGGCGTGCATTCGCCGAACTGGCTTCCCTGATGATGTTGTGTCCTGCGAAGACATGTCGAGAGGCGGCATCTGCTTCAGAAGTCGCAAACGCTATTATGAGCAAACGGCTATTGAAGTCGCCGTTCCCTATTCCAGCGCCGATCAAGCCATTTTCGTTCCCGCTACGATTGTCTGGGTACAAGAGCTTCCCGACGAGAAGCTCTACAAGTGCGGCTTGGCGTACCGCCCTGCCGCGAAAAACTACTAATCACTCGAGACTTGCTTTGCGCAGCCGCAGGGCGTTCGTGATGACCGAAACCGAACTGAAGCTCATGGCCGCGCTGGCAATCATCGGGCTGAGCAGCCAACCGAAGAGAGAATAGAAGATTC
>OCOJ01059828.1_pt1 | contig 23080 bp, 15 predicted proteins | sample 1539251 | NCBI WGS metagenome assembly OCOJ01 (sample SAMN01911457, study PRJEB22624) | soil metagenome | biome: Soil | place: Malaysia | collected 2012-04-30 | depth RA_metagenome m | reverse complement strand
CTCAATCTTCAAACCCGGGTTCGATTCCCGGTAGCGCTACCATCCTTCTTTCAACGATTTACGTTTCATTTCGTGAGCGCTTTTGCAAAGGATGAGATCACCACTTTAGTCTGCAAGAACGAGGCAGCTTCGTTTATAAGTGCTGATTTCGGTGTCGTAGGATTCGACGCAAGCTGAAGCCCACTTTCCGGAGGATATTCCTCTCTTGCATTAGCCTTGCTTCGATGCTATACCGCCCACCGAGGAGACTTCCATGGACCCGGGCATTGAGCGTCAACGAGCCCTTGTGGCGGAACACATCCGGTGCGAAAACGAGCACAACTGGCCTGCAGTTTACAACACCTTCGTTCAGGATGGTCGTGCCTTCTGCGACGTGATTCCCTTGCAAATGACTTTCAAAGGAATCGACGGTATCCAGCAGTTCTATCAAGTGATTGCCACTGCGGTGCCCGACGTGCGCATTCGCGTCACAGCGCAGTACGATTCGCCGGGCTGCACAGTCTGCGAAATGGAAATTACCGGCACCCACCTCGGTCCTTATCTCAATCAGCCGGCAAGCGGTAACGCCCTGAGAATCCAACTGGCCGCTATCTACCTTTTTGACGAAGAGTGCACCAAGCTCATCGCTGAACGAGTCTATTACGACCAGGTGTCACTCATGGCCCAAATGCAGCAGAAACGAGTCAAGTCCGCCTGATCAGCGGTTTTCTTACGTAGCGCCGTCGTCTCGCCGGCAATGACTGCCGTCCCCGCCCAAATCATCGAGTAATATGATCTGCTAAATGAAGCAGAGCTTTGCCCGGGCAAATGGCTCAAACCCAAATACATTGTTTGAAGCCCTAACAACACAGTGACCTTCAGGCGCTTCTCCAAAAGGCCGGTCCGGCGTAACGCACCGTGTCGGTGGCCGCAAGCCCTTAAAGGTGTGCGGCTGAACACAGTCAAATAAAACAACCATCGGTTGCTTCCCCAAGACAACAATTGTGCCAGCGTGCAACGCCTGGGAATGGCCGCTTTTTCCGCGAATCGAGCTGCGTTGTTCGTTGTGACGGGCTCTCTGCGTTTCGTTCTGATCAGTCTCTCGCAAAGACAGATCACGCGCTATCGTGACCGACGTCACTGAAAGTTTCTGTGAGCTTTATAACATATGGCATACGGGGAACTACGAATTCTGGGTCCCCGCTTTGGAAAGTAATTGGGAACCTTGGGGCCATCTACACTACATCTCCGCGAGTTTGTGGGAATCTTGGCCGTGGGCCGCGATGACGGCAGTCCGCCTTCAACCAGGAGTTTGGTATGCTTGCATTACCGCCAAACACATGGTTCGCAGTTCAAGTGGCGCCGCGAGCGGAAAGAAGAGTAGCCTTCCTCCTCGAGCACAAGGGCTACGAGCCGTTCGCTCCAACCTATCGTTTACGTAAGCAGTGGTCTGATCGCATTAAGACCGTGGAAGAACCGCTTTTCCCCGGCTATGTGTTTGTGGGGACGTCGGGAACAACTGTCGGCGGTTTGATCTGTTCAACGCCAGGCGTGATCCGCATTTTGAGCTTTGGTGGACGCCCCTGTCCCATCCCTGATGTCGAAATTGATGCCGTTCGGAAGCTGACTCTTCTTGGAAAACCACTGCCGACACCGCATCTCAACGTTGGACAAAAGGTTGAGATCCGAGATGGACCTTTTGCAGGAATTATTGGAATCGTCAGGCAGATCCGAAACCGAGCGTGCCTGATTGTTTCTGTCGAGCTGATTTCGCAATCGATCTATGTCGATGTTACCGAATTTCAGATTGGGCCGGTCACATCGCGATTCGAGATGCAGAGTGCTCCTGGAACTGGGGACTATGCACCGAAAGCACGGGGTGCATCACTCGCGAGCGCTTGAATCTTAATTATCACCGCGCTTTCAAAGGAGACGATCGTTCGGCATGGATCGCCCAAGAACAAAATCCAAAGTGCCCCAAATCAGCCGCGCAGCGATAATTGCCGCAGTTGCGATCGCACTGATCAGCGGTGGCGTGACGCTGGCCAAGATCGACTTCAGCAGTCATCGAGTCGATCGGGAAAAGCTCAGCATCGAAACCGTTCAGCAGGGCACGATGGAGATTAAGGTTAGTGCCAACGGTCAATTGCTGTCCAAGAACATAGAGCAACTGGCTGCGCAAGTTCCTGGCCGGGTCGCGAAGAAGGATATCAAACCGGGAGCGGCTGTGCAGGTGGGACAAGTATTGGTCGAACTTACAAATCCGGAGCTCATCGCCAACGCAGAAGAAGCTCAATCGGCTTGGGAAGGCGCGGTGGCAGAGCTGCAATCTTCGCAGGCCGAGTTAGAAAACAACATGTTGAACCAGGAAGTTGTGCTCACTCAGGCGCAACTCAATTTGGAAAAAGCACAACTGAAGGCCGAAGACGACCGCATTCTGGCCCGTGAAGACGTTATTCCAAAAATGGAGTTAAAGCGCTCTGAACTCGATGTGAGCCAACTTACGAAGGCCTATGAAATAGAAAACAGTCGCTTGCAAAAGCTTCGCGACAACATTCAAGCCCAGCTGGCTGTCAAGAAGTCCCGCGTCACCCAGCTAGCGCGCGCGTTGGATCGCGCCAAGACGCAGGTTGCTGAGTTAAAGGTTGTCGCTGGCATCCGCGGCATCGTGCAGGCAATTGACGTCGAGGTCGGGCAACAACTGCAAGAGGGCAGTCCAGTCGGCCGCATCGCGCAGCAGGATCAACTCTACGCAGAGCTCAAGGTCCCTGCGCGCGAGGCGACCCAAGTGCAAGCGGGACAGAGCGTAGTCGTCGATACTCGCAATGGGACCGTGAACGGTATCGTCACTCGCGTTGACCCCGGCGTAACAGAAGGTACTGTTGTAGTGGATGTGGATCTCCAGGGCGCGCTGCCTGAAGGTGCTCGTCCGCAGCTGCAGGTAGAAGGCATTATCTATATCAGCCAATTGCCGAACACCCTGTACGTGGGCAAACCCTCCTACGTCAAGAACGATGCAGCGATTACTGTGTACAAGCTCGACCCAGCCGGTCGCTACGCTACGAGGGTTACGATCAAAGCCGGCAAGGTATCGCTTAACTATTTGCAAGTGCTGCAAGGGTTAAGAGCAGGCGATCGCATCATCACCTCCGAAATTGGCGAGTGGCAGGATCAGGAGCGCATCTTGTTGAAGTAAGATTCCTGGGTTCGGTGACCCATCACACAGTCCGTGACTACAAAGTGATCATAAATCTTTGGTTCGATTTGAAATACGCCTGGCGCCTGCTACATAAATCCTGGGGCTACTCGCTGATGTGCGCAGGCGTGGTTGCGCTGAGTGTGGGGCTTGCAGTTTGGACCTACTCGATGGCCTACAGCCAGGTGTTGAAGCCCCTCGGATTCCCCGATTCCGAGCGTTGGTACAGCGTGCAGATCGGCGCCGACGCTACCGCTACAGCGCGGCCCAGAGTAGATGCCTATACCTATCAGGAGCTGCTCAAGCAGAATCGCTCGGCCGACTATCTCGGTGCCTTCGTGGACCGGGGCGTCGTTCTCAGTGAAGGCCAGGCGAGCACAAGCTTGCGCGCGGCGGCAATCAGCCCTCGCTTGCTGGCCGCAACTCAGGTGGTACCGCGCCTCGGCCGCAAGTTTGAAGACACGGATGGTCAGCCCGGGGCCGTTGCCGTGGCTATCCTGAGTTTCGATACCTGGCAAAACTACTTCGCTGCCGATCCGGCCATCGTCGGCAAGACAGCCCGAATCGATTCAGAGCCCGTGCAAATCGTCGGTGTCATGCCGAAAGATTTTTATGCGTTTGAGGATTTCGAGCTTTGGCTGCCGCTGCAAATGACAAATTTGGCACGACCGGGCGATTCAACCATGACGTTGTCCCCGCTCATCGTGTTGGACAAAGATCAGAACCTTAATACTGTTTTGAACGAGATGAAACCCGGTATTGCTCGCGTCAACAGCGAGTATCCAGACCTGTTTAACTCCGGGCGATACGTCACGTTGATTCCTGCGCTGCGGATATTCACCCATGCCGAAACGCCGCTTGTGGCGATAGTGGGTTTCATGGCCGCCGCGGTGTTGCTGCTGGGCTGTGTGAACATCAGTATGGTGTTTCTCGCCCGCCTACTGGAGCGCAGCCGCGAGTTGGCTCTGCGGACTGCGCTCGGCGCGCCGCGCTCGCGTCTACTGCAGCAATGCTTGCTGGAGACTGCCTTGATCGTACTGCTGGGGCTCGTGGCCGGGTATGGACTCGCCGCCATGGGGGTCCGCTGGACTCAGGGCCTCTCTAATTTCATAGCGCAGATAACCGCAGCGGGACGCTTGGATAATGTAATGGTTTTGCGGCCCGTCGACCTGGTAATTGCCGTGGTCTCGGCAACGGCAATTTGGTTGCTGAGTACGCTAATTCCTGCATGGCGTATCGCCAGACAAGACGCGGCTGTGGTGCTGGCGGGCAGCGGCAAAGGGCCGTCTGTCCGTGGCGGTAACAAAAGCGCTGGGCTACTCGTCGGGTTGCAAGTAGTGATTTCCTGCCTGGTACTAGTGATCTGTGGGAACATGGTGCTCGCGGTTAACAAAGAAGTGGGCAAGCCCACTGGCCTGAACACGGCGCGGGTCATGATAACGACGTATCCCACCCTGTTCGACTCGCGTTTCTCCGGAGCGCCTCAGCGCCTACGTTATTGGGAGGACTTGACGGCGGCAATAGAGAGCAGGATGCCAGGCGCCGAAGTGGGCTTTACCACGGCCGCACCTACCAGGCCGGCCAAAGTCGCCGCTTCCATTGAAACGCGGCAGGGCACAGAGAACCGGGGCACGTTGAGTTTGCCTTTCGCCGAAGTGTCCGACAACTATTTCAGGCTGCTGGGGCTGAGGCTGCGTTCGGGGCGCTTGTTTGACAGCACCGACAACAGCGCTTCACTCAACGTAGCCGTCGTCGATGAGCAAATGGTCGCTCGTTACTGGCCTGATCAGGATGCCCTGGGCAAGCGCGTCCAATTGAACCCCTCGAACAATGGTCCTTGGCTCACCATCGTCGGTGTTGTCTCTGCCGTGGCAGGCCGACCCTATCGCACCGAGGATATCGGGATTATTTACCGGCCCTTGCGCCAAGCACTGCCCTCGGGATTCCAACTGTTGGTCAAATTGCCGTACACAGCCACCGATAGCCGAGTCGCGCTACGCGCTGCGGCCTTTGCGGTAGATCGGGATTTGCCATTACACAACTTGCAGATGCTCGATGACTACCTGGCCGCGCTCGACCTGAACTATAGAGCGATGATACCGGTTCTTATCGTTGTCGCGATCATCACCGCAATGCTGGCAGCATCCGGCTTGTTTGGGCTGATCAGCCGCTCGGTGGCGCAACGTACGCAAGAAGTGGGTATACGCCGCGCCCTGGGAGCCACGTCGTGGCGGGCAACGTCCATGTTCCTGCGCCAAGGGGGACTGTACCTGAGCGTGGGGATCGTCGGTGTTGGCTTGGGGATCATCGTGGCCAATCTCTCCAGCGCAATCATTACCAATATCCTCGATCACGCGATCTTGACTACGCTGGGCGTTTTTCTTCTGATGGCCATCGTCATTTTTACTGCGTCGCATTTGCCCAGCCGCCGCGCGGTGGCTTTAGAACCTGGCGATGCGCTGCGTTATGAGTAGCCGCCGTATCAAACCCGTCTTTTTCGGAACTCACCCATGACTACTGAACACCTCATTAATCTGCAAGGCATCAAGAAGATCTTCTACACCGACGAAGTTGAAACCTGGGCGCTGGACAACATTCACCTTACCATTGATCAAGGCGAATATGTTTCCATCAGCGGCCCATCAGGTTGTGGAAAATCCACGCTCCTGTCGGTGATGGGGCTGCTGTACTCCTCCACCGAAGGGAAGTATTTTCTCAACGGCGCAGACGTAACGGGTTTGCGCCCAGCAGAGCAGGCCCGCGTGCGTAACCAGGAGATTGGTTTTATCTTTCAAGCATTCAACCTGATTGGCGACATGAGGATATTTGAGAATGTCGAGCTGCCATTGACCTATCGCGACGACCTCAACCGGAAACAACGCCACGAATTGGTGGTGAGGGCGCTGGAACAAGTGAATATGGCCGACCGCCACAAGCATTTTCCGGCAGAATTGTCCGGCGGTCAGCAGCAACGTGTCGCGATCGCCCGTGCTCTGGTCGGCAAACCTAAGGTTCTGCTCGCGGACGAGCCTACGGGAAACTTGGATTCTAAGAATGCGCAGCTCGTTATGGACCTGTTGAGCGTCCTGCACAGGCAAGGCAGCACCATCGTGATGGTCACGCACGACCCGCGCTGGGCGGTGCAGGCCGACCGGGAGGTCTCGCTGTTCGATGGAAAGATCTTGAATGACCGGCGCATGCACGGTGATTTCTGTGCGGATAGCAAAGTCGCGAGTTTGTTATGAACAGGGCGAAATTGCTCGATCTCATTGCGCAGCATACGCGAGAAATACTGCCTGGCCTCGATGCCCATGAGTTTGTCGCGTCCGATCGGCTGGTCGATCTGGGCGCGAATTCGGTGGATCGTGCCGAAATCGCGATGCTCGTGCAGGAGTCACTTGGCTTATCGGTTTCGCGCGTCGAGCTGTTCGGGCCCAAGAACATCGGCGAGTTAGCCGATTTGTTCCTGCAGAAACTGGATGCCGCCTAAGTCGGTCGTCACCGGGGTGGGTGTCATCTCGGCCATCGGGCAAGGCAAGGCCGACTTTGCGAACGCCTTGCTCGAAGGTAAGAGTGCCTTTGACGTGATGCAGCGGCCGGGGCGCCAACGGGAGTCTGCCCACATCGGTGCGGAAATTCGCCAAATGGTGTTTTGGCCGGGCATCGCCAAGCAGACATTGCGTGCAGCCTCACTGTCGGCGCAGGCTGCTTTGCTGGCGCTGCAGGAAGCCTGGATTGAGGCGCGATTGTCTGAGGTTGATCCTCACCGCATTGGCCTGATTGTTGGCGGCTCCAACATTCAGCAGCGGGAGTTGGTGCGGATTTATGAAGGCTATCGCGACCGTTCGGTGTTCTTGCGACCGACGTATGCATTATCGTTCATGGATTCGGATGTGTGTGGCTTTTGCACCGCGCAGTTTGCGATTCGCGGCTTGGCCTACACGGTGGGCGGCGCGTCAGCGAGCGGTCAATTGGCCATTGTTCAAGCGGCGCAGGCGGTACTCGCCAATCAAGTCGATGTGTGCATTGCGGTGGGCGCGCTGATGGATCTGTCGTATTGGGAATGCCAGAGTCTACGCGCACTCGGTGCGATGGGGTCGGATCGCTACGCCGACCAGCCCGCGCTTGCCTGTCGTCCCTTCGACCGCGATCGCGACGGATTTATTTTTGGTGAATCCTGCGGTGCAGTGGTCATCGAATCTTTGGAATCGAGTGCGCGTCGGGGCCTAAGGCCCTACGCAGCTTTGTGTGGTTGGGGAATCGTGATGGACGGCAACCGCAATTCTGATCCATCCTTGGAGGGAGAAAAGCGGGCGATTCAGAGCGCGCTCGATGCATCCGAATGGCCGGCAGGGCAAATCGACTACGTCAATCCGCACGGCACGGGTTCTATCGTAGGCGACGAAACGGAGGTGAAGGCACTGCATGCATGCGGATTGACGCACGCCTACCTGAACGCGACTAAGTCCCTTATCGGACATGGCCTGAGCGCGGCCGGTACGGTGGAAGTGATTGCCACCTTGCTGCAGATGCAGGCCGGCCAGTTGCATCCGACCCGCAATTTAGAAAATCCTATCGATCCCACACTCAATTGGGTGAGAAACAGACCGATCGGTCACTCGATCGAGAATGCGCTGACCTTGAGCATGGGTTTTGGCGGGATCAATACGGCGCTGTGCTGGCAGCGCTATCATTAGCCATGACCATTGAGCCTTCATCCCTGCGTGGTGTGCTGACGTACGAGACGATAAAAGTTCACTTTCAGGAGTCGACTTGTTTCTTACAGATTGACCGGCCCCAGGCCAACAACACAATAAACAGTCAGCTTGTGGCTGAGTGCAATGACGTCTTGTGTGCGTGCGAGGAGTCCGCGACCGTCCTGGTTTTGAGCGGCTCACGGGAAGTGTTTTGCTTTGGCGCCGATTTCAAGGCCATCGCCGAGGCCGGTGCCCGAGGCGAAGACGGGCAGGGGGACCCCATCGTGGACCCGCTCTACGGCGACTCGCTGAACAACGGTGCATCGAAGAAAGTCCCTGAGCAGGAGGACGGTCCCGGACCCCTGTACGACTTGTGGTTGCGCTTGGCAACCGGTTCGTACGTGACGATCTCACATGTGCGCGGAAAGGTGAATGCCGGAGGCGTAGGGTTTGTCGCTGCGAGCGATATCGTTCTCGCTGACGAAACCGCACAATTCAGTTTGTCCGAATTGCTGTTTGGGCTGTACCCCGCCTGCGTGCTGCCGTTCCTGATACGCCGCATCGGGTTTCAGAAGGCCCATTACCTCACGCTGATGACCCAGCCCATTTCGGCGAAGCAAGCCTGCGAATGGGGACTGGTGGACGCGTTTGAACCCCTAAGCGAGGCTTTGTTGCGCCGTCATCTGCAACGGTTGCGGCGGCTGTCGAAGGTCGCGATTCGACGCTACAAGACCTACATGAGCCGCATCGGCGTGCCGTTGCAGGATCTGAAATCACCGGCTGTTGCCGCCAATCGGGAAATTTTCTCCGACGCCGGCAATCTGCAAGCCATCATCCGGTACGTCGAACAAGGCGTATTTCCCTGGGAGAGATCGTGATGTGTTGCGCGCCCCGAGTTCGGGCCCTTGGAGAATTCGACTCCGTGGATCTGGTAGCAGCTGAACGGTAACTACACTTCCATTGTGCGCAGGGAGATTTCCATGAATATCCGAATAGAAGCAGCGACCACCAGCCAGCAGTGGGCTGAGATGTCGAGAATCCGAACTCAAGTCTTCAGCGTCGAGTACGGATTCTTGTTTAAACCGCTACCCGGACCGGGAAAAACCGGAGTTTGGCATTTTCTGGCACGAGACAACCGCGATGCGGTAGGAGCTTTAAGCGTCGTCGACACTACCAGGGACCGCCAAGTTCACCAACGCTACCAACTGAGCTTCGGGCAGAATGACCGTGTAGCCCGTTATGCTCAGCTTGCCATACTTAGGCCTTATCGCAAACGAGGCATCTTCGAGAGGCTGATTGAGACCGCGCAAAGTACCGTCATTCGTCCAAACGGATTTACCGTTGTGTGGCTCCTGTACCCGGCAGCGCGCGCGCGCGCGTCCATGCTTACCGAGCGTCTTGGTTTTAATGCCGAAGCGCCTCTATTAACAACCGAATTTGGCAGCTGCCATGTATTGATCCGCCGAGAGCCAAGCTTGCCGCAAGTTAACGGGAATGAGGAATCTTTCCCCATTGTCGAAACCTGCCCCATCTGACCTAAAACGAAGCTCCATCAAGCAACGAGCGTAGTCTCCGTTGCGTATCTTAAAGCCGCGCTGTTTCTGTCTGTACCGATCTACGTCCGTAAAGCGTTGTGGGAATGCTATGCGCGGCTCAAATAGAAGACAAAATACCGCACATTCTGTCGCTTAATCGACATACGAGGCTTAACGCGACGGATGCCGAAGCTGCAGGTATTCCTGCCTTCTTCCAGATATTCCGACGCTTGGCCAATACCCGAGAGGTGACGATACAGCGCCGATGTTGAGATTCGGACTCAGCTGGGTTTCGGAGAAGCCGACGTGTCCGCGCGTGCCATTTGACTCGAAAGCCGTAAGAAGGAGGCATTAGTGGCAGCCTCGCCGACTGTATTCATGTTCTCAGGTCAGGGATCGCAATACTTCCAGATGGGGAGGGAGTTGTTCGAGAAGAACGACACTTTCCGCGACTGGATGGTGCGGCTCGACGATATTGCGCGGGGATCGTCAGACAGGTCGGTGATCGAGACTATCTATTCCGGCGTGCACGGCAGGGGAGAGCCATTTGACCGCACCTTGCTGACACATCCCGCGATATTCATGGTGGAATATGCGCTGGCTCAATCCTTGATTCACGCAGACGTATGGCCGGACATTGTCCTAGGCGCCAGTCTAGGGTCTTTCGCTGCGGCGGCGGTGGCAGGTTTCATTGGCGTCGAAGATGCCTTGATCGCTGTGGTGCAACAGGCGATTGCGCTCGAACAATGTTGCGAGCCGGGAGGTATGACCGCTGTACTGGCGGATCCGGCGCTGTTTGCAGAAGATTTTCTCAGCGGTCGCAGCGAATTGGCGGCCGTCAACTTCTCCGGTCATTTCGTCGTATCCGCAAGAAGGAGGGAACTCGCGGAGATCGAGGCTGAATTGAGAAAGCACAATGTAGGCTATCAGCGGCTCCCGGTTTCTTTGCCTTTTCATTCGCAGTGGATAGAAAAGGCAAAGGCGCCGTTCGAGTCGTTCATGCGGTCGATCCGGTACAAGCAAGGCCAACTGCCGCTGGCGTGCTGCGACCAGACGGCAATTCTGTCCGAGCTTTCCGACGGCTATTTCTGGAATGTCGTGCGTCATCGGATTCGATTCTGCGAAACCACAGCGCGATTGGAGCAACAGGGTGCGTGCCGATACATCGACGTTGGCCCGGCTGGTACTTTGGCCACGTTCTTGAAGTACGGGATGCCGGCGACCACCAGGTCGACGGTGCATGCCATTCTCACGCCCTTTGGCTTCGATCAAAACAATCTAGCGGCCTTGACGGCGTCGCTCAAACATCAAGTTCTACCGCCTCTCTTCACAACCTAATTTGGACAAATGCGGGCTGAACTTGCAGCCAGCGTCTTGACGTTATTTCTACATAGTATTCCGCCACTGCTGTGCAATCACTTATTAAGTGCGGTAACGTCAGTAAGCGATATATTCCACCGGTAAGGGAACCAATGTACTGCGTCAAAGTATGGTGTCAAATTTACTCGAAAGGAGGTTAACTTTATGAGGTTCAAAGTGGCTAGTGCTCGTACCGATATGTCGGTACTGCTTTTGGGCCTTTGTGTTGCCACAGTCGAAAATCGACCGATTCTATAATTGAATCTGCCGAGATAACAATCTGGGGCGGAGGCAAGGCCGCGCCACAATAAACCAAACGTTACCGCACTTAACAAGTGATTGCACAGCAGTGGCGGAATACTATAATCCTGGAGGCACTCATGACTGCTCGCGGAGACTCTTTTCTTGTCTGTGACACACCTGACACTTACTTGTTAACCTTGCGGCGGCCTTACAAACACGCAGCGCCCGATGCTACGGTAAGTCGAATTAAAGGGATTCTAACCAAACTCGATTGCGACGCACACGAGATACACTGGGCGAATCCTTACAGCGGCATCTACTCGGTACGAGTCGAGACTGAATTGCGGAACGGGAATTTCGGGCAGAATGGGAAAGGGAAAACGAAAGCCTATACCCTGGCCAGTGCATATGCCGAACTGATGGAACGGATTCAAAACGGCATGCTAAATGGATTTGCACGGCTCTTCAACGAGCAAAACAGAAACGAGACTGGTTTTTGCTATTACCCTGACGAGCGTATTCTCCCCCAAGAAGAATTTGACAGCCTGCCACCTGCCTATCTTGCCGATATAGGAGCAGGTCCACATGGTAGCACTATTTCAAATGAATACTACGAACGGCTACGGAAGAATGGTTATGCCGGCCCCATTTCTGTCCCGTTTTTTGACAGCCTAAGCCGGAACATAGTTTATCTACCTTACAACCTGACCATCGGCATGATAGGGTCGAACGGCATGGCTGCTGGTAATACGGTCACAGAGGCCGTTTTCCAAGGCTTATGCGAACTTTATGAACGATTCGCCTGTGCGATCATATATAATCGACGCCTGACTCCTCCCACGGTTCCGCGTCGGTTTCTAGCCGAGTTCCCCGATGAATGGAACATCATTCAGGAAATCGAACGTTCCGGCCACTACGAGGTGATTGTTAAGGATTTCTCCTGTGGTCAGAAGTTCCCAGTACTAGGGGTAATCATTCAGAATAAAGATAGAACACTATACCGCCTCAACGCTGGGGCCGACACTTCTTTTGGCGTCGCTCTCAGTCGCGGCCTAACTGAAATTCATCAGGGTTATATGAACCTGGATGATTTTGCAGCTTCTCTTCTCCCGATACCTCGAACTGAACACGAGTACTTTCTCAATGATAATCCTGCCTCCATCGTTGACAGAAGAAGGGAGCTACTGCAGTTCACTATCAACGGAAAAGGTGTATTTCCGAGATCTCTCTTCGAGAGTAACCAAGCTTATACCTTCGATCCCTCAGCTTTTGTGTCCCGCTCATCATACGAGGAAGAAGTACGCTATCTGATTGGTCTATTTCACAGCCTAGGACACAATGTTTATTTACGTGACGTCTCGTTCTTGGGCTTCCCCTCCGTGCTCGTTTACGTCCCTGTTGTGTCACATATAGGAAAAAAATCAATGGGGCCCGAAGACGCGATAGGTTACGCGAAATTGTTTGCTCTTGATGAGATAGAGGATTTATTCTTCCCGTTTCAGGCCTGCACGCCCGAAAAGATGCTCCGACTCGCAACGATCCTGGAAGCAAACCGCGGAGAACTAATGAAAGATATGCTCAAATTTGAAGCAACGGTCGACTCTCCATGGAGCGATATCCCGGTATCATTCTTCCTGACTCTGTGTTGGTATAAGCTAGGCCGCCCGCGAGATGCTTTACGGAACCTGAAGGCGTTCATGGTTGCTACTAAGAATGATGCTGATGAATACTATAAGGTGGTAGCGAGATTTCTGGAGTTAGCAGCGAATGGCAGATCTAGCTCGGAAATTGCGGAGCAATTAGGGATTGATGGCTACAGTGAATCCCTACGACAGGAAGTAGTGGGTGCATTTGCGGATGGCAAGCATCTATTCGACGCCATCGATATTCCTAATTGCCCTCACTGTTCGGCATGCCCAATTCGTCGTGGCTGTGTTACGGCTGGCAAAGTTGAGGTAACAAAGAGAATAAATCGTCTTATGCAAACGTCTATTGAGCAGCGCCACTTTGAGACATTGGTGGCGTAGGTGTGCCCAGCGCGGCTACCGGGAGACTGTTTCCTTCACTTGCGAGGCTATGGCGCTCGTCTTCATCGGCGGGACACCTACTGCGGTTGCCTGATGAAGAGAGCAGTTAACCTGTGTCGGGGCGGGACAAGCTACAATGCGAATATTCGCCCTATCGGATGTCCACGTCGACTACGACGTGAACGCGAAGTGGATCGCTAACCTATCCGCTGCTGATTATCAAGACGACTTGCTCATTCTTGCCGGGGACGTGACCGACGCACGGCGACTGCTTGATTGGTGCCTCAGCTCCCTCGCAAGACGTTTCAAGAAAGTGTTATTCGTGCCGGGAAACCACGAGTTGTGGGTCATACACGAAGACCGCGAAAAGAATTCATTGCAGAAGTTCGACGACGTTTGTGCGGTGGTCGAATCGAGCGGTGCGTCGATGCACGAGTTCCACGAGCGCGGGGTGTCGATCATTCCGGTGTTGGCATGGTACGACTACTCCTTCGGCGAGCCGAGCGAAGAACTGAGATCGATATGGATGGACTACCACGCCTGCCGTTGGCCGAGCGGATTCACGGAAAAAGACATCGCGGCGCACTTTGCAGCGTTCAATAATCGACAGGTCAGCCTGGCGGGGGACAAAGTTATTACTTACTCGCACTTTTTGCCGCGCATCGATCTGATGCCGGGGTTCATTCCGAGCGCGAAGAAGCTTCTGTATCCCATCCTGGGCTGTGCGCAACTGGAGCGCCAGTTGCGACAGCTCAACCCAAACATTCACGTCTACGGACACAGCCATCTTAACCGTCATGTGAAGATCGACGGCGTGTCATACATAAACAATGCTTTCGGCTATCCGGGCGAAACCTGGATAACGTCGAAGCGCCTGATGTGTGTCCTTGAGTGCTAGCGGCGCGGACCGTGCAACCCATGACGCGGTGGAACATAAACCGGATCATCCCGCTCACACCCGGCGAGATTCATTTGTGGCTCGCCTTCTATGATGAAATAAGCCAGGAGCACCTGCTTTCCGCCTATCGGGAACTGCTCAATGCCACAGAGAAGGAGCAGGAACTGCGCTTTTATTTCGCGAGTGATCGCCGTCGTTATCTGATTACGCGGGCACTGCTGCGGACGGTATTGTCGCGCTACATATCCATTCATCCCAAGGAGTGGATCTTTTCCACCAATGCCTATGGGCGCCCCGAGATCGTCAATGCGCAAGCAACGGACGCAGGCTTGTCGTTCAATATTTCGCACACGCACAGCCTGATCGTCCTGGGCCTGACCAGGGAACGCGCTTTGGGAGTGGATGTCGAAAGGGTCGATGGGCGTGAGGTATCGATTGATATCGCGGATCGCTTCTTTGCGCCGCAAGAAGTTGCGGTACTCAGTGCCGCGCCGCCGCATCAACAGCAGTATCGATTTTTCGAGTACTGGACATTCAAGGAAGCCTACATCAAAGCGCGTGGCATGGGCTTGTCCTTACCACTTGATAAGTTCAGCTTCCACTACCCTAATGATCGTGCAGTCGAAATCGCGATTCATCCCGCATTGGGCGACGAATCAGCGCGCTGGCAGTTCTGGCAGTTCCGGCCGACACCGGAATATTTGGTGGCGATATGCGCCGAGCGGGTCGGTGCTCAATCCTCGAGCCTGATCGTTCGGCAGGCCATTCCAATGCAGAGCGAAAAAAGACTTGCCCTCGAATTCCTGCGGGTTTCAGAACAGGGCGTCAACGCTACATATAACCATTACAACAGGAGAGTTCGATGATTGCTTTTCTATTTCCTGGTCAGGGTTCACAGAAACGTGGCATGGGTCAAGGCTTGTTCGATGAAGTGCGCCAATATGCCGCAGTCGAGAAGGATGTGGACGCGATTCTTGGTTATTCATTGCGCAAGCTGTGTCTGGAGGACGCGGATAACCGCCTGAAAGAAACGCAATTCACCCAGCCCAGTCTCTATGTGGTCAATGCGCTGCATTACTACAAGGCTGTCAGTCAGGGCACGCATCCTGCCTACCTGGCCGGCCATAGTCTGGGCGAATACAATGCATTGCTTGCCGCCGGCACATTCGACTTTCTAACCGGGCTCCGGCTGGTGAAGAAGCGCGGCGAGCTGATGTCGCAAGCCAAGAATGGCGGCATGGGGGCGGTAATTGGTCTGGGTGCTAGCATAATCGCCAAGGTGATCAAAGAAAACGGACTGACGAGTATCGATGTTGCCAACTTCAATTCGCCGTCGCAAACGGTGGTATCGGGTCCAGTCGAGGATATCAAGCGCGCGGGTCCGCTTTTCGAAAGAGGAGGGGCGCGAATGTACATGCCTCTGCAGGTCAGCGCCGCCTTTCATTCACGATATATGGCAGATGCCGCGAAAGCATTCGCCGATTTTCTGGCGCCGCTGTCTTTTGCGGGGCCCAAAACTCCTGTGGTTGCCAATGTGAATGCGCAGCCTTATCCGGCGGACAACGCATCGGAGTCGGTCAAGTCGCGGTTGGTGAATCAAATAGACCATCCGGTGCAATGGACTCAGAGCATACGTTTCCTCATTAGTCAGGGCGTCACGCAATTCAGCGAAATGGGTCCGGGAAATGTGTTGACGCGAACGGTGCAACAAATTCAGCAAGAGAAAGACAGCTAACGGTCGGCCGGGAGATGCACGCGGCCGTAGCCGACAACAAGGGCGCGGTACCCGAGTGGTTAGGGGAGGGCTTGCAAAGCCCTTAACGCAGGTTCGAATCCTGCCCGCGCCTCCAGATTGTGGTCGGCGTGCGCCATAGCTCGCTCAATTTCTCGGCAGTCACTCCGGTGGTTTCATTCCATTCTCGAATCGGAGGGTACCAGGGTCTAACCGCAGCCGGCGAGAGCAACCCACCTTTGCCCCTCCACGAATCATGTTGCAGAATCTGCGCCAGTCTCGGCTGAGTTCTGGTGTGGCCGGGCCCACTATCTACCTTAGTAGCCAAGCACCAGTGTAGGACGAGTAGTCGGTTGTTGGCCGTGCCCGATTCCTGGTCTGTTACTCGAATCAGCAACAGAAAGAATCTGGCTCGATGAGATCTGACCGGCAAGGGGCTGACAATGACCTATCAGGAACTGCTACAAGACTTGACCGAGTCCTATCTTAAGTCGCTGATCTCTGAAGTTTCCGGTGCATTGAGTTCGAATTTCGACTCGTTTGCCCCGTTTGGCGAACTGGGGATTGATTCGTTCTATGTGCTAAAGATAATCAGAAAATTGGAAGCGGACTTCGGCACGTTGCCCAAGAGCCTGCTTTTCGAGAATTTCAACGTCCATGATTTGGCAAATTACTTTGTCGGCAAGCACGAGCAGACTCTCTCTGCCAAGTTTGCGGAAGGATTACAGGCAGCCAATTCCCCTGCCCAAACCGATGATCGGCATACAAAACCGGTCGAAGTTCTTGAAGAAGCAAAACCACCAGCGCAAAGTCGAGCCAATACCGTCGCCCGGGAAGCAGCGCCCATTCGGGTACTGGAGAAGGACGCTTACGCGCATCTTGAATTGCAGGAACTCGTCCAAACGCTTTTTGACCGCTACAAGAAAGAGAGCAGCGTATCGCGCGGGACGAGAAAGATAGCGCCAAATCTATTTATCGGTAGCGCAAAACGCGGCTATTTCAACTATGGACGAAGCAAGAACATTATCTTGGTATACGGCTATAGCGGACCACCAGATTACTTGCCTGTCCTTGTCGAGGAAATGTATCGATACTGCGCCAGCAAAAACTTCCAGCTCAACATCCTCGCGGATGAAGAAATTCAGGCAGCCAGCGGCATACCCTTTTCTGCCACGCCGTTTGGCGCCTTGCAGCGCATAGCGAATTTAAAGCAGTTCACCCTGGAAGGCGGCGCGATGCGCCGTTTGCGCTACCAGATATCCAAGTTCCAGAAATGCGGGACATGCAGAACGGAAGAATATCAATGTGGTTCCAATCCAGAGACAGACAAGAATATCGCCACCATCATTGATAAATGGTGCGAAGCGAGGACAATGGTCAACCCGTTGATTCACGACATCAAAGGTGAAATTCTTGCCGGCACGTTGCGCCCCGAGCACCGGCTCTTCCTAACCTATCTCGACGATACCCTACAGAATGTCATCCTCATTACCGCAATGTCCTCGGCGGAACACGGTTATTTGATGGATGCGGAATTCTATCCTCCCAGTATGCCCATGGGCGGATTAGAGTTTGCGATTGTACAAATTATCGAAGTTCTCGTGGCCGAAGGATGCGACGTACTGAGTTTGGGCGGAACCTTCGGGTGCAAGCTCAACTCTTCCTCTAAGGCGGATCCCGAGATCGACAAAATCTTAGATGACCTGCGTGAACAAAATATTTTCAATGACGACGGCAATCTTCAATTCAAGAATAAGTTTCGCCCTGAGAACAAAACAATTTTCCTTTGTCGTCCTGTAGGAAGCGGCAATCCTGACAATGTCATCGACATCATCATGATGATTGCTGATCCTGAGAAGATGCAGACGTCAGATGAAGAAAACCACAACTTCAGGGAAACGCGGTCTGAGATCGCGACGTTAGTAGAAGAGCCGGTGGGTCGCTCAACGTCCTTAGAATTTGCCCAAGCAGGTTGTGAGCGGCTGGTGATTGAGGGTGATGAGCGCTCACGCATCTTGTCGGACTTCGGCTTCAACCCCCTTAATATCCCGCGCGAACACGTTGAATTCGATCTGAAGACGGATTCCTGGGCTCAACTGCAGATGCCCTCGATAGAAGCGCAAATGCGGTATCTGCATGCGCAACTTCAGCAGCCTGCGAGTATGGATGAAACTCTGAGAAGAGTATTTCCTTTCGCTTATTTTGTCCTGACCACGTCCGGTCAAGCGGCGGAAAACATCTTCTTTAGAGCCTGGCCAAAGCAAGGGGTCGTACTCCAGAATCTACTGTTTCCCAGCACCATCTTTCATCAGATCGACAAAGGCTTCACCCCCCGGGAGCTACCTCATCCCGAAGTCTTTAACCTGAATTCGCAGGAACAGTACAAAGGCAACATGGCGTGGGATGAGCTGCAGACACAAGTGGCGCATGATCGGGCCGCAATTGCCTTTGTCTGTATCGAGGTGAACGACAACGCTGCCGGCGGGTATCCCGTTTCCGTGCAGCATCTGAGGGATGTGAAAGCATTGCTTGCCGAACATTCCATCCCTCTCGTTATTGACGGCACGCGCGTCGTGGAAAATGCGCAGTTCCTGATTGAACAAGAAAAGGAATATGCGGGTAAGAGTATATGGGCGGTCGTTCGGGAAATCTTTTCCTACGCAGATGCTGTAATCGGCAGCTTGACAAAGGATTTTTGCGTGAACAAAGGCGGAATCATCGCTACCAATGACGTCAAGCTGTTTCAGACACTTCAAAACCTCGTTCAGGAGCAAGGATCCGGGATCGATCTGATCGACCAGAAAATGATTGTGCTCTCGTTACAAAATGGAAAACAGATCGAAGCCAAAGTGCTACGCAGAATGGAAGGGGTTCGCATGATTTGGCGGGCGTTGAACGAACACAACGTTCCAATCGTACAGCCCCCCGGAGGGCACTGCATTCTGATTGATGTCAAACAAATTCCGGAATTCCAGGATTTCGGTGATCCTGTCGCTTCGTTCCTGGCTTGGATGTATTTGAACACCGGGATTCGCGCGGGCGCACACAGCGTGGGAATGCAAAAGCATACCCGCATCAATGATCTGGTCCGTCTGGCCATTCCGGTCGGCCTGAAGCGGGATCAAATCGACCGCCTGAGAGACAGACTCATTCCTGCATTTGAGAGAAAGGTGAACATCCCCGAACTTGCCCTGGAGAGCAGCGCGCCCCAGCCGTTAGGAGGCATCTGCGCGAGCTACAAATTAATAAAGTATCACAACGTTTCAGGAAGCATCGTAGCTAGGAAAGACTCCACAAGTGCCACGCTCGGAACGAGAATACCAGCAGCACATCCTTCGGCGCCTGCCTCATTAGCAGCTTCACCAAAATCGGCGGAAGGTTCCTGTCCACGCGAGACGGTCACGGCGGAAAATGTGTCCAAAGAAACCGTACCGGCTCAAATTGCCGTGAACACAAACTCACGCCGAATGCAGGACATCGCCATCGTGGGGATGGCCGGTCGTTATCCCAAGGCGAAAAATTTGAGCGGACTGTGGCAAAACCTTACACAGGGCAAGGATTGTATAGAGGATATTCCAGCGGACCGTTATGAACAGCGTCTGCGCCATGGAAGCATCGAGAGGTACCGCGGTGGTTTCATTGATGACGTAGATAAGTTCGACTCTCTGTTCTTCAACATTTCTCCGAGAGAGGCGGAAATGTTGGATCCTCAGGAAAGGCTTTTTCTTGAGGTGGCGTGGGAAGCAATCGAAGACGCAGGCTACTACCCCGAAATCTTGGCCCAGGCAGACGGGTCGCGGAACATAGGAGTTTTTGTCGGCGCGGTATGGGCGATGTATCAAATGCTGGGCGTTGAGGAAAAGCATGTCGGGAATAAGATCATGCCCAACTCCTTCCTCTGGAGCATCGCCAACCGGGTTTCCTATTGGATGAATCTTTGCGGCCCCAGCGTGACGGTAGATACCGCGTGCTCCTCCAGCTTGACGGCCATTTATCTCGCCTGCGAAGCGATCCATGCTGGTGAGTGTTCCGCCGCTATCGTCGGCGGCGTCAACCTCGACCTACATCAAGCCAAGCTGGATATCAATCGCAATGGCGGCGCGCTGTCAGTCGACGGTGTGTGCCGCAGCTTTGGAAAGGGTGCCAATGGTTATGTGGCCGGAGAGGGCGTTGGTGCGCTCTTTCTCAAGCCTCAAGATCAAGCGGTGCAGGATGGTGACAACATTCATGGCGTGATTAAAAGCGCCGTTGTCAACCACGGTGGGCGGACTAGCGGATATACCGTTCCCAATCCGAAGGCGCAAACCACCCTGATTTTGTCGGCTTTTGAAAAAGCCAATGTTGGGGCGCGAAGCATCGGGTACATCGAGGCACATGGTACAGGCACTGCCCTGGGTGACCCAATTGAGATTACCGGATTGAGCAATGCTTTCAACGCGGATCATGTAGAGAATCAAACCTGCGCTATCGGTTCGATCAAAAGCAATATAGGCCATTTGGAAGCGGCGGCAGGTGTCGTCAGTGTATCCAAGGTGCTTCTGCAGATGAAGCATCGCCAACTCGTTCCTTCCCTGCATTCCGCCGAGCTGAACGAATTCATCGATTTTCAGAACTCCCCCTTTTACGTCGTACAAGCTCTGGAAGAGTGGAAAGCCAAGGAAGTGGATGGCGTGCGGTTTCCCCTCCGGGCAGGAATTAGTTCCTTTGGCGCGGGCGGCTCAAACGCACACGTCATCTTGGAAAACTACGAACCAATAGAGGAAGCGGGCCAAGAACCAACTCAAACACGCGAGCTGATTTTCCCTCTCTCTGCCAAGAGTGACGATCAATTGCGTGAGGCCGCGGTTCGCTTGGCGCAATTCATCCAACAGAACCCCGTAGATCTGAATGACGCTGCTTATACCCTGCAAATCGGCCGGAAATCATTCGACCATCGCTTGGCTATCATCGCCAAGACAAAAGAGGAATTGCTCGAAAAGCTAACACACTTCATCGCAGGCCAAAAGGCTGAAGACATCGCCACCGGGCATGTACAGAATGCAGAAGGCATTACGCGATTGTTGGATCGCAGAGAGAAAGAAGAATTCATTCGGCTGCTGTCGCAGCGGCGAGACCCTCACAAACTCGCCGAACTGTGGGTTGAAGGTCTGGTCGCGGACTGGTACGGACTTCAACGCCAGGGCCCGGGGAAGAGAGTTTCCTTGCCGACCTATCCCTTTGCCAACAAGCGGCACTGGGCCGGTAAGGAATCGCCAGTACGCCATGCGTTGCAGCCCGGGGCAGGCATGCACCCATTGGTCGATACTAATGAATCAACCTTCGAGCGCCAACTGTTCAAGAAAACTTTTCACGAGCGGGACTTTTTCATCTACGACCATCTCGTGGCAAACATCCCAACCCTGCCCGGCGTCGCCTACCTTGAGCTGGCACGGAAGGCCGGGGAAATCGCTGCCGGCAGAAGAGTACAAAAAATCAAAAATGTCGTTTGGGTGAGTCCGATTGTGGTTCAAAACTCGACACCCAAAGAGGTGTTCATTGAACTAAAGCCCAATAAGGCCACGGTTCGGTTTGAAGTATTCAGCAACGACGAAAAAGGCAACAAAGTACTTCATTCCCAGGGAACAATTCTGTATACGACCAACCAGGAAGCCGCAGCGGCGCCGGAATACATCGATCTGGAAGACGTTCGCGCAAGGTGCGCGCCAGTCACCGACGGGAGAAGTGTCTATCCTCTTTTCAAGTCATTCGGTCTCAATTTGGGCCCAAGCTTTCAGGTACTCCAGGAAATTTACAAAAACGAAAATGAAACCTTGGGAGTTCTGAAGCTACCCGAATTTCGTCAGGCGGATCTGCAAAGCATGGTCCTTCATCCCTCTCTGGTAGATGGTTCTCTACAGGCCGGAATGGGCGCCCACCTCGGCGAGAAAGTAGAAGAAATGTTCGTCCCGTTTTCCATTGGCGAAGTCGAAATCCTGCATCCCCTTCAATCCAACTGCTTCAGCTATGTAACTGAGATGAAAGAGGACAAGAAAGAAAAAAGGGAGAACGCGCGAGTTTTGAGAAGCAATGTACTCATTTTAGATGAAGCGGGGAAAGTTCTCGTAAGAATCCGTGAATCTATTGGTGTGCCGCTTCGTGAAGCCTACAGGAAACCAGCTCAGGATGCGGACATAGATGGTTTTTCCAGACTCTACTATTCGTACGAATGGGAGAAAGCCTCACTGCCCGCGGAGAAAACGCCACACGGCACTCCGCATTCCCTCGTGCTTTTTGAGGCGGAAGAAACATGGCGTGATCTGTATCAAAAGCGGCTAAGAGAAGCAGGAACGAATTCTGATCAAGTCATTCTCGTGCAGCCCGGAGAAAGCTTCCAGGAGCTGGACAAGCAGTCTTACAAGATCAATCCACTAAACAAAGATGACTTTACGCAGCTCTTTGAAATGCTGATGGAGAAAAATTGTTCGGTGGAAAACATCTGCTTTGCCTGGCCGCTCGCCTGTGCTGATTTCCATGATGGGAAGGCCTTGAAAGAATCCATGGAGAGAGGTATCTACTCTTTTCTATTTCTTTGTCAGTCCCTCATAAAGCAAAGGCTGGAAAGCAAAGTCCAACTGCTCTATGTCTATTTGGCGAAGCAGGGCGAGACTCAACCGCAGAACGAAGCCGTGAGCGGCTTTGTCAAGGCCCTGCGGTTGGAGCATCCCAAACTGCTCTGCAAGACGCTTGAAGTTCGGCTGGAGAGTCTCGACTACAAACAGATTCTCGATGCGATTTCATCGGAATTTCAAGCACACACTCAAGATGCGACTGCCGTTCGCTATGAAGCACAAGAGCGCTATATCAAGAAGCTCAAAGCCTTTGACCTCGAAGGGGCTGGAGCCTCGTCTCCTGCTCAAGGTGGGAGCTTAAGGGAAAAAGGCGTCTATCTCATTACGGGAGGAGCCGGCGGGCTGGGCCTCATATTCGCGGGGTTTTTGGCGAAACAGTGCAAGGCGAGACTGGTCCTTACCGGCCGATCTAAGCTGTCGATAGAACGCGAGGCCAGGTTAGACGAGCTCAGAAGGTCAGGCGCAGAAGTACTTTACCTGCTTGCCGATGTCTCCAACTATGAAGACGTCAAGAATCTGGTCAAGGAAAGTAAGTCCCGTTTTGGGGAGATCAATGGAATCATCCATGCCGCCGGTGTTTTAAGGGACTCGTATGTCAGGAATAAGACGCGGGAAGAAATGAGCGCAGTTTTCGCTCCCAAGGTCTATGGAACCCTTCATCTAGATGAGGTTACCAAAAACGACGAGTTGGACTTCTTCGTAACATTTTCCTCGCTCGCGGCTGTCGCCGGCAACGTGGGGCAATGTGACTACAGTTTCGCAAATCACTTCATGGACTCGTTTGCAGCCCAGCGTGAAGCTCTTCG
>OCOJ01045866.1_pt3 | contig 23092 bp, 15 predicted proteins | sample 1539251 | NCBI WGS metagenome assembly OCOJ01 (sample SAMN01911457, study PRJEB22624) | soil metagenome | biome: Soil | place: Malaysia | collected 2012-04-30 | depth RA_metagenome m | reverse complement strand
GCCGATGCCTACACGGTTTTGGCGAATACACCCAGCGGTCCCAGCTGGTTCATCGTGGAGAAAGGCACGAAGGGATTTACGCATGACGAACCGGAAGACAAGCACGGCATCCGCTTAAGCAATACCGCGGCGCTTGCCTTTAATGACGTCTATGTCGACGCCGACCGCCTGATCGGCGGGGTTGAAGGTCAGGGACTGAACCAGGCGCAAGCGGTGTTCGGCTACACACGCCTCATGGTTGCCGCGTTCGGCCTGGGAGCGGGGTGGGCCGCCTTGGATCGCGCGATTCCTTACTCCACCAAGCGCATTCAGGCCGGGTCCCCANGGGTCCCCACTTTCTCAAAAGCAGGGATACACGCACAAGTTAATCGTCCCTCACGTGGCGCGACTCGAAGCCGCGCGTTCCTACATCGAGGAAACGGCGGAGCGTATCGACGTCGGCGAAGGCAGCCTGAACACCGAGGGCGCGATCGCGAAATACATGGCGACCGAAGCCGGCAACGGGGCTGCCGATGCCAGCATTCAGGCGCTAGGGGGATACGGCTACACCCACGAATACATGGTGGAGAAAATCAGCCGCGATGTTCGCATCACCACGATTTACGAGGGCACGTCCGAGATCATGGAAATGACGATCAGCCGCGATCGCTGGCAGTCCCACCTGAAGACGCGCGGGCAGCACTATCACGAGCAGGCGCGCCGCTTCGAGGAGTTGCACGCGCGCCATCCGGACGTGGGCGCCAGCATCGTGGCCCTGGCCTTCCACAGCCTGGCGGAAGTGATGGAGAAGGCCCGCGTCGCACGCCTGACCCGCCACCAGCATATCTTGCTGCGCCTGGGCGAGTGGATTGCCTACGCCGAGTGTGCCGGGAGCCTGGCGCACCGCGCCGCCTGTGCAGCCGACAACAAGTTGCACGAAAAAGCCAGCCGTCGATTCGACGCGCCGGCCCTGGCGGCCTTGAGCCGAATCTTCGCGCGCGAAGCGGCGCTCAAGGTTGCCGAAGAGGGCTTCCGCTGGGTCAGCGGAGCCGAAGGAGTAAGCGATGCCGAGATTGCCGCACTGGAAACAAGTTTGCAGTTCCCCGCGATTCATCGCGCGCAGGCGGGGTTGCTTTCAGATATGGATTACATAGCCGACGTCCTCTACGGCCGTGTGGCGCTGCGCGCGCCCGTGGCCGCGTAATACTCAAGACGCCAGACTATCTTGCACAGGTGCAACATGCCTATCTCGCTTGTGTAGGAGCGTCATCATGGAAAACACCGCACATCGAGCCATTGCTATCGTCGGGGTGGGAGCCGTCCTGCCCGACGCCGCCAACGTCAACGCGTTCTGGGAGAACATCAAGAACGGGCGCTACAGCATCACCGAAGTTTCCGCCGATCGTTGGGACCCTGAGCTTTACTACGATCCCGATCNCCCGCCGCTCCCGACAAAACCTATTCGAAGATCGGCGGATGGGTGCGCGACTTCGCCTGGGATCCCATGAAATGGAAGCTGGCGATTCCACCCCGCGTCGTCGATGCCATGGACGGCGCTCAAAAGTGGGCGATCGCCTGCACTCGCGAAGCGCTGGCGGACTACGGCTATCCGCAGCAGCCGCTGGACGCGAATCGTACGGCGGTGATCCTGGGCAATGCGATGGCGGGGGAGAAACATTATCTCACTGCCCTGCGCGTGTACTTTCCGGAATATGCGCGCGAACTCGGCGAAACTGCAAGTTTTGCCGCGCTCCCGCAACAACTTCGCGACGAGATCACTCGCGAATTGCACGACCGCATGGCGAAGTATCTCCCCGAGGTCACCGAAGACACCATGCCCGGCGAGTTGGCCAACTGCATCGCCGGACGCATTGCAAATGTCTTCAACTTCCACGGACCGAACTATGTGTGCGATGCCGCCTGCGCGTCGGCGATGGCGGCCATCAGCTCTGCGGTCGAAGGGCTGGTCGAGCATGATTTTGACACCGTGATTACCGGCGGCATCGACCGCAACATGGGCGCTTCCACGTTCGTGAAGTTCTGCAAGATCGGTGCGCTGTCCGCGACGGGTACTCGCCCTTATGCCGAAGGCGCCGACGGATTTGTCATGGGCGAGGGCGCCGCGATCTTTCTGCTCAAGCGACTGGCTGACGCCGAACGTGACGGCGACAAGGTCTACGCTGTGTTGCGTGGGATCGGCGCCTCCAGCGATGGCAAAGGCAAGGGCATTACCGCGCCGAATCCCTTAGGGCAGAGGTTGTGCCTTGAGCGCGCTTGGGAAAATGCTGGCCTGTCGCCTGCCTCGGCAACGTTGATCGAAGGCCACGGCACCTCCACTCGCGTGGGCGATGTAGTCGAAGTGCAGAGCATGGTCGATGTGCTCAGCAGCCACCATCTTCCCGTACACTCCGTCGCTCTCGGCTCCGTCAAATCGAACATCGGCCACCTCAAGGGAGCAGCCGGCGCCGCGGGCTTGCTGAAGGCCGCTTTGGCCCTGCGCGACAAAGTGCTGCCGCCGAGCGTTCATTGCGAGCACCCCAACCCGGACATTGATTTCGTTCATTCTCCCCTCTACGTCAACACCGAACTCAAACCCTGGACCATGTCCGCCGACACGCCGCGGCGCGCCGGCGTAAGCGCGTTCGGCTTTGGCGGCACCAACTTCCACATCGTGCTCGAAGAGCACCTTCCCGGCAAATTGACCGGCAACGGCAAGCGGGCGATCGCAGTGCCCGCAATTCCGCCGACCATCGCAAGAGACGAAACTATGAATCTTAAGAGTGATTCCCGCATTCCTACTGCCCCTACTTCTTCTAAAGCACCGCTGCGTGGCGCTCTGGTGTTGGGCGCTGACACTGAAACCGCAATGGCCGAACGCCTTCGCGTAGTAAAGAAGGACGCCGATGCTGGCCGAGCGCCTTCACCAGCCGCACCCGCCGAGTCGGATCTGCTTGCTTCCGAGCGCATCGCCATCGACTACGTCGATGCTGCTGACCTGGCAGCCAAAGCCGGCGGTGCGCTGAAGGCTTTCGCAGCTAATCAGCCGGCGATGTGGAAAGCGCTGCGCGCGCAAGGGATCTTCCGCGGCCACGGTCTTGCGCCCAAGGTCGCGTTCCTTTACACGGGCCAGGGGTCTCAATACGTGAATATGCTCGAGCCCCTGCGTGCCGTCGAACCGATTGTCGCCGACACCTTCGCTGAAACGGATCGGGTGATGACTCCCCTGCTCGGCAAGCCTCTCAGCAAGTTCATCTTCGTCGATCAGAAAGACGGCGACGCGGTCGCGAAAGCCGAAGAAGATCTGCGCCAGACCGCAATCACACAACCGGCGGTCCTTGCCACTGATCTCGCACTCACCCGTTTGCTCGCCGCCTATGGCATTGAGCCTGACTTCACGATGGGACACAGCCTAGGCGAATACGGAGCACTCGTGGCCTCCGGAGCTCTGCCTTTTGAAGACGCCCTGGAAGCCGTCAGCGCGCGTGGCCGCGAGATGACCCGCGTTTCGCTTGCCGACAACGGCAGGATGGCGGCCGTGTTTGCGCCACTCGAGGAAATCCAGCGAATCTTGAAAACTGTGGACGGCTATCTGGTGATCGCCAATATCAACAGCAACCATCAGGCCGTCATCGGTGGCGCCAGTAACGCGGTCGAGCAGGCAATGGAAGTCTTCCAGAAAGCAGGCTATGAAGTCGCAGCCTTGCCGGTTAGCCACGCCTTCCACACATCGATCGTGGCTCCGGCCAGCGAGCCGCTACGGCGCATGCTGGAACGCTTGCACCTCGAATCGCCCCGCATTCCCATCGTCGCAAACGTCGACGGAGAGTTCTATCCCACCGGACCCGGCGTAGTTCCGAAGATGCTGGACATTTTGGCGAAGCAGGTCGCCTCTCCCGTGCAATTCGTGAAAGGCTTGGAGACCTTGTACGAGGCCGGCGCGCGCATCTTTGTCGAGGTCGGCCCGAAAAAAGCTCTGCAGGGATTCGCCGAGGACGTGCTCGGCGATCGTGGCGACGTGCTCTCGCTGTTTACGAATCACCCGAAGTTCGGTGACTTGGCTTCGTTCAATCAGGCGCTTTGCGGGCTTTATGCCGCGGGGCTGGGCCGCGGAACCCCAGCAACCTCGAAGGAATTCGACCGAGCGGCAATCGCGGCATCCAAACCGCGCGAACCGCAGACGCCGATTCCTTCGGCGAAGTCTGCACCAGCTGACACTCCCTCGCCGTCCGCCCCACTCAGCGGCGACCACTACCTCGAACTTGGCCGTTTGTTTGCCGACGTCCTGGAGCGCGGCTGGCGGATTTATCACGGCGAACAATCTCGTCCGACCGGACAGCCTGTCGCCATCACCGGTGCCGCCTTGGGACTGCCGGGGACTGAACACATTTTCGACGATGCNCAACGTCGCTCGCATCCTGCGCGGCGACCAATTTATTGACATCATTCCCACTCGCTTTCGCCGCGCCATGCTCGACAAGCACATCACTCGGCTGGTCAAGAGCGATGACGGCGGGCCCACGTTCGAGACCATTAATAATGTCGCAGACGTCATCAAGCTGGCCGGTCGCGGCGGCGCGTTCGATTTGGAAAAAGAGTTCGGCGTATCTGCCGACCGGCTCGCCGCCCTCGACCGCGTCACCCAACTCGCTATCGCCGCCGGTTTGGACGCGATGCGCGACGCCGGCATTCCGCTGGTGATGCGTTACAAGACCACCAGCAAAGGCACGCTGCTGCCCGATCGCTGGGCGCTGCCCGATGCGCTGCGCGACGACACCGGCGTCATCTTCGCTTCTGCTTTCCCGGGCTACGATTCATTCGCGGACGAAATGTCGCGCTACTACGCCGATCGCTCCCGGCGTGAGCAACTGAGCATGCTCGAGACCTTGCTGGCCAGAATGGCAGACACAAATGGCGATTCTATTCTCGGAAGGGAATTTGAGCGGCGGATCGAAGAGCTACGCGACGCGATCGAGAAGGAGCCCTATGTCTTCGATCGCCGTTTCCTGTTCCGGACTTTGTCGATGGGACACTCGCAGTTCGCCGAATTCATTGGCGCTCGCGGTCCGAACACCGCTATCAATGCCGCGTGTGCGAGCACGACCCAGGCCGTGGCTCTTGCGGAAGACTGGATCAACGCCGGGCGCTGCCGTCGCGTCATCGTCGTGTCGTCAGACGACATCACGACCGACCATCTGATCGACTGGTTTGGCGCAGGATTCCTGGCTAGCGGCGCAGCCGCCACCGATGAAGTGGTCGAAGAAGCCGCCACTCCGTTCGACCGCCGTCGTCACGGGATGATCGTCGGCATGGGTGCGGCCGCCCTTGTGGTCGAAAGCGCAGAAGCGGTACGGGAACGCGGAATTCAACCGATTTGCGACGTGCTGAGCGCGGTCACGGCTAACAGTGCTTTCCACGGCACACGTCTCGATGTCGAGCACATCGGCCAGGTCATGGAAGGCCTGGTGTCCAAGGCAGAGCAGTGCGGTGGCATTCGGCGGCAAGAGATCGCGCCCCACACGGTGTTTGTCTCCCACGAAACCTACACGCCCGCGCGTGGTGGCAGCGCCTCGGCCGAGATTTACGCCCTGCGCCGCGTCTTCGGCCAATCCGCAGACCAGATCGTGATCGCCAACACCAAGGGCCTCACCGGGCACGCCATGGGCACTGGAATCGAAGATGTCCTCGCGGTGAAGGCACTGGAGACCGGCGTCGTCCCACCTGTAGCCAACTTCAAGGAGATTGATCCCGAGCTGGGCACATTGAATCTGTCGAAGGGCGGCGCGTACCCAGTTGAATACGCGCTGCGACTGGGTGCCGGTTTCGGATCGCAGATCAGCATGACGTTGCTGCACTGGGTAACGACAAAGGACGGTGCACACCGGCGTCCGAATGACCTGGGCTACGAATACCGCATCGTCGATCGAGACTCGTGGAACGCGTGGCTCGAGGAGATCGCCGGGCATCCCTCCGCGGACCTCGAGGTCGTTCATCGCACATTGCGGGTGCGCGACCAGGGACCGGCGGCACGAGTTGTTGAGCCTGCCGTGCCCACCCCTGCGACGGTGCAACAGACACCACCGCCTCCTGCGGCAACGGTGGCTGTGGCGACGCTGCCGGCCGTCGCCGCTCGCGCAGTCACTCCGTCCCTAGTCAAGCCGCGGACGGCAGAACCAGCGCCAGCGGTCCGGGTTCAACCAGTCCTTGCGACCCCAGTCAAACCGCAAACAATAGAGCCTGCGCCAAAGCCAATCGAGTCGAGCGACACGGTGAAGGATCGCGTACTGGCCCTAGTTTCCGAGAAGACCGGCTATCCCGTCGACATGCTTGATCTCGACCTCGATCTCGAAGCCGATCTGGGCGTCGACACCGTCAAGCAGGCAGAAGTCTTCGCCACCATCCGTGAGGCCTATGGCATCGCGCGCGATGAGAGCGTCAAGCTCCGCGATTTCCCCACGCTCGCTCATGTGATTCGCTTCGTGCATGAGCGGCAGCCGGAACTGAAAGTTGAGGATGCGACTCCCGAACAAAAGACCGCCCCTAAGCAAGACGTTGGCGTTCGTCAAGACCATGCAGTTCAACAGCCTCGCGCTGTTCCAGAGCCAGCGATTGTTAAGCAAGAAATTCCAAGCACAGCCACATCTTCTCCGGCGGTGATCGCGGCTCAAAGCACTGACACTGTGAAAGAACGGATCCTCGCTCTGGTCGTGGAGAAAACCGGATATCCCAAAGACATGCTGGATCTGGACCTGGACCTCGAGGCCGATCTGGGTATCGACACCGTCAAGCAGGCGGAGATGTTCGCTGCGATTCGCGAGATCTACAACATTCCACGTGACGAGAACCGCAAACTGCGCGACTATCCAACCCTGGCGCACGTGATCCGGTTCGTGTACGAAAAGCGCCCGGACCTGACCACCACCGCTTCCGCAGGTGCGGCCACGTCGCCAACAAGCGAGGCGCCCGTTCCCGCGCCGGCTCCTGCTGCCGCGCAAGCGGACTCCGCCGATGCCATCAAAGACAAAGTGCTGGAGATTGTGGCGGAGAAAACCGGCTATCCCAAGGACATGCTGGACCTCGATCTCGACCTGGAAGCCGACCTCGGGATCGACACGGTCAAGCAGGCGGAGATGTTTGCGGCTGTGCGGGCGGCGTACAACATTCCACGCGACGAGGCTCTGAAGCTGCGCGACTTTCCGACCCTAGCTCATGTCATCAAGTTTGCTCAGGACCGGCGAGCCCGGCTGGAATCCGCAACTGCCCAGGATTCCCGCCCAGCACAAAAGAAGACCGGCACTGCCCCTGCGCCGGTTACGACACCGGCCAAGACAACCCGCCCGGCTCCCGCCAGTCTTGACGCGGCGAATCGGATTCCGCGCCGCATGCCGGTGCCGATCCTCCGTCCGCCGCTTACTTTCTGCAAGCCAACCGGCGTCACTTTTGACCGCAATCGGCGTGTCGTGATCATGCCCGATGAAGCTGGAGTCGCAGACGCTTTAGCTCAGCAACTGCAGACGAAGGGCGTCGAGGTCCTTCGCATCGAGGGCGCGCCGGATGCAAATACGTTGACTAATCACCTCAAGGACTGGATGGCGCGTGGTCCCATTCACGGAGTCTATTGGCTTCCCGCTCTTGACAATGAGGGACCCCTCCGCGGCATGGATCTTGCGGGATGGCACGAGGCTATTCGCGTGCGCGTGAAATTACTCCACGCCACCATGCGTACGCTCTATGAGCAAATCTCGCAATCAGGCACCTTCTTGGTGTCGGCAACGCGATTGGGAGGCCTGCACGGCTACGACAACGGTGGAGCACATGCACCACTCGGCGGCGCAGTCGCGGGCTTCAGCAAGGCCTACAAGCGCGAGCGCATGGAAGCCCTCGTGAAGGCAGTCGATTTCGAATCCGCGCGCAAAGCCGATGAGATCGCTGAACTCCTCGTCGCCGAGACGCTGCGGGATCNCCGGTGCGATCGAGATCGGCTACACCCGAGACGAGCGTTGGACCATTGGCCTGCAACAACAGCCAGCCACCGATGGACAACCTGGCCTCGCGCTCGACGAGAAGACCGTTTTCCTGATCACCGGCGCCGCAGGGAGCATAGTCTCGGCCATTACAGCGGACCTGGCCGCTGCATCCGGCGGAACCTTCTATCTGCTCGACCTCGTCGGGGAACCCTGTCCGAACAATCCCGACCTGAAGCGTTTCGCAACTGACAAAGAAGGTCTCAAGCGCGATCTTTTTGCGCGTATCCAGGCGCGTGGCGAGCGAGCTACGCCTGCGCTGGTCGAGAAAGAATTGGCCGCGCTGGAGCGTTCCGAGGCTGCGCGCAACGCGATCGACGCAGTCCGCGCGGCGGGCGGCACGGCACATTATTTCAGCGTCGATCTCACGGATGCCACAGCCGTGGCAAAGGTGATTGACGAAGTGCGCGCGCATAGCGGGCACATCGACGTTCTGATACACGCCGCCGGCATGGAGCGCAGTCACTCCTTGCCCGACAAAGACGCTCGTGAATTCGATCTCGTCTTTGACGTCAAGAGCGACGGATTTTTCAATCTCCTGCAGGCCATTGGCGACATGCGGCTTGGCGCAACGGTGGCTTTCAGTTCGATTGCCGGCCGCTTCGGCAACGCAGGTCAGACCGACTACAGCGCAGCCAACGATCTGCTCTGCAAGATCACGTCGAGCTTCCGGACGACTCGGCCAGGCACTCGCGGGATTGCGATCGACTGGACTGCGTGGGGAGGCATCGGCATGGCCACGCGCGGTTCCATCCCCAAGATCATGGAACTTGCCGGCATCGACATGCTGCCGCCGGAAGCTGGCATTCCTGTGGTCCGCCGCGAGCTGACCGCAGGAGGGAGGCGCGGTGAGGTCGTGATCGGACAGCGGCTTGGCGTTCTGCTGAACGAGCTAGATGCCACCGGCGGATTGGACACATCTGTGGCAACGTCCGCGAGCGCGAGCCAATGGCTCGCGCCCGGGCCGATGGTCGAGAACGTCTCAGCTCTTAGTTTGTACAACGGCTTCGCGGTCGAGACCACGCTCGACCCCGCACTCCAACCGTTCCTGAAAGATCATCAGATCGACGGAACGCCTGTGCTGCCCGGTGTGATGGGCATCGAAGGGTTCGCCGAAGCGGCGCTCTGCATGCTGCCCGGTTGGCAGATCGAAGCCATTGAGGACGTAAACTTCCTGGCTCCGTTTAAGTTCTACCGTGGCGAGCCGCGTACGCTCACGATTGAGGCGGCCATTCATCCGCAAGGCAGCACTCTGATTGCCGACTGCCGGCTGATCGGAAGCCGTCCGCTCCCCAACCAGACGGAACCGCAACTCACCACGCACTTCACAGGGCGCGTGCGCCTTGCAAAAGAACCCGTGCCAGTTCCTGCGAGGCCACGATTGCATGCGCCGTCAGGACCGGTCGTCGAAGCTAACGACATCTACAAACTCTACTTCCACGGACCCGCCTATCAAGTCGTCGAGCGTGCGTGGTGGGACGGGAAGCATATCATTGGGTTGATGGCTGCGAGTCTGCCGGACAATCACCATCCGTCCGCACTGCCCACGTTCATGACGCCGCGGCTGATCGAGCTTTGCTTCCAGACTGCCGGCGTATGGGAGATGGGCGTGCGAGGCCGCATGGGTTTGCCTCAGCACATTGATCGCGTTTCGGTCTTCCGCCAACCAGAGCCAGCTGCCGGCGCCCTGTACGCGGTCGTCACTCCAAATCCTGAGAAAGAAACTTTCGACGCCGAAGTCATCGACTCCGCTGGGAACCTCTATGTGCGTCTCACTGGCTACCGCACGGTTGCGCTCCCGGATGCCGTTGACGCCGAGCGCTTGAAACATCTCCAAGCCATCATGTTGGGCGAAGCCGTCATGGTGGCATAACCATTTGCGGATTGGATCTTATGCCGCGCGAATTCCAACGCGTTGCCATTGTCAATCGCGGTGAAGCGGCGATGCGCTTCATCCATGCGGCACGCGAGTACAGTCACGAGTATGGCGTGCCGCTCACCACGATAGCGCTCTTCACCGATCCCGACCACCATGCCATGTTCGTTCGCGAGGCGGATGAGGCGGCGCACCTCGGGGCTGCGTACCACACTGACCCGGATACGCATCACTCCAAGAGCAGTTACGTCGACTACGGCCGTCTCGAACAAGCGCTCACGACAGCGCGCGCAGAGGCGGTTTGGGTAGGGTGGGGCTTCGTCGCCGAGCACGCGGCGTTCGCCGATCTCTGCCGCGACATGGGCATCGTATTCATCGGTCCCGACGGCGACGTCATGCGCCGGCTGGGCGACAAGATCGCATCAAAGCGCCTTGCTGAGGAGGCTCAGATACCGGTAGCGCCCTGGAGCGGCGGTCCCGTGGAAACGCTGGACGATGCTTTGCAACATGCCGAGCGCTTGGGCTTCCCGCTCCTGATTAAAGCCACAGCCGGTGGCGGCGGCCACGGGATTCGGCTGGTTCATTCGGTGAACGACCTTCCCCCGGCCTTCGAGCGTGCCCGCGCAGAGGCGTTCAAAGCCTTCGGTGATCCCACCGTTTTCATGGAACGCCTGGTGCAGAAGGCGCGTCACGTCGAGGTCCAGATCATCGCCGACCACTACGGGGCCACCTGGGCCGCCGGTGTGCGCGACTGCACCATCCAGCGCCGGCAGCAGAAGATTCTCGAAGAAGCGCCTTCTCCGGCGCTCTCGCCGCAACAAGATCAGGCCCTGCGGGATGCGGCAGTGCGCATCAGCAAGGCAGCGGGTTATCACAATGCCGGCACGGTCGAATTCCTCTACGAGCCCGAGGCCGACCGTTTCTCATTCATGGAGGTCAACACCCGCCTGCAGGTGGAACATCCGGTCACCGAGTGCACCACCGGACTTGATCTGGTGAAGCTCCAGATTCACGTGGCACGAGGCGGCCGCCTTGAAGGCGAGCCCCCGCGCGCGACTGGCCACGCCATCGAGGTGCGGCTCAATGCAGAAGATCCCGATAACGGATTTGCCGCCGCCCCGGGCGCGATCGAGCGCTTCAGAATTCTAACCGGGCCGGGGGTACGTGTGGACACGGGAGTCGCGGAAGGCGATAGCGTTCCTCCTGACTTCGACTCCATGATCGCGAAGGTCATCGGATATGGCCAAACCCGTAAGGAGGCCCTGTCCCGGCTTCAGCGTGCTTTGCGCGAAAGCGTCGTCGTCATCAAGGGCGGGGCCAGCAACAAGGCGTTTCTCCTGGAACTGCTGAATCGCAGCGAAGTACAGCAAGGCAAGTTCGATGTCGCATGGCTCGACCGGCTGGCATCAACTGGCGATCACGTTTCCCGCCGCCACGCCGACGCCGCCCTGCTGCAGGCGGCCATTGAAGCCTATGATGCCGAGTTGGCCGTCGAGCAGGCGCAGTTCTACGCCTCCGCAGCCCGCGGACGGCCCCAGGTTCGGACCGACGTCGGCCGGACCCTAGCGTTGCGTTGTCGCGGACATCTCTACTCGCCGAGGATTTATCGGCTCGGCCCACGAGACTACCGCGTCGAGGTGGACGGATCACCCGTTGAGGTTCATGTCGATCGTCTTGGCCGGTCAGAATCCTGGCTCACCGCCTTCGGGCGACGCTTCCACATTGTCTCCGTTGTCCATGGACAACATTACAGAATCGAAGTGGACGGCGTCTCACATCGCATCGATCGCGATGACGGCGGCCGGGTGCATGCTCCGGCTCCGGCGGTAGTGGTCTCCATCGCGGTGAAGCCCGGTGACACGGTTGCGATCGGAGACCGTCTACTTGTGCTCGAAGCCATGAAGATGGAGATGCAGGTCGTCGCGCCTTTTTCCGGGAAAGTCCGGAAAGTGATGGCGGTACCCAACGTGCAGGTAGATACTGGCACTCCGCTCCTTCAGATCGACCCCTCGAATGGCGACCAAACGGCTGCTCCTACCGAGCGAATCGCTTTCAGCATGGCACAGACTTCTGCAGGACGCGACGATGGGGCACGTTCGTGCTGCCTCGACAGCCTGCAGGAACTCCAGCAACTGATGCTGGGTTTTGACGTGGAACCGGCGCACATCAACCGGATGCTGGCTGCATGGGGCCAGCACTGCCCGCCGGACGGTGAGGAGACAAGGCGGCAAGAGAACGAAATCCTGCAGATCTTTGTCGACATTTGCTCCCTGTTCCGCCGTGAACCAGACCTGGATAATCGGATCGATGGGGAGACACCCAGCGCGGAGGCTTACCTGTTCTCGTACTTGCGAATGCTGGAGACCCAAGGAGAAGGACTTCCTTCCGATTTCGTCGACGCGCTGCGGCGCGCTCTGGCTCATTATGGCGTGCGCACTCTAGACCGTTCGCCCGAGCTGGAAGAGAGTCTGCTTTGGATCTACAAATCGCATCAGCGGATCGAGCAGGAAATTGCCGTCGTCCTTGGCGTTCTCGAACGGCGTCTGCAACAAGTGAATCGCGCCGCCGCGGATGGCGAGGAATCCTTCCGCTCCCTGCTCGATCGGATCATCTCGATTACCAACGGAGTCTACAACGCGGTGAGCGACCTTGCGCGGGAAGTCCGCTACCGTTACTTCGATCAACCTCTGTTTGAACGGGCGCGCCAGCAGGTGTACGAGGAAGCGGACAGCCATCTCGCCTATCTCGCGGCTCATCCCGATGCCGCCGATCGGCGCGAGAGAATCCACGCACTGGTCGGATGTCCGCAGCCGTTGAGCAGCCTGTTCTTCGGCCGCTTCGCGGCAGCCGATCCGGTGTTGTGTCAGGCGATGTTGGAGGTGCTGACTCGGAGGTACTACCGGATTCGCACGATCACCAGCCTCCGTGCCCTGCTCATCGATGGGCGTTCCTGCGTGACCGCCGAGTATGACCATGAGGGGAAGCGTATTCATGTCCTGTCTACGCACGGGGAGTATCACAACCTGGCCCGGGCAGCCCATGCGCTGTTCCCGCTCATCGCTGAAGTGCCACCCGAACACGACATCGCCATCGATTTCTATCTCTGTTGTCAGAACGCCCTGAGTGATCCCGAGACGACGCAGAAGGAGGTGCATTCGCTCCTCAACGGGTTCGCTTTCCCGCGCTCTATTCGACGTGTCGTGGTGGCAGTCGGTGGGGCCGCAGACGGTCGGGACATGCGTGAGGTACAGCATTTCACCTATCGGCCCAGGGAAAATGGTTACGAAGAAGAGAAGCTGTATCGCGGACTGCATCCCATGATGGGCAAGCGCCTCCACCTGTGGCGTCTCAGCAACTTCAACGTCGAGCGCCTGCCGTCGGTCGAAGATGTATATGTGCTTCATGCCGTTGCCCGTGAAAATCCGAAAGATGAGCGTCTATTCGTGTGCGCCGAGGTGCGCGATGTGACGCCCATCCGCGACGAAACCGGCCGCATTGTGCAACTGCCCCAACTGGAACGCATGCTGGCCGAAGCTTTGGCCGCCATTCGCCTGTATCAGTCGCGCCGCCAGCCCCGGGAGCGCCTGCACTGGAACCGGGTATTTCTTTATGTCTGGCCGCCGCTCAATCTGGCTCCGGATGAGTTACACGACATCGTGCGCCGTCTGGCGCCGGCAACCGAAGGCCTGGGCCTGGAACAGGTCGTTGTGCGTGCCCACATTCCCAATCCCCAGACGGGAGAATTGCGCGACATGGTGGTGCGCATCTCCAGTCCGGCGGGTAGCGGCCTGCTCGTCACCTTCCGGCCCGCCGACAAGCTGCTCCCGATCAAGCCGCTGACCGAATACGATCAGAAGGTTCTGCGGGTGCGGCAGCGCGGACTCGTCTATCCCTACGAGATCATTCGGATGCTCACGCCTCTGCCACAGGACACGCACGCCGAATTTCCTCCCGGCGAGTTCATCGAGCACGATCTCGGCCCTGACGGGCGACTAACTCCGGTTCAACGTCCCCATGGCAAGAACAAAGCCAACATCATCGCCGGCGTCATTCGCAACTTCACCAGCAAGTATCCCGAGGGCATGACTCGGGTCATGTTGTTGGGAGACCCCAGCAAAGACCTCGGTGCACTCGCAGAAATGGAATGCCGGCTCATTCTAGCCGCCCTAGATCTGGCAGAAGAGATGAGGGTCCCGGTAGAGTGGTTCGCCATTTCGGCAGGCGCAAAAATCTCGATGGACAGCGGCGTCGAAAACATGGATTGGATTGCCCGCGTCCTGCGCCGCCTGATCGAGTTCACGCAAGCCGGTGGGGAAGTAAACCTCATCATCAACGGGATTAACGTAGGCGCCCAGCCCTACTGGAATGCCGAGGCCACCATGCTGATGCACACGCGCGGCATTCTCATCATGACGCCGAAAGCCGCGATGGTCCTCACCGGCAAGCGCGCCCTGGATTATTCTGGCGGCATTTCCGCCGACGACAACCAGGGGATCGGCGGCTACGACCGCATCATGGGTCTCAACGGCCAGGCGCAGTACTGGGCGCGGGACATCGACGAAGCCTGCCACATTCTCTTCCGCCACTACGACCACACCTACATGTTGCCGGGCGAGCGCTTTCCGCGCAAAGCTCCGACCACCGATCCCATCGATCGCGACGTGCGAGTCTATCCTCACAATCGGGACGGCGAGGAAGGTTTCGCGCGAGTCGGCGAAATCCTGGCCGACGAGACCAATCCGGGACGCAAGAAATCGTTCGACATTCGCAAAGTCATGCGAGCCGTGGCAGACCAGGACCACCAACCCTTGGAACGCTGGGCCGGCATGCGCGGGGCAGAGATGGCCGTGGTTTGGGATGTTCACCTCGGCGGCTATCCGGTTTGCATGATCGGCATCGAATCGCGGCCAGTGCCTCGTTTGGGGTTCGTCCCGGCTGACGGTCCGGATCAGTGGTCGGCAGGAACACTTTTCCCGCTTTCCTCCAAGAAAGTGGCTCGCGCCATCAACGCCGCGAGCAACAATCGCCCGGTTGTTATTCTCGCGAATCTTTCCGGATTTGATGGCTCTCCTGAGTCGATGCGCCGTCTCCAGCTTGAGTATGGCGCTGAGATCGGACGAGCCGTGGTCAACTTCAAAGGCCCGATCGTGTTTTGCGTGATCTCTCGCTATCACGGCGGCGCCTATGTCGTTTTTTCCCGCACTCTGAACGAACAACTCGAAGTCGCGGCGTTGGAAGGCACCTACGCCTCAGTTATCGGCGGAGCGCCAGCAGCAGCCGTGGTTTTTGCCAGCGAGGTTGAAGCCCGCGCTCGCAAGGATGAGCGTCTGCAAGCCCTGAATGAGGCAATCGCCAAGGCCGAGGGTGCCGAGAAGAGCCGGCTGCGCAGCGAATGGGAGGAGCTGTTTAAGATCGTTCACTCCGAGAAGCTGGGAGAGATGGCCAATGAGTTCGACCGCCTGCACAGCGTACAACGGGCGCTCAACGTGGGCGCGCTGCACCGCATCATTCCGCCCGCGACCCTTCGTCCTTATCTCATCGAAGCGGTGGAACGAGGCATGCGGCACGAAATGGAATGCCAGTTGGTGAAGCCTGTGCTTGAGATCGTGGAGGCTGCGTAGTCTGGAGCCAGACAAATCAAGTGGGTTTTTCTGGTCGTTGCCCGAAGAACGAGCTGAGAACTTTCAGCCTATCGCGGCCGGGCCGCGGACAGTATGAAAAATATCTACTGGCTGGAACAGACCGCTAAGGATTTGGCGACGGACATCGACTGGCTGAGCGCGAGTGAAGCTGCAGACCTGGAACGGCTGCGTTTCGCCAAGCGCCGTGCGGACTGGCTTCTCGGACGCTGGACTGCGAAACTTGCTGTCGCCTTCTACCTCAATCTGCCCGTCGACATTCAGAGTTTGGCGAACGTCGAAATCCGTGCCGCCACATCCGGAGCGCCGGAAGTTTACCTCTCGAGCCGGCCGGCCCCGGTTTCCATTTCCCTCAGCCACTGCGCGGGCACGGCTCTGTGTGCTGTCGCGGCGGCCGATACGAACTTAGGCTGCGACCTGGAGCTGGCCGAAGCGCGCAGCAGTGCTTTCGTCACTGACTATTTCACCGCCGAAGAGCAATCTGTGATTGCTCGCGCGCCCACAGCCGAACAGCCCCTGCTCATCACCGTTCTTTGGAGTGCCAAGGAGAGCGCGCTCAAGGCGATGCACACCGGCCTTCGGCTTGATACTCGCTCGGTGAGAGTCAGCCTGAGCAATCCGGCAGACGGGACGAATAAGAGTGACAAGCAGTCACAAGACATTCGCGAGCCTGATCCTGTCATCGCACGCGACGAATGGATTCCTTTGCAGGTTCGCTCCACAGCCGGTCAAGTCTTGTATGGCTGGTGGCAGCACGACGGTCCCATCGTTCGCACGGTGGTCGCGGATTCTCGAATTGCTCCGCCGATCAGCTTGGCCTGCGGATCTCCGGCAACATCTTCTTATTCGACCGCCGATAATGCCGCTCTGCGCTCCTGCTGCAGTCTAGCAAAGGTGACATGACCGTGATCACGTATGCGCGTGATTGGAGTTGTGTCCTGATTCGGGACACCGCGGCTATCGTGATGAGTTGCAGGCCGGGAAGTTACAAGAAACAATAGTAGACTTGGTGGTTAAGGTGATCGCAGGAGTTTCAGTGCCACCGTTGCAAGCCTCGGAGACTAATCGTGCAGTCCAGCGAGAGCACAGAGTTTTGCAAGCAGCTGAGTTAGGCAAGCTGATCCAGGTGCTGCTGCTCAAGGGTTACGAGGTGATTGGGCCGACGGTCCGCGACGGCGCGATCGTCTACGATCACATCGAATCCGTCGAGGAGCTGCCCACCGGCTGGACCGACGAGCAGGAACCGGGCCATTACCGCCTGAAGCAGCGCAAGGACCAGGCTCAGTTTGGCTATGCCGTCGGGCCGCAGAGCTGGAAGAAGTATTTGCACCCGGCAGATGTGCGCCTGTGGTCTGCCGAGCGCCACAACGGAACTTTCCGAATTCTCAATAACGAAACTCAGCCCAATAAGCCGCAGGCGTTCCTGGGAGTTCGCGCTTGTGAATTGGCCGCCATCGCAGTGCAGGACCGCGTCCTGACCGGCGACAAATATCGCGACCCAATCTATCAGCAGCGGCGCGAGGGTGTGTTCCTCGTGGCCGTGCAATGCACACAAGCGGTGACAACGTGCTTTTGTGCATCGATGGGAACTGGCCCGCACGTGCAAGCGGGATTTGACCTTGCCCTGACCGAGCTCGTTGGTCCGGAGGGTCATCGCTTCGTAGTGCAGGCGGGCAGCGACCGCGGCGCCGAGGTGCTGGCCGAATTGAACACCACCCCTGCCGCCGATAAGAGTGTTCGCGAGGCAGCCGCAGCGGTCGAAGCCGCCTCCCGTCAGCAGGTGCGCAGCATCAAGACCGACGGCATCAAAGAGCTCCTGTATCAGAATTTGGAGCATCCTCGCTGGGACAACGTCGCCAGCCGGTGCCTGACCTGCGCCAACTGCACCATGGTCTGCCCGACCTGTTTCTGCACCACGGTCGAAGACGTCAGCGACGTCACGGGCGATCACGCCGAACGCTGGCGGCGTTGGGATTCATGCTTCACGCTGAATTTTTCCTATATCCACGGGGGCAGCGTCCGCGCCTCGGGCAAGGCCCGCTATCGGCAGTGGATGACGCACAAGCTGGCCTCGTGGATCGACCAGTTCGGCACCTCGGGATGTGTTGGCTGCGGACGCTGCATCACTTGGTGCCCGGTGGGAATCGACATTACCCAGGAAGTCCAGGCCATACGGGAGACAGGCAGCCATGGAGAATCTTGAGCGCATTATTGCCGAGCATCCGGTCTTCGCCGGACTCGAGTCCTACTACACGAGCCTGCTGGTGGGCTGCGCCTCGAACGTACGCTTCCAGGCGGGCACTTATATTTTCAAAGAGGGCGGCGAGGCGAATGAGTTTTACCTGATTCGAGTCGGGAAGGTGGCGCNTGGAGATGTTCGCGCCGCAGCACAAGCCAATCATCGTGGCGACCCTCGGCGAAGGTGAGATTCTGGGGTGGTCCTGGTTGGTGCCGCCCTACCAGTGGAAATTTCACGCCCATGCAGTTACCGACACGCGCGCTATCGCCCTAGACGGCAAATGCCTACGCACCAAATGTGAGCAGAACCACGATCTTGGCTACGAATTACTGAAGCGCTTCTACCAGATCATTGACCAGCGCCTGGAGGCGACGCGCTTCCAGTTGCTGGATGTCTACGCAGCGAAGTGATGACCATGGCCGCTACCGCTGCTTTCAACCCGATGCTGCCGGAGCCATACCTGGTACGGCAGGTGGGCAAGGAAACGCCCGACACGTTCACCCTGACACTCGAGCCGGAAAACGGATCGTCCAACAATTCGTTTCAGCCCGGTCAGTTCAGCATGCTGTGGGTGTTTGGCGTGGGTGAGCTTCCCATCTCCATCAGCGGCAATCCGGCCAAGGGTAGTCAGCTCGTCTACACCGTGCGCTCTGTTGCTCAGGCAACCCATGCACTGGTCAACCGGGCGGTGGGCGACGGTATTGGTGTGCGCGGTCCGTTCGGGGTCGGCTGGCCGGTTGAGGAGGCACGGGGCCGCGATGTCATTGTGGTCGCGGGCGGCATCGGCCTGGCGCCTTTGCGCCCCGTCATCTATCAGGTCTTACACAACCGCCAAGACTATGGCCGCCTCATTCTGCTCTATGGCGCACGCAGCCCGCGTGACCTGCTCTATCGCAAGGAGCTGGCGGCCTGGGCCCGCCAGCGCGACACGCAGGTGCTGGTCACGGTCGACTACGGCGGACTGAGCTGGCGCGGCCATGTGGGCGTGGTCACGACCCTGTTCAAGTATGCCCGGCTGCAGCTTGGGCGATCCGTGGCCATGCTCTGCGGTCCCGAGATCATGATGCGCTTCGTCACCCGAGAATTGGAAAGTCAAGGGCTCGCGCAGGCAAACATCTACCTTTCCATGGAGCGAAACATGAAGTGTGCGGTCGGATTCTGCGGCCATTGCCAGTACGGACCCCACTTCATCTGCAAAGACGGGCCGGTTTTCCGCTACGACCGCATCCGGCCGCTACTGGAGAAGCATGAGCTCTGAAGCCAAACGCAAGCCCAAAATCGGCGTCTTCAAGTTCGCCTCGTGCGACGGCTGCCAGCTGAGCCTGCTCGACGCCGAGGATGAACTGCTCAGCGTGGTCGGTGCCGTCGACATCGCTTATTTCCCCGAGGCCACGCGCGCGATGGTCAAGGGCCCCTATGACATCGGCCTGGTAGAGGGATCCGTCACCACCATTCACGACGCTGAGCGCATCCAGCAAGTGCGCCGGCAGTGCAAGACTCTGATCACAATCGGGGCCTGCGCCACCGCCGGCGGCATCCAGGCCCTGCGCAACTGGAAAGATGTCGACGAATTCACGCGCGTGGTTTACGCCTCACCGCAATACATCAGCACGCTGAAATTGTCGACCCCGATCGCCGAGCATGTGCAGGTAGATTTCGAGCTGCGCGGCTGCCCCATCAATAAGTACCAGTTGATCGAGCTCATCACCGCCACGCTCGCTGGTCGGAAACCAAACATTCCCGCCTACAGCGTGTGCATCGAGTGCAAGCGCAAAGCAAACGTGTGCATCGCCGTCGCAAAAGGNTGCATCGCCGTAGCGAAAGGGATCGCCTGCCTGGGACCGGTGACGCAGGCCGGATGCGGCGCCTTGTGTCCCAGCTATGACCGCGGCTGCTACGGCTGCTATGGACCGATGGAAAGCCCGAACACCGCCTCGTTGACCGGCCAGTTCCGTATTCTCGGCCAGCCTGATGAGCAAATCGCGCGCGCCTTCCGCGGATTCAATGCCTGGGCCTGGCAGTTCCGCAAGGCGAGCGAGGAGTGCGAACACAGATGAGCGGCACTACCAGAACGATTCGCGTCGACACGCTGGCTCGCGTGGAAGGGGAAGGTNGCGCTGTATATCAAGTTGTCGGGCGAGCGCGTGGCAGACGTCAAGCTGAAGATCTACGAGCCGCCTCGCTTCTTCGAGGCGTTCCTCCGCGGGCGCCACTTCAGCGAAGCTCCCGACATTACCGCGCGCATCTGCGGCATCTGCCCCATCGCCTACCAGATGAGCGCCGTGCACGCGATCGAGCGCGCCTTGGGCATTCATATCGATCCCGAGGTTCGGTTACTTCGAAGATTGTTTTACTGCGGGGAATGGATTGAAAGTCACACCTTGCACGTCTACATGCTGCACGCCCCGGACTTCCTCGGCTATCAGGACGTGATCGCGATGGCTAAGGATCACCGTGAGGTGGTTGAGCGTGCGCTTCGCCTGAAAAAGATTGGCAACCGTATCGTGAGCCTGCTCGGTGGGCGTGAGATTCATCCCATCTCGGCGGCGGTCGGAGGCTTTCACAAAGTTCCCTCGAAAAATCAGTTGCGGAAACTCGTCGAGGATCTCGAATGGGCGCTCGAGGTTTCGCTCGACGCAGTGCGCTGGACGAACACGCTCGAATTCCCCAACTTTGAGCAGGACTACGAATTTGTAGCTCTACGCCATCCTGATGAGTATCCGTTTAACGAGGGACGGCTCGTCTCCAACCGCGGCCTGGATATCGACGCGGCTGAGTACGAGGACCACTTTGTCGAGCAGCACGTCAAGCACTCCAACGCCCTGCACTCGGTGCTACGCGGAAGAGGATCTTATTTGGTGGGCCCGCTGGCGCGCTTCAATCTTGACTTCGACAAGTTGCCCAAGGTCGCGCAGGAAGCGGCACAGCAGGCCAATCTGCGACCTCCTGTGAAGAATCCTTTCCGCAGCATCGTGGTTCGCGCGGTCGAGCTGGTCTTTGCCTGTGCGGAAGCCTTGCGCGTGATCCGCGAATACGAGCCGCCATCCCGCCCGCGGGTTGAGGCGCCAAACCGTCCCGGCGTCGGCCAGGCCATCACTGAAGCGCCGCGCGGCATTCTCTACCACCGCTACGCCTTGGATGAAAAGGGACTGATCGTCACCGCGAAAATCGTCCCGCCCACATCGCAAAACCAGAAGCGCATCGAGGATGATCTTCGTGAGTACGCCGCACAACTCGCGACTTGGCCGCTCGACGAAGCGACGTGGAAGTGCGAGCAGGCGATTCGCAACTACGATCCCTGCATTTCCTGCGCCACGCACTTTTTGAAGTTGAAGGTGGAGCGCGAACCGGAGAGCGGCACCTGACCATGCGCATTATCGGCTGCGGAAATCGCGAGCGCTGTGATGACGCTGCGGGCGTGCTCGTCGCGGAACAACTGCGTCAGCAGGGCGTCGCTGCTGAAATTCACACCGGCGAAGCGCTGGATCTCATCGATGTATGGGAAGCGGCCGACGACGTAGTCGTGATCGATGCGGTTGCGACCGGCGCGCCTGCAGGTACGGTAAAGGTCTGGGACACTCAGCAATGGACGGTTCCGCTCGCCTCTTCCGCATCCACTCACGGCTTCGGCCTGGCAGAAGCGATTGAGCTAGCCCGCACCCTCGGCCGCCTTCCCAAGCGGCTCCGCGTGTACGGAATCGAGGGACGCCGCTTCGATCTCGGCGCCGAAGTTTCTCCCGAAGTTCAGCGCGCCGTGGCAGAAGTGGTAAGACAGCTCACCGTCTCGGCTGATTCCTGGAGCGTTTCTCCCATTGCTATGTAGAGAGCCTTCAACAAGAGGAAGGGCACGACTTTAGTCGTGCCGCCAGGCGGTACAAAGACTCAGCGGCTTCAGCCGTTGAGGGCACTCAATCACGCAGGCTTCCACCGCAGCACCGGCTTCCTCGCGGCAGCAGTTTCGTCCAAGCGCGAAACCCGCGTCGAATGCGGCGCGTCGAGCACTATCTGCGGATCTTCCTCCACTTCTTCCGCAATCGACTTCATCGCCTCGATGAACAAGTCCAGTTCTTCCTTCGGCTCGCTCTCGGTCGGCTCGATCATCAGCGCGCCCGGCACAATGAGCGGGAACGCCGTCGTGTACGGATGGAATCCGTAATCGATGAGCCGCTTGGCGATGTCCATCGTGCGCACGCCTTTCTTCGCCTGCAGCTTGTCGCTGAAGACGACTTCGTGCATCGTCGGCGTCGCATACGGCAGGTCGAACGCGCCTTCCAGCCCCTTGCGAATGTAATTCGCGTTGAGCACCGCGTCTTCGGTTGTCTGCCGCAGGCCGTCCGGTCCGTTCGCCTGAATGTATGCCAGCGCGCGCACAAACATTCCGAAGTTCCCATAAAACGCCCGCACCCGTCCGACCGACTGCGGGCGGTCATACTCAAATCCCAGCGTCCCATCGGATTTCGTGACCACGACCGGCTTGGGCAGAAACGGCTCCAGCAGTTTCTTTACCGCCACAGGCCCCGAGCCCGGCCCGCCGCCGCCGTGTGGCGTAGAAAAGGTCTTGTGCAGGTTCAGGTGCATCACGTCGACGCCAAAATCGCCCGGGCGAGCCTTGCCCACGAGCGCATTCATGTTGGCGCCGTCCATGTAAAGCAGGCCGCCTTTGGCGTGCATAATGTCCGCAATCTTGCGGATGTCCTGCTCGAACACACCCAGCGTGTTGGGATTGGTCAGCATCAGCGCGGCGACCTCTTCATTCATCTGCGCTTCGAGCGCCGCGATGTCGACCATGCCGCGCGAATCCGATTTCAGATTCTCGACCGCGTAACGCACCATCGCCGCTGTCGCTGGATTCGTCCCATGCGCAGAGTCGGGAATCAGGATCTTCTTGCGTGCGTTCCCCTGCGACTGATGATGCGCCCGCACCATGAGCAGCCCGGTCATCTCGCCGTGCGCACCGGCCGCAGGCTGAAGCGTGATCGCATCCATGCCCGTGATTTCGATCAGACACTCACTCAGCGTCTTCAGGATTCGCAGTGCACCCTGTGAAATCTTCTCCGGCTGATAGGGATGCCCGTTCGCGATTCCCTCCACCCGCGCCACCGCTTCATTCACTCGCGGATTGTACTTCATGGTGCACGAGCCCAGGGGATACATCCCCAGGTCGATCGCGTAATTCCACGTTGAGAGCCGCGTGAAGTGGCGGATGATTTCGATCTCGCTCACCTCCGGCATGTTGCCCAGGTTTTTTCTTTCGCTCGATCCCAGAAGCTTCGAGGCGTCAACTTCCGGCACGTCGAGCGGCGGCAGTTTCCACGCAGCCTTCCCGCCCGACGACTTC
>OCOJ01053010.1_pt6 | contig 23114 bp, 23 predicted proteins | sample 1539251 | NCBI WGS metagenome assembly OCOJ01 (sample SAMN01911457, study PRJEB22624) | soil metagenome | biome: Soil | place: Malaysia | collected 2012-04-30 | depth RA_metagenome m | reverse complement strand
CGAACCCGTCGATGGCCCCGAGCAGGAGGCTACGAAGCGAGCTTCCCTTCGCGCCGACCTGTTTCGCCTCGTTCGCGGTCTCGATCTCGTGCGCGATCTCGTCCGGAAGGATGGATTTGAACAGCTGGATAGCGTCGGGGTCCTGCCAGCGTCGGGCCTGGTCCCGATACTTCTCCACGCCGTCCACCTCGTTCCGGTGGACGAGGGACAGGACGACGCCCACGCCCAGGAGACGCGCCATGGCGACGATGAGGCGATGGTCGAGCTCCCGCTTCTCCCGTGGCAGGGGACGACCGAGCTTCGTGAGGAGACCGGCCCAGAGCGCGGCGTGCCGCTCCTCATAGGAAGCGAGCTGTCGGAGCAGAGCGGCGCGGGTCGGATTCCGGTCGGCGTTGGCGAGGGACTGGTACATCCACAGGCTCGACCGCTCGTCGACGTAGTTCGCCTCGATCTCCCGGACGTCGGAATCGGTCCACTGGAACGGAGCCGTCCCGACCGCCACGCGCCCACGACCCGCCGCCCAATACCGGCCTCGCCTAGATATCGAAATCGATGGCGCGATGGGCGGACGGGTCTCCCGGCGGAGCTGCGCCCGCTGCATCTATAACCCCCCTCCATGCAATTCTTTGCCGGTCGAGGCGCGGTCGGAGGGCTCCACGGGAGGAGCCGCCGTCGCCTCGGGAAGAGAAACGAATGCGAGCTCACCGGTTCCTTCGGCGCGTTCTGGGATGGGTCGGATTCTGGGCGATCTCCTTGGCGGTCGTGACGTCGGTCCTCCCGCTTGCGACCGCGGAGGGACCCGCGGACGCTGCTTCCGTCTCCCTCCCAGCCGCGGAGTCGCGGGCTCCGGCCGCTACGTCCCTTCAGATCACCAGCCTCACGATCACCCCGAGCCTGATCGTGCAAGGGAGCTCGTTCAACGCGACCGTGGTGGTGAGCGGGGGCCAGCGCCCGTACTCGTACTCTTGGACCACACTGCCATCCCCCTGCAATCCGGGAAACGTCTCCTCGTGGCTGTGCACTCCCAACAACCCCGGTCAGTACACCATCAACGTGCAGGTGACGGACGTCGGCCACAACACGACCCAAGCCGGCAAGCCTCTCTCGGTCGTCTCGACCCTCCAGGTCGGCGGAATCAGCGTCGGGCCGAACCCGGTTTCCCAGAATTCGCAGTTCCAGGTCAGCGTGACCGTCAGCGGGGGAGCGGCACCGTACACGTTTGACTGGACGAGCGTCCCTCCCGGCTGCAGTGCGGGCAACCATAGCTCGTGGCCTTGCACCGAGTCCCAGACCGGGACCTTCCCGATCTCCGTCTTGGTCCACGACACCTCGGGCCAACAGGGCAACCGTCAGTCGTCCATCAACGTGACGCAGTCGGGGAACGGGGGCAGCGGGAACGGCAACGGAAACGGAAGCAACCACAACGGCAACTCCTCGAACGGGCTCAACCTCTCCGGGCTCGGCTCCTTCTTCGTCTATGCCCTCATCGCGGGAATCGTCTCCTTCGCGCTCCTCGTCGCCCTCACGGTCGGGGTGATTATGATCGCGGTCATCCTAGCGCGGCGTCTCCCCCGGCCCCCCAAGAAGGGACTCGTCTGCAGCGCGTGCGGGGCGACCGCTGCGGCGGGGTCGAAGTTCTGTCCGTCGTGCGGATCCCCTCTCACCCCGGCCAAGTGAGGGAAGGGCGGACGGACGACCGCCGACCCTTAATCCGCGGCTGACTCTCGGCCGGCCGGGAGCGATGAAGACCGGCTCTCGGTTGAGCGGGCTGAGGTGCCGGGCCTGCTGCACCGAAGTGGCGGCAGGGCGGCCGGTCGGCACCTGTCCGACCTGCGGTCACACGCTGTTCGCGACGTACGATACCTCGGGCTGGGACGCCGGTTCATGGTGGCGGAGCCTTGCCGGCCGGTCCCCCGACCTCTGGAGATACCGAGAGCTCCTTCCCGTAGCGGAGAGCGAGAACATCACGACGCTCGGAGAGGGGTTCACACCGATCCTCGACCTGGGTGAGGTGGAGGGCGCATCGGGACTCCGGGTCCTTGCCAAGGATGACGGCGCGATGCCCACCGGGTCATTCAAGGCCCGCGGGATGTCGGTCGCCGTATCGCGAGCGCGCGAACTGGGTCTGCGGGAACTATTCGTTCCGAGCGCAGGAAACGCCGGTACCGCCCTCTCGGCGTACGCCGCGCGCGCCGGGCTTCGGGCTCGCGTCTACGTCCCGGAACGGACCCCCCCGCCCATCCGTGCGGCGATCCGAAGCTACGGGGCCGGCCTGGTCGAGGTCCCCGGAACGATCCGCGAGGCGGGGGACGTCGCGAGGCTCCGCGAAAAGGGACGCGGGTCGTTCGACATGTCGACGCTTCGCGAGCCGTACCGAGTCGAAGGAAAGAAGACGATGGGGCTCGAAATCGTCGAGCAATCCGGACGGGACGGGCTGCCGGACGCCATCCTGTATCCGACGGGCGGTGGCACGGGAATCGTGGGGATGGCGAAGGCGTTCGAGGAGCTCCGCGGGCTCGGGCTCCTGGAACGAGCCCCGCGTCTCTACGCAATCCAACCCGCGGGGTGTGCTCCCGTCGTTCGCGCGATCTCGGAAGGCGCACCGCGCGTCGAACCGTGGGAGAACCCGACGACGCTCGCCCCCGGTCTCCTAGTCCCGTCACCGTTCTCCTCGGAACGGATCCTCGAGGCGGTCCGGGAGACCCGGGGAGGTGGCATCGCGGTCACCGACCGCGAAATCGTCGGCGCCATGCGGGATCTGTCGGTCCGGCATGGAGTTTCGGCGTCTCCCGAAGCAGCCGCACCGTACGCGGCGCTCCCAAAGCTGCTCCAGAAGGGGGCTCTGCGTTCCGGGGAGACCGTCTTGCTGTACCTGACGGGCACCGGGCTCATCTACTCGATGGATGAGCTCGAGGGCTCGCTAGCGCGCGACGAGCCGGGGACGCGTGGAGCCGGCTCGGCTACGAGCGCAGCAGTTTGAACGCCACCTTGAAGTTGTTGAGACGGAACGCGCTCTTCACCCAGAGGATGCACAGCGATTCGAGCTCGCGGGAGCCTTCGATCCCGCCGACGTCGATCACGCTCGGCCAGCCGAAGTCGCGCAGGATCCCCTCGACGGTCTTCTTCGCTCCTTCGTCGTTGCCGCAGATGAACATATCCGGGGGACCCTGGGCGAAACTCGGCCGGAAGAAACAGGCGTTGCCGACCGTGTTGAACGCTTTCACGACACGGGCCTTCGGGATCGCTGCCTGGTTCACCTCTCCCTGCGAGGTGGTGTGACCGATTGCGAGACTCGGCACGCCCTGCGGAGAGAACGCGAGCGGGTTGGTCGCGTCGATCACGACCTTCCCGTCGAAATGCGAGACTCCGGCCTCCCGGATCGCGTCCACCGTCGCGACCCCGAAGGTCGCGAGGACGAGAATCTCGCCGAAAGCCGCCGCGTCCGAGAACGTTCCGGCGGATCCCTTTCCGTTCGTCCCCTTCGCCCAGGCATCCGTCTTCGGGTTGTACGCCGTGCGGCTCCCGAGCCGGACTTCGTGACCCAGAGCGACGAACCCCGAACCGAGGGTGGTCGCGACGACCCCGCTTCCGAGAATTCCTACCTTCATGCCCGCGCCCCCGGCGGACACCCTACGATGTGATATGAAGACCCGGTCTGTCCGGGGACGGGATCTCGTCGAGCGTCCGCCGTTCCCTCATGAAGTTCTGCGTCTTCAGCCGGTGGCAGTCGCGGCAGACGGTCTGCAGGTTCGAGTACTCGAGCGCCGCCCCTCCCGCAGCGATCTCAACGATGTGGTCGACATCCAACTGACGAGCTCGTCGTCGGCCGTGACAGATCTGGCACGTGTAGCGGTCCCGAAGTAGCACGTACGTTCGGGCCGAGTCCCAAAAGTAGTGGCCGTGGAACTTCCACTGGCACTTTCGCGAACAGTACGGGCTGCGATGGTGCGGCAGGTCTCGCCCGCACTCGACGCACCGGCCGGCGCGCCGGGCCTCCGCCCGGCGGCGAGCTCCGTCCGAGAACCAGGCGGCCGAGAGGGAAACGATTCGGCCGTTCGGCCCCACGACGACCGATTCGGAGGGGCGGGGGCCGGGCATTCGACCTCAGGGCGGCCGTGGACGCTCAAGAGGCTTCCCGTGCACAGGAAACGGAGACGGACCCCGGACTCCCGGGGACCCGGTCGTCCGGACTCTCGCGCCGAAGTACGGTTTATCTGCCGCGAACCTCCGGAGCCGGGATGGCGTTTCCCCTCGCGGACTGGATCGATGGACACGACGAATGTCGCCACAACCTTGCGAAGAGCGGGATGCGCGGAGCGATCCCGTCGCCGACGCCGTCGGCCCGGGACCTCCGGCAGGCGGACCCCGAAGAGCTGAGACGACAGCTCGGCGCGGACCTTGGGGTCGACCCCGCACGCGTCTTCCTCACCACCGGCGCGAGCCAAGCGAACGCGATCGCCCTCCAGTTCCTCGGCCGCCGGCAGCCCCGAGGAGCCTCCCGGAGATGTCGCGTCTGCTACCCGGAGTACCCGCCCCTCTTCGACACCGCACGCTGGTCGGGATTCCGTGTGTCCGACGACCCCGGCCCGGTCGACCTCGCGGTCGTCTCGCAACCAAGGAACCCGGAGGGAGACCTCTGGGAGCGGACGAGGGTCTTCGACTGGGCGTCCGACGCTCGCTGGCTCCTGGTCGACGAGACGTTCCGAGAGTTCTCGGGAACGCGGTCGATCCTTCGGACCGACCGGCCGAACCTCTGGGCGACCGGGTCGTTCACGAAGTTCTACGCGGGGGACGACCTTCGCGTCGGGTTCGTCGTGGCCCCGGACGAGTGCCGGCCGGAGTTCGCGCGCTTCGCGGGTCTGGTCCGCAATCTTCTCCCCTCCTACTCGGTCGCGGGGGCCCAGCGTGCACTGCGGGAGCGCGAGAAGACTCGCGCGCGCGTCCGGGCAGTTCTCGAGAGGAATATCCGCGCGCTTCGCAACTCGATCCCCGAACTCGCGCGCCCGGATTCCCCGGTGGTCTTCGACCGACCGGACTCGGGCGAGGACGGGGACGCGCTCACGGGCCGGGCGCTCGGGGCGTCGGTGCTGGTCTGCTCCGGCTCGTTCTTCGGCGACCCGACGGGCGTCCGGCTCTGCCTGACCCAGCGGACGTTTCCCATCGATCTCGCGGCGTACTGCGCCGTTCGTGACCTCCTCGCGAGGCCGCCCGAGGCTCGCGGCGGACCTACCGGTCGTACGGTTCGAGCCGTTCGACCGCGCCTTGCGGGAACCGACCGAGCGAAAGCCTCGCCATCGTGACACGGTGGACGGACTCGACCCGTTCGGGAGGCGTTCGACCCGCCCGCTCTTTGAGGAACGTGGACGCGAAGCGGACCGCCTGCGCCGGGTCGGATTGCTGGGCGAGAAGAAACCCGCGAGCGAGCTCGGTCAGGACGGCCCGCGCCGGGACGACCTCCTCGATCTCCTCGAGCTCGCGGTCGAACGACGCTGCGCGCGCGCGGTCCAGAGGGCCCATCTCGGGAAAACGACCCGGGCGTGCGGCATAAAAGCAGACGTTCCAGAGGAGAGGGGAGGTCAACTGTCGCACCCGTGAACATTTTACCCTCGGACCGGCGTGCGCGTCGTCGAGAGCCATGAGCGAGAGCACTTCCAAGCCGATTCCACCCGCCTCCGCGACGCAGCCCGCCAAGCCGAAGCGCGGGGTGGTGCTGAGGACGCCAATCCCGGGCCCGAACGCCCAGAAGGTGATCGCCCGGGACACCCGATATCTGATGATGAGCACGAAGACCGCCCCGATTGTCGCCGCCTCGGGCGACGGGGTCTGGGTCACCGACGTCGACGGAAACCGCCTCCTCGACTTCGCCTCGGGGGTCGCCGTCAACGCCGTCGGCTACGCGCATCCCGAGGTCGTTCGGGCCGTCCGCGAACAGGTCGGCAAGCTGACCCACTTCGCGGGGACCGACTTCTACTACGAGAACCAGACCATCCTGAGCGAGAAGCTCGTCCAGATCTCTCCCGGGAACCACGAGAAGAAGGTCTTCTTCACGAACAGCGGCACCGAGAGCGCCGAAGCGGCGCTCAAGATGGTCCGCTGGAGCCGACAGAAGCAGATCGTCGTCGGTCTTCTCGGAGCGTTCCATGGACGGACGATGGGCGCGCTCACGATGACGACCTCGAAGCCCGTCCAGCGGGCCCGCTTCGGGGCGTACGTCGGGGGCGGCCACCACATCCCGGCCCCCTATTGCTACCGGTGCCCCTACAAGATGGAGTATCCGAGCTGCGACCTCTACTGCGCGAAGATCCTGAAGGAGCTCTACTTCCAGACGTCGATCCCGCCCGACGACGTCGCCGCGTTCCTCGCGGAGCCGGTGATGGGCGAGGGGGGCTACGTCGTGCCGCCGAAGGGCTGGCACCTTGCGATCAAGAGCATCCTCGACGAGCACAAGATCCCGCTCATCGACGACGAGGTTCAGGCCGGGATGGGACGGACGGGGAAGTGGTTCGCGATCGAACATCACGGGGTGACGCCCGATATCACCACCATGGCGAAGGCGCTCGGCGGCGGCCTGCCGCTCGGTGCGATCGTCTTCCGCAAGGAGATGGATTTCAGCGTCGCCGGGGCCCACTCGAACACCTTCGGGGGCAACGTCGCCGCGGTCGCGGCCTCGCTCGCCACGATCGACGTGATCGAGAAGGAGCACCTCCTCGACAACGCCCGCGACCAGGGGAACTACCTCGTCGCCCGGCTGAGGGAGCTCCAGTCGAAGTTCGACGAGATCGGGGACGTCCGCGGCCTCGGCCTCATGACGGCGACCGAGTTCGTGAAGGACCGGAGGACGAAGGAGCCGGCGGTCGCGTTCCGGGACCGGGTCCTCGAGGCGGCGTACAAGCGGGGACTGATCCTCCTCCCGTGCGGCAAGTCCTCGCTCCGGTACATTCCACCGCTCATCGTTCGCCGCGAGGAGATCGACGAGGCGGTCGAGATCCTCGAGGCCGCGATGAAATCGGCCCGTAGCGCGGCATGAGGTACGGTCGGCTCGCGGGTCCCGGAACGGTCGTCCTCGAGGAGCGGCCCGAGCCTTCGCCGGGCGACGGCGAGGTCACGGTCTCTCTCGCGGCGTGCGGGGTCTGCGGCACCGACCTCGAGAAGCTGCGCGGGAACTACCGGACCGCCGGCGTCCTCGGTCACGAGCCGGTCGGCCGGGTCGCGCGGGTCGGAACGGGAGTCACCGGGGTCGCGGTCGGGGACCGGGTCTTTGTCCACCACCATGTCCCATGCTACTCGTGTGAGGTCTGCGCCCGGGGAGACTACACGTTCTGCCCGAACTATTCGAAGACCAACATCGACCCCGGCGGTTTCGCCGAAACGTTCCGCGTCCCGCGCGAGAACGTCGAGCGGCACGCGATCCTCAAGCTCGACCCGAAGGTCGACTGGGATGCCGGGGCGCTGCTCGAGCCGGCGGGCTGCGCGCTCACCGCGATCCACCGCGTCGGCCTCCCCGACCGGGCCACGGTGCTCGTCCTGGGTCTCGGACCGGTCGGCCTACTGTACGCGCGCCTCGCCCGCGCGCTCGGCGCAACGTGGGTCGGTGGGACGGAGATCTCCGCGCTCCGACGCGCCGCCGCTGAGCGGGGAGGGATCGACCTCACGCTGGACCCGCGGGACGAGGCCGCGGTCCGCGCGGCGGTCGAGGGTGCCACGCACGGCCGGGGCGTCGACCTCGCCGTGGTCGCGACCGGCCACCCGTCGGTCGCGAGGGCCGCCACGGAGCTCGTCCGCCGCGGGGGGACGGTGAACCTCTTCGGGCTTCCCGAGGCCGGGAGCCGGCTCGACGCCGACCTCCAGGACCTCTACTTGCGCGGGGTGCGGGTCGTCCCCTCGTACGCTACGACCGAGCCGGAGATCGCCGAGGTCCACCGTCTCGTGGTCTCAGGAGCGCTCTCGATCTCCGACCTCGTGACCCACCGGGTCCCGCTCGAGCGGATCGCGGACGCGTTCCGACTGGCCGGACGGCCGGAGGAAGCGGTGAAGGTCACGGTCACCGGTCCCGCGGCAGGGTAAGCCAGGGCCGAACCGTCAGGCCTCGACTCCCTCGCCGAGGACCTGGTTCACGAGGCGGTGGCTCGACCCGACCCGGACCTTCGGTCCGAGAATGCTCCCCGAAACGGTCGCATCCCGCGCGACGTGCACCTCATCCATCAGAATCGAGTTCTCGACGTGGGCGCCCGGCTCGACGACCACGCCCGGCCCGAGCGTGACGTACGGGCCGAACGAAGCGCCGGTCGCTTTCGCCCCGGCCATGAGAGCGACCGGGCCTTTCCCGAACGCCCCGATCGGGAGCGTTCCCTTTCCCCCGCGATGATCGTCGAAGAGCAGTCGTTGGGCTCGAAGCAGCCGCTCCGGGGTACCGGCGTCGTCGAAGTAACTGGAGATACGGTAGCCGTACACCCCATGGTCGAGGAGACCGGGAAGCACTTCTCGCTCGAAGCTCACGGCCCGACCGGGGGGGACCCGGTCGATCACCTCGCGGTTCCAGACCGCGAATCCGGCATTGATCCAGTGGGACGGGGCGTCCTTCGGCTCCGGCTTTTCGACGAACTCGCGAATCCGCTCGTCCGGGTCGAGGGCCGCGACGCCGTACGGCCGCGTGTCCTCGACCTCGACGAGCCCCATCGTCCCGACTCCCCCGTGGGCGGCGTGTTGCCGCGCCATCTCTCGGAGGTCGACGCGGGCGATGACGTCCGAGTTGAGAAGGAAGAACGGGTCGCTCATCCCGTCGCCGGCGTTCCGCATGCCTCCCCCAGTCCCGAGAGGCTCGGCCTCGGGGACCGTTCGGACCGGCATCGAGGGCGGATGCTCCAGGAGGAACGCGTCGATCACGTCGGCCTTGTATCCCGTCGCGAGCACGACCTCCTCGATGTCGCTCGGCACGAGGTCGAGCACGTGGAAGAGCATCGGCTTTCCAGCGAGAGGGATCAGCTGCTTCGGGACGCTGTACGTGATCGGACGGAGCCTCGTTCCGAACCCGCCGATCAGGATGAGCGCCTTCATCGCCCAGCCGTGAGAGCTGCCACGACAAATCCCCTTCGGGGGCCGGGGCCGGCTCGGGGAGAGGGGTCGCACCGCTCCCTCACGGGCGACGGCGGGCGGCCGGAGAACCGATATCAACTCGGCTCACATCGCCTCCGACGATGACGTTCCGGTCCATCCTCGTCGCGGACGACATGCTCGAGGACTCTCAAGGTGCCCTCAACGAAGCGGTGAGCCTCGCGAAGCTCGCTCGCGCCAAGCTGACGATCGTCACGGTGATCTCGGTCGTCTCGCCGTCGTTCGGGGTCCCGGTGCCGATCGGCGACTCGTTCGCCGCCATCATCGACGCCGCCCGCAAGCGTCTCGATGCGATCAAGGAGAAGCTGACCTCGGAGGGCGTCCCGGAGGTCGAGACGGCCCTCCTCGAGGGTGACCCGGTCGACCAGGTCGTGGCGTTTGCCGTGAAGAATCCGCCGGACCTCATCGTCGTGGGCTCCCGGGGCCTCTCCGCGACCGGCCGTTTCTTCCTCGGGAGCGTCTCGGACGGGATCCTCCATCACGTGCACTGTTCGGTGCTGATCGTCCGAACCGGTCCCTCCCCGACGCCGGCTCCGTAGCCCGGGCTTCGAGTTCCGCACCGAGCGAGGGCTTCTCGGTCGAGCCGGGTCGACTACCTCTTCGCAGTTCTCTTCTTTCGAAGCTGCGCGGCGTGCCACGCGAGGAGCTTTCGGGCGTTGGCCTCCTCCAGGCCGACCAGTCGCTCCAGCTCCACGACCGGTCGCCGGTGCTGGTCGACTCGGAGGTTGAGCCACTGGTCCCCCCATGCCCGGTCGAACCAGGGGCGGCGATGGACGACGATCATCGCCGCTGACTCCATGCCGCGTCGGTCGCCGCCCTCGCGAGCTCCGGCCTTCAGCGCCGCCATCAATCGGCGGGCCAGTGAGCCGCGCGTCGACTCGAACGCGCGGGCCATTGCCGGAACTACCGTGTCGCGCGCGAGAAGATTCCCCTGGCAGGAGAAACCATCGCCGAGAACGTGGTTCGCGCTGGCCATGCACTTTCGTCCGGTCCACGCGGCCGCCCTCCCCCGGCGGTCGACCACGCCGAGCTGCCGGTGATCCCGCTTCGGGTCCGCCCGCGTGAGGCGAGCGACGACCTCCTCCGCGGGAATCCCTTTCCGAAGGAGCGCAAGTCCTTTGGGGCCGTACTGGTAGTTGGACATCGCCTGGGTCGCCACGGCCCCCACCCGCCACTCGGCCCACGGGACGACCGCCCCGACCGCGAGCGGCTTCGTAGAGACCGCGACCCCCCAATAGGTCCGGTCGGGGTCGCACGCGACGATCGAGAATGTTCCCCAGCTCGTTCGGCCGTACACGGTGGCGGGAGGGTGGGGGGTCTCAAGTAAGAAGCGGTCCGCCGCCCCGTCCTCGCGGTGGGACTCACGCACCGGGCTCCGCCGTTGCGCCGGGCCTCGGGGACTACCTCGTCTTGGGAGAGTACCGGGCCGTGAAATGCGGAAGCCTCTCGGGTCGGTAGGTCATCGTGACCCCCCGGATCTTCGCGCGCCGGTCGTAGACCCGGCCGACGACGTCCGCCACAAACGCAAGATGGCTCGCCGAGTAGACGCGGCGCGGGATGGCGAGGCGAACGAGCTCGAGGGGTCGCTGTTCCGAGCTTCCCTGGGGGAACATGATCGACCCGACCTCGACGGTCCGGACCCCTCCCTCGCGGTACAGCTCGATCGCGAGCGCCTGACCCGGCAGCTCTTCGTCGCCGAGGTGCGGCAGGAACCGGTCGACGTCCAGGTAGATCGCGTGACCGCCGGCCGGGTGGAGGAACGGGACGCCGTGCTGGTCCAGGAGCGCTCCGAGGTAGCGCACCTGCCCGACCCGGTGCTCGAGGTACTCGAGGTCCATCGCCTCCTCAAGACCGACCGCCATCGCCTCGAGGTCACGTCGGGCGAGACCGCCGTAGGTCGGGAACCCCTCGAAGAGGATCAGCGCCTCCTTGAGGCGGTCCGCGAGCGGAGCATCCCGGACCGCGACGAACCCGCCGATGTTCACGAGCCCGTCCTTCTTTGCGCTCATGGTGGCCCCGTCGGCCAGGTCGAAGAACGCCCGTCCGATCTCGGAAATCGTCCTCGACCCCATCCCCGGCTCCCGCTCGCGAACGAAGAACGCGTTCTCGGCCCAGCGGCACATGTCGAGATAGACGGGAACTCCGTGCGCGTGCGCGACGTGCACGACCTCGGTGAAGTTCGCGAGGGAGACCGGCTGGCCCCCGCCCGTGTTGTTCGTGATCGTCACCATCACGAGAGGCACCCGCTCCTTTCCCTCCACGGTCAGGAGCTTGTCGAGCGCGGCCGTGTCGACGTTCCCCTTGAAAGGATAATCGCTCACCGTGTCGTACGCTTCTCGGACCGCGAGGTTCACCGGCGTCCCGCCCGCGTGAACGACGTGGGCTTGCGTCGTGTCGAAGTGCATGTTGTTCGGGACGATGTTCCCGGGCCGACAGAGCGTCGAGAAGAGGAGGTGCTCCGCGGCACGCCCCTGGTGCGCGGGGATGACGTACGGAAACCCGGTGATGTCATGCACCCTCGCCTCGAAGTGGGCGAAGTTCCGGCTCCCCGCATACGTCTCATCGCCGACCATCATCGCGGCCCACTGCCGGTCGCTCATCGCCCCGGTGCCGGAGTCCGTGAGCAGGTCGATCCGGACCTCGTCCGAGCGCAGGTTGAACAGGTTGAAGCCCGCCCGCTCGAGCGCCGCCTCCCGCTGCCGGCGCGTCGGGTTCGGGATCCTCTCGACGACTTTCGTCTTGAACGGCTCGAACGGCAATGACGGGGGATGACCGACCATCGGAGATTGGACGGGTCCAGTCTATTTGAGCGCGCCCGAATCGGTGGCAACCGGGGGCCGAAAGTTCTTCCGTCCCGCCGACGGGCCTGCCGCGGCGGCCCCGGAGCCGACGGGCACGCTCGGGGGAGAGTCTTAAGGGGAAGTTCCGATGGGGGGGCGAGGGACTATGAGCACTCCGGGAGCCTATCCGATGCAGCCTCCCATGGCACCCGAACCCGCGGAAGTTCAGTCGATCAAGACGATGCTCCACATCGCCAGGATTCTCGCGATCATTTTCGGAATCCTCGTGCTCATCGGTGGCATCGCGTGGGTCGCGGTGGTGGCGTACTGGTCTGCCAATTGCGCGTCCTATGCCGGATACTGTGGGGGCGCGGCATGGGGCGCCATCGGAACCGCGATCTGGCTGGTGATCGGGGGGGTTGTCGCATTCCTGGTCTACTCTCAGATGAAGTCGATCGAGGCGAAGGTCGACGCGCGCCAGTATGAGGCGGCGAAGTCGCAGACGCTGATCTGGATGATCCTCGGGTTCATCTTTGGATTCATTCTGGGCATCATCCTCTTGGTCGCGTACCTGAAGTTTGACCCCGTGATCAACTGGCAGCGAAGCCAGATGCAGGGGAGTGCCCCGCCGATGGGTTACGCGCCCCCGGCCTATGCCGCGCCGGTGGCGGCGCCGATGCCTCCAGCGGCTCCTCCGGCCGGAGCTCAAGCCGCCCCTCTTTGCGCAAAGTGCGGGAAGCCAACCACGTACATTCCCCAGTACGGACGGTACTACTGTTACACGGACAACCTGTACGTCTGAGGCGGCCCCGAAGGGGGCCGGTGGACGTCTCGCGACCGCCCCGACGACGTGCTCGGTTACGGGAGCGTGAGCTCTCGTCGGAGCGCGCGAAGGAGCGGCCCGCGACCATAGCGCTCGCGCCAGGGTTCGTGACCGCACCGCTCGAGGAGAACCACGCGAACGGGCAACCCTAATCGACGCAACGTCCGCACGACGGACTGCGACGGATGGGGGTCGTCCCTCCCGTGCAGGAGGAGGATCGGGGCCGTCACGCCCCGAACTCGTCGGAGAAGCCCTCCGGTCCGGCGGAGCTCAGACGCCTCACTCCAGACGACCCGGTAGGCCTTCGGGTCGAGGCGAGTCACCGAGCTGTCGGGGAAGCGAAGTTCGATGGAATCGGCGACCTCCGACAGTTCTCCCAACCTTCGAAGGTCCTGGGTACGACCGCCACCTTGTCCCGGCGACAGGCGCCGCTCGGTCGCCCGGAACTCCCTCCAACCCGATGGCCCAAGTCGCTCGCGCCGAGCGCGACGAACGGCTCGCGCGTCGCGCGCAGAAAACGGGGGACACCCCACGAGTACGAGCCGGCGAACTCGGTCCGGGAATCGGGCCGCGAAGAGCAGCGCGAGCCAAGCTCCCCACGAATGACCGATGAGGACGACCGGGACCGTGGCGTCCCGGTCGACCTGGTCCCTCAACTCCTCGACGAGCGCGTCCACGGACCGAGCCGACTGCCATGGTTCCAGGACTCCCCGCGTGGAGGAGATCGCGCGAGCGAGCCCCGCGGCGCTTCCGGGCGCGCCCGGACCGCCGTGGACGACCACGACGGTGTACGGTGCACGGCCGTGCCGACGAACGGTCCGTCGTCCGGACGTCATGCCGGGGGGACGGAGACGGGAGGCCCGTGGAGGGCGGGGGCCCAGCCCATCCCACGGAGGCGCTTGTCGACCTCCTCGAACGCATGGAGATGATGGGCGCAGAACTCCACCTCCCGAACCTCCGCCCCGTCTCGGTGGTTCCCCCGCTCCATCCCGCGGACGGCGCAGCGGAACTCGGCGGGCAGGGCGCAGGTCACGTCGATATCCGAGACTTCGTAATGCGAGAAGTACCCGGCGGGAATGGCGTGGCGGTAGGCGGTCCGGACCTCACAGAGGCTCATGATAGCCGCCTTTTCGTTCCTAGTACAAACCGCTGGCGGTGGAGGAGACCCCTCCCGCGGGAACCGCTGCCCGCGCCTAGCCGGCGCTCCCGGAGGGAGGCGCCTTCTCGGTGGCGGGCGGAGACTCGGCCGGAGCGAGCAGGAGCTCGGGAGCGATCTCCGCCACATCCTCCGCGCGATGGCACGAGACCTTCCGGTCCGGCATCCCGGCGATCTCGCGGAGCGGCGGCGCTTCCGTGCGGCAACGGCCGATGACGAACGGGCAACGGGCCGCGAACCGACATCCGGGCGGGGGCTGGAGCAGCGTCGGGATCTCGCCGGTGATCCGATAGCGGGTCCGCCTCCGGCGGGCGTCCGCGACGGGCACTGCGGCGAGGAGCGCCTTGGTGTACGGGTGGACCGGGCGCTCGAGAACGTCCCGCACCGACCCGACCTCGACGATCTCCCCGAGGTACATCACCGCCACCCGATGCGCGACGTACCGAACGGCCGCGACGTTGTGCGTGATGAGGAGATACGCGTTTCCGCGCTCGCGCTGAAGGGCCACGAGCCGGTTCAGGATCTGCGCCTGGACCGCGACGTCGAGCGCGCTCGTCGGCTCGTCCAGAACGATCAACTTCGGGTTGACCGAGAGCGCCCGGGCGAGGGAGATCCGCTGGCGGCCTCCACCCGAGAACTCGTGCGGGTACTGGTAGAGGCACTCGGGGGGCAGGCCGACCGTCGGGAGGATCTGCGCCACGCGCTCCCGAAGCGCGTGCCCGCGAAGCCCCTCCTGGGCGAAGATCGGTTCGCCCACCACCTGCCAGACCCGCATCCGGGAGTCCAGCGACCCGATCGGATCCTGGAAGACCATCTGGACGTTCCGGTGCCAGGCGCGAAGCGCCGTCCCCCGGAGCCCTCCGATCTCCTGCCCCTCGAAGAGGATCTGGCCGGTGGTCGGGGCGAACAGCCGGGCGATCAACCACCCCAGCGTCGATTTTCCGGACCCGGACTCCCCGATCAGTCCGAGCGTCGTACCGGATTCGACGGAGACCGAGACGCCGTCGACCGCATGGACCGCGCGCGGGGGAGTGCCTCGGACCACGTCGCGCAAGGAGCGATTGACCGGAAAGTGCTTCACGAGGTCCCGGGTCTCGAGGAGCGGCGGCCCGTCGGTCACGGCATCGCCTCGGACTCGTTCTGGAACCAGCAGCTCGCTGCGTTGACCCTGCCCCGCGGAACCTCGAGCAGGGTCGCGAGCGCCGGCCCCGGGTCGTCCGCGCACTCGCGCCGCGCGATCGGGCAGCGCGGCGCAAAGGAGCAGCCCGGCGGAAGCCGGGAGAGGTTGGGGACCGATCCGCTGAGCGTCGGGAGCGGACCATCGTCCTGGTAGCGGTTCGGGACCGAGCGCATCAGGGCCTTCGTGTACGGGTGGCGCGGGCTCTGGAAGACGTCGGCGACCGGTCCGAGCTCGACGACGTGGCCGGCGTACATCACCCCGACGTCGTCGGCGATCTCGGCGATCACCCCGAGGTCGTGACTGATGAACAGGATCGAGGTCCGAACCTCCTCGAGAAGTTCCTTCATCAGCGTGAGAACCTGCGCCTGGATCGTCACATCGAGCGCGCTCGTCGGCTCGTCGGCAATGAGGAGCGACGGCTTCTCCGAAAGGGCCATCGCGATCATGATCCGCTGGCGCATTCCGCCCGAGAGCTCGTGCGGGTAGAGGCGGAGCACCGTCTCAGGGTCGTTGATCCGCACGAGTCGAAGGTACTCGAGCGCCTCGTCGCGCATCGCCGGCGTGACCGCCGGAGACGGCGGGCCGCCGCCCTCCGTCGACGGCGGCAGGCTGGGGACGAAGGGGTGGCTCAGCACCTCCCCCGCTTTCGGGGTACGGCTCCGGGAGTAATCGAATGGCTGCACCCCGCTCGAGAACACCGGAGCCCTTCCCGCATCGCGCAGGCGCCGGACCCGGACGGCCTCCGCGACCTGCTGGTAGATCCGGTACGACGGGTCGAGCGAGTTGATCGGCTCCTGGAAGATCATTCCGATCTCGGTCCCCCGGACGAGCGGGATCTTCCACTTCGGAACTTCGAGGAGGTCGACCCCCCGGAAGACGACCCTCCCGCTGCGGACCTGGGCCGGCGGCTCGGGGAGGAGCCGGGGGATCGCGTGCGCGAGGGTGCTCTTCCCGCACCCGGTCTCCCCCACGATCCCGAGAACCCGTCCGGGCATCATCTCGAACGACACGTCTCGGAGCGCGTGGAAAGTGCCCGCGCCAACCACGTAATCGACGGAGAGACCCTCGACCGAGAGGACCGGTTCCGTCACGGCGTCGGACCTCCCGGGGGGACCGGCCGCTCGGCCGGGGCGAAGAGGACCAGGAGGACGAGCTCCTCCTCGATGGAGTGGAAGCGATGGATCTCTCGCGCCGGCACGAACAGGACGTCTCCCGGCCCCACCCGGTCGTCGCGGTCGCCGTGGTGGAAGCGGCTGCGCCCTCGGACGACGAAATAGACCTCGTCCTCCCCGTGAGGGGTTTGGGTATCGGTGGCGCCCCGGGGAAGGACGTAGACCCCCGCGCTCATCGCCTCCACGCGGAGGAACTCCGCGTATCCTCCCGGAGCGCGACGCGCGTCCTCCGCGATCGCGTTGACCGACCACAAGGAGCGTGGGCCGTTCGGTCCGGGGCCGGTCCGCGGGTCCCCCGGGCTCGACACTGGGTCACTTCACCCCCGGGACGGCGCGTCGCGCGTCGAGGATTTCCCGTGCCGCCCTCTCTCCCGTGAGGATCGCGCCCGAGACCGTCGCCGATTCTCCCGTCGTTTCGGTCGCCTCGCCCGCGAAGAACAAGCGACCGGCGACCGGCGCGGCGAGCTCGCGACGGTCCGCGGGCCCGCTCCCCGGCGGAAAGAACGAGTACGCCCCGAGGACCCAAGGGTCTTCGGGCCAGCGATGGACCACGGCCCCGTCGACCGTTCCGAGGGTCACTCCGGGAGGGACGACCTGGTTCCACTCGTCCACGGTCTCGCGGATGAGCTCGGGGTCGGTGAGCCGGCTCCGCCGGCGCGCCTCGCGGCCGACCGTGAAGGCGGTGACGACCTCGGTCGGTCCGTCCCCCCCGACGCGGGGACGCAGGAACGAGGTCGCCGTGTCTCCCCACAGAACGCCGAAATCGCCGAGGCGGCGACGCATCGTCCCCTCCCGGAGGCGAAGCTGGAGCGCGAAGGCATCCCCAAACCCGATGCGGGAGATCGCGGCCTGCTTGCTCGCCGGAAGGGGCGGGTCGAAGCGGATCCCGCCCGCCTTCAGGACTCCGAGGGAGACCGTCACGATGACGTAGAGTGCGCGATACTCGCGCCCCGGTCCGCCCTCCGGTTCTCGGGTCCGGACCCGGACCGCCTCTGGCTCGAGCAACACCTCCGCCACCGGGCTCCTTCGAACGATCCGGGCCCCGAGGGAGCTCGCCGCCCAGTTCGCGAGGGCGGAGTAGCCCTCGACGAGCCGGAAGTTGCGGAAGCCGAACGGCTCGCCCGCCTCCGACTCTTCCTCGGCGGGCCCACGCACGCCGATCGAATCGGGGTCGGTCGCGTACGTGTGCGCATGCAGGACGTCCACGAGCGAGCGAGCCCCGGGAGAGACCTGCCGCTCGTTGAGGAACGCTTGAAGCGAAAGGTCGGGCCCGGAGTAGCGAGCGAGCGCGCGCGGGATGCCGAAGTATCCTTGCCAGGTGGAACGGAATCCGATGACCGGATGGGCCGGAAGCGCCAGCCATGGGTATCGTCCGACGCGCCGGTCCACGACGATCCGGCTGCGCTGGTGCGTGGGATACGGAACGGCGTGAAGGCCCGCTTCGCGGATCCATTCGTGCGTGATCACGTGTCGACCGTGGACCATCAGGGCTCCGAGCTCGACGGGGAAGCTCGGGTCGAGTGAGTAGTCGGAGAGAGCCCGTCCCCCGACCCGGTCGCTCGCCTCGAGGACGGTCACGCGAAGTCCGGAGGTGACCAACCGGCGCGCGGCGGAGAGTCCCGAGAATCCCGCGCCGATCACGATGACGTCGGGATTCTCCGCGGAGTTCGACGGCGGAAGCTCGGGACGGTCCCCGATCACCGGGGACCCGGCCATCGTCATTCAGAGACCTCCCCATTGGGCGCCGAAGGCCGCGGCGCGAACGAACTCTCGGTCTCCTTCGCGAACGCCCGCCGGGTGCGCGGGTCCAGGACGTCCCGGAGCCCGTCTCCGAGGAGGCTGAGTCCGAGCACCGTCACGAAGATCGCGATCCCCGGGCCCATCACCAGCCACCACTCCCCCGGAAGCAGCGACTGGTAGTTCGACACCATCGTCCCCCATTCGAGGATCGTGGACGGGAGCGGGATGACGAACGCGACGGTCGAGAAGGTGACGATCACCGTCCCCACGTCGAGCGTAGCGTACACCGTGAGCGGCTCGAGAAGGTTGCGAAGGACGTGACGGAGGAGGATCCGGCCCTCGGAGAGCCCGGCGATCCGGCCGGCGTGGATGTACCCCTGGTGCTTGATCACCAGGACCTCGCCGCGCACGATCCGAACGTAGTACGGCCACCACGTCACCGTCAGCGCGATGACGATCGCGGTCAGCGGGTCGACGCTGTGGCCGAGGATCGCCGTCAGCGCGATCGCGAGCACGAGAGTGGGGAAGGCGAGAAAGATGTCCGTGACCCGGAGGATGATGGCCGAGACCGCCCGACCGACCCGACCCTCCTCCCAGAACCCGGCGATGAGACCGAGTCCCGCCCCGATCAAGATTGAAAGGCCGGTGATCACGACTCCGATCGTGAGGTCAAGGGGAAGGGCGGCGACTACTCTCGAGAGGACGTCCCTTCCGAGCTCGTCCGTCCCGAACCAGTGCTGGGCGCTCGGCGCCTGATTGAGCCCGGGGCCGATCGCGCTCGGTGAGTAGGGCAGGATCGATAGCGCATGGCCGAGGAGGGCGCGCGTGATCGGTGGGACCACCTCCACGAGAATCGCGGTGATGACCAGGATCACCGTGATGACGAATCCCGCCAGTGTGAGGAGATTCGCCGAGAGAGTCCGTAAGGATTCTACCAGGACGTCCGAGGGGCGGGAGCGTGGCACGACGAACGTCCGGGAGGGACCCGCGGCGTCTCCGTTCGGAGGTCCGAGCGGGGGAGGGGGGGCCGTTCCCGACATCTACCGCCACTCGACCCGCGGGTCGATCACGCCGTAGAGGATGTCGGCGACGAGGTTTGCGACCACCACCGCGATCGCGAAGACGATCGTCACGCCGATGAGGCCGGAGAAGTTGTTGTCCAGGATCGCGTTGAAGGAGTAGTCTCCGATCCCGGGCCAGCGAAAGATCTCCTCGACCACGACGGTGCTCGCGAGCAGGCCGCTCGCGGTAAACCCGAGGATCGTCGTGGTCGTGATGAGGGAATTCCGAAGGGCGTGGCGGTAGAGGACGGCGGTCTCGCTGATCCCCTTCATCCGGGCGCTCTTGATGAAATCGAGAGGGAGGACTTCCAGCATCGAGCTCCGGGTCATTCGCGTGATGATGCCCAGGTTCAGGAAGGCGAGCGAGATGGCCGGCAGAACGAGGTGGGCGACGGCATCGAGGACGCCCGAGGGGCTCCCGGCGAGGATCGCGTCGACCACCGAGAAATGGGTCGGCTGGGCGAACGGGGGCGTCTGCTCGCTGAATGCGCCCCCCGTGGGAAGCCCGAGAGCGGGCGCTACGAAGATCGCGAGGAGGATCCCGACGAGGTACGTGGGAGCCGCCCACCCGCTTAAGTAGAAGACCCGCACGAGATGGTCGGGCCAGCGGCCCGAGAACTGCGCCGCGACGACCCCGAGCGCGATCCCGAACACGATCATCACGAGGAGCGAGGCGAAGACCAGCTCGACGGTGTCGGGCAGGCTCTGGACGATCACGGGGAAGACGGCCTGCCCGTTGGAGTCCGTCCCCCAGTTCCCCGCCCCGACTCCGACGATGTACCGACCGAACTGGGTGAGCAGAGGCTGGTTGAATCCGTAGTACTGGGCGCACTCGTCGAGCACCGCCTTGCGCGCGTGAGGGTACCACGAGGCGCACGGGTCCGAGACCGCGAGGTGCGTGAAGAGGAACATCAGGATGACGACGCCGAGGACGACCGGGATCAGCTGGAGCAGTCGCCACCCGATGAAGAACGCGAGGTCGGTGAGACTCCGTCCCACGCGCCGTCACCCCGACGCCATCACAGGGCGTTCAGGTTCGATCGATGCCGTCTGGCCGTGCACTGGAACGTCGGGAACACGGACCCACTGATAAATACCGCCGATTCGAACTCAGGCGGTCGTGGGAGGGGACGAACCAACGCGGGCTTCGACGTTCTTCGCGAACTTCTCCGCGTCCTCTCGCACCCTCTTTCCGAGATAGGCGTCGAGCACGGCCCGCAGCGGCCCGCTTCCCTTCATCGAGAGAGTGAGCTCCGCCTCCGTGCCGCCCGACGGAGCGGGGGCGAACGAGACCGTTCCCTCGATGGTCGCCTCGGGTCCGGTGGCCCGGAAGCGGACCAGGGTGTCGGTCGCCTCGACGAGTTCCCCGTCGTAGACGCTCTTTCGGGTCATCGGACCGATCTTGATCTGGACCGTCCAGCGGGCGGTCGTCTCCGATGTCTTCTCCACCCCGACGACCTGCGGTACGTTTCCCGCAACGAAGGCCGGGTCGGAAAGGAGACGACGGAGAGTCCCCGGGTCCGTCGGGGCGTGGAACCGGATGGTGGCCTCGGGCATCGATTTCACCCCGGGAGGGTCGCGGGGGGATTCCCGCCCGGCTTCCCGAGCCCGCCTTCCAGGTCGCGAAGCACGACCCCGGCGGCGTTGTGCCCGGGGGCGCCGATCACGCCCCCGCCGGGATGCGTGGTCGACCCGCAGAGATAGAGCCCCGGCACCGGGGTCCGGTAGTTCGACCACCCCGGGACGGGCCGGAAGGAGAAGATCTGGTCCGGGGTGATGTCGCACTGGTCGATGCACCCGCCGGTCATCCCGATCGTCCGCTCGATGTCGAGCGGCGTGACCACTTCGGAATGGAGGATGAGACGCCGGATGCCCGGGGCGTAGGCCTCGAGCGTGGCGAGGACCGTCTCCGCGACCTCGTCGCGTTGGTCGTCCCAAGATCCCGCCCGGAGCTCGCTCGGAGCGTACTGGACGAAGCACGTCATGGTGTGCTTTCCCGGCGGCGCGACCGACGGGTCGACCAGGCTCTGGAAGTAGACGTCGATCGTGGGCTCGCGCGAAAACCGACCGTGCTTCGCGTCGTCGAACGCCCGCTCGATGTACTCCATCGAGGGCGAGATGTCGACCGCGCCCACGAGGTACGACGGACTCGGGGCCGCGGTGAACTTCGGAATCGCTTCGAGCGCCGCGTTGAACTTGAGGCACGCTCCGTGCGAGCGCACCCGACGCAGGCGGTCCTCGACCGGACGCTCGAGGGTTCCGGGCGGAAGGAACTGGAGGAACGTGCGGTGGGTGTCGACGGACGAGACGACCGCGCGGGCTCGGAACGTCTCCCCGGTTTCGAGGCGGACCCCGACCGCGGAGCCGTTCTCGATGAGGATCTCGCACACCGCGGAGTCCGTCCGGATCGTCGCTCCCCAGTGAGTCGCGGAGCCGGCCATCGCTTCCGTGATCCGGCCCATCCCTCCCCGAGCGTGGCCCCAGACGCGGCGGTGCTCCCCCAGCCGGCCGATGTTGTGATGCCCGAGAATGTACGCCGTGCCCGGCGTGTACGGACCGGCGAACGCCCCGATGACCGCGCCCGCCGCGAGCGCGCCCTTCAGCGCCTCGCCTTCGAACCAGTCGTCGAGGAAGTCCCGGGCGCTGCGGAGGAACAGCTCGCGCAGCATCGTCTCCGCCTCCCGGGGCGGCATCGTCCCGATGAACTCGTTGAGCGGCGTCGGCGGTGCCATCATCGCCGGCTCGATGAGGTCGAGCGCGTGGTCCCAGAACGCCACGTACTTCGGATAGGCCCGCGCGTCCTTCTCGGAGAACTTCGCGATCTCCTTCTGCTCTCGAGCTTCGTCGAGCCAGAACGTGAGGTGGCGGCCGTCCGGCTGCGGGGAGAACCCCTGGGGGTCGCACAGGATCGGGTCGTAGCCGAACTTCGGGAGCTCGAGATCGTCGACGATCTGCGGCCGGAGAAGGCCGCTCGCGTACGCGAAGGTGTTGATCCGAAAGCCGGGCCACGGCTCCTCGGTCACGCACGCGCCGCCGACGATCGACCGTCGCTCGAGCACGAGGACCCGAGCGCCGGCCTTCGCGAGATACCCGGCGGCGATGAGCCCGTTGTGGCCGGCGCCGATGACGACCGCGTCGTAGTCGGCCATCCCGCCTGCGGGAGGGAATGGTTCGGATAAACCTCTCGTCCGCTTTTCCCCGGGCGAAGAATTAAGGATGGGTCCGCCTAAGTCACCGCGACCGGAGGGGGCCGTTGGCCAGCGCAGTTCCGTCCCGAGGGGAGGGGTCCCAGGCATTCGCGCGTGCCTTCCGCAGCGTCGACCGACCTCTCGACCGCGCCTCGACCTTGCCGGGCCCGCTCTTCTCCGACCCTGCCGTCTTTGAGGAAGAGATGCGTCGCCTCTTCCGCTCCTCGTGGCAGTGCATCGGCCGAGAGGACGAGCTCCCGACCCCGGGTTCTTTCCGTACGGTCGAGGTCGCGGGCTCGGGTGTGCTCGTCCTCCGCAACGGCCGGGGGGAATTGCGGGCGTTCCACAATGTCTGCCGTCACCGAGGCACGCGTCTCGTGGAAGACGCCGAGGGAGACGGCCTCAAGAAACTCCTCTGCCCGTACCACGCCTGGACGTACGACCTCGACGGCCGGCTCCTCGGCGCACCGCACATGCAGGGTGCGAAGGCGTTCGACCGTTCCGAGTTCGGCCTTCTCCCGGTCTCGCTCTCGACGTGGCGCGGCTTCGTGTTCGTCAACCTCTCCGCGCGACCCGAGCCTCTCGAGAAGACGCTCGGGGGTCTCGTCGACCGCTGCGCGAACTACCCCCTCGAGGACCTCCGCCGAACGCATCGCGTGGTCTACGACATCGCGGCCAACTGGAAGCTGGTCGTCCAGAACGCGAACGAGTGCTACCACTGCCCCGGCGTCCACCCCCAGCTCGTCAAGATCACTCCCTACCGGTCCGGGGAGGAGGACCTCCGCGAAGGGCCCGTGTTCGGTGGCTGGATGGATTTCGTGGACGGCGTCCGCTCGGCGACGCTGAGCGGGACGACCTCGCGGGTCCCGTTCCCCGGGCTCTCGGCCGAGGACCGGAGGCGGG
>OCOJ01032837.1_pt11 | contig 23139 bp, 16 predicted proteins | sample 1539251 | NCBI WGS metagenome assembly OCOJ01 (sample SAMN01911457, study PRJEB22624) | soil metagenome | biome: Soil | place: Malaysia | collected 2012-04-30 | depth RA_metagenome m | reverse complement strand
GGCCTTGCCGATGCCCGGCAGGGCGTCGAGCTGGTCCTTGGTGGCGGAGTTCAGGTCCACGAGTTGCGTCTTTGCCTTGGACGCGGTGGCCGCCGCCTGGTCCGCGGTCGTGGGCTTGGCCGGCGCGGTGCCCGTCTGGGCCATTCCCGCGGTGATGCACAACAGGCCCAGCAGGGCGGCCACAGAAATCGTGCAAGACAGTTTCTTGATGGTCATCGGTCTTCTCCTTCGGGCGCATGCTCAATGCGAGGCTGGTGGGCGGAGCCTACACCGGCGTGCCGTCGCCTGGCAACCGCGTTCCTTCGCGCCCCTCAATCCGGCTGAAGAAATGGCGGTCGCCTGCTATCCTGTGGCGCGCGAGGAGGCACCTATGGCCAAAGGGTATTGGATCACGCTGTACCGTTCCGTTTCCAAGCCGGAAGCGCTGTCTGAATACGCCCGCCTCGCCGGCCCGGCGATCGCGGCCGGAGGGGGCCGCTTCCTGGTGCGCGGCACGCCCACGCAGGTGGTGGAGCAAGGAATCAAAGACCGCACTGTGGTGATTGAGTTCGATAGCGTGGAGAAAGCCATCGCCACCTACCAGAGCCCCGCGTATCGCGCCGCGCTCAAAGCGCTCGAGGGCGCCGCCGAACGCGACATGCGCTTTATCGAAGGCGCCTCGTAAGCGGTTCATCGGCATGAGCCGCTCTCGAGCGATCTGCGGGAGTGGCTCAGGTGTCCAGGCGGAAGCGGGAAGCGGCCCATGAAAGGGGCGCCACTCCGCACCGTCCGGGAACGGAACGCGGCGGTACACTACGAGCAGTGGAGTTCCGCAACTCCACCAAGGGCCCTGGAATCTGGGAAAGAACTCGGATAAGGAAACGCAGTTGGCGCATGACCCCAAAGCGGACCGCCGCGAAGCCCATGTCCTGCTCGATCTTTTGCCTGACGAAAAGCTCAGCGCGGTGCGCGGCCTGCTGGAGGTAATGGTTGAGCCGCTCTCGCGCTCGCTGGCGCGGGCCGCTGCAGAAGAGGAACCGCTGACCCCGGAAACCGCGGAGGCGCTCGACCGCGCGCGTGCGTCATTGGCCCGCGGTGAGGACATTCCCCACGACGAAGGGCTTCGCGAGTTCGGCCTGAAGAAGTGACGGAGCCGGTCTCACCCGCGCGTGTCGAAGTTGTATGGTCGCCGGAAGCCCGCAGTGAACTTCGCGCCATCGCCCGCGAGCCCGCCATGCAAATCCTGCAGCGCCTAGATCGGTATCTCGCCAGCCGCAGTGGAGAGGTGAAGAAGCTCAAGCCTCCCTTCGGCGGCTTCCGCCTACGCTGCGGTGACTAACGCATATTCTTCGATCTTGCGGGGGAAAACAGCATTCAAATCACGTCTGTGCGCCATCGGAAAGAGGCATATCGCTAGCGGTCCGCAGGAGGAAAGGTACAGGCCCGCGTTCAGCTTTCCAGGCGGAAGCGGGTTTGCGCCAGGCGGTAGAGGCGTTTCCAGAGCAAGCGATTCACCGTGACTACGATCACTGCCATCGCCACCGTCGAGGCCAGCAGCAGATCGAAGTTTCCCGCGTCGGTGGCCTGGCTGATGGTGGCACCCAGTCCGGTGGTGGCCATCACGCGTCCCTGAAAGCGGGAGTATTCCGCAACGATACTCGCATTCCACGCGCCGCCCGCGGCGGTCACCAGCCCGGTCACCAGGTAAGGAAAAATCCCGGGGAGAATGAGCAGGCGCCAGCGCTCCCATCCGCGAATGCCAAAAACGCGCGCCGCCTCCAGCAAATCCGAGGGCACCGCCTGCGCCCCGGCGATCACATTGAACAGCAGGTACCACTGCGTGCCCAGCAGCATCAGCAGGATCGCCGCCAGGCCCATGCCCCCGCCCGCGCGGAACAGAATCAAGAGCAGCACCGGAAACAACGCGGTGGCCGGAACGGAAGCGGCAATCTGCGCCAGCGGCTGCACCAGAGCGGCCAGGCGCGGGCGCAGGCCCACGGCCACGCCCACGGGCACGGTCCAAAGCAATCCGACGGCCAGGGCGCCCATCACGCGGGCAAACGTCGCCTCCGCGCCGTGCAAAAGGATGCTCAGTTCATCGCGCGTCAAGCCCATCAGCACGTGCCCGGCGCGCATCGTGCCGTAAAGCACCAGCGCCAGCATGGCAGCGCCCAGAGAGCGCGCGGCGTAGGAACGCCATGCCGGAAGGTTCACGGCAGCCATGCCTGCCTCCTGCCTGGCCAGACGCAACGAGAAAATCTCCCAGGCGGGCGCGAAGACGCGGCGGCGCGTCCACGCCAGGGCCCGCGAGTGCCGCAACGCGGCGAGCACGGCGGATTGCGGCGTTTCCGCGCTCTCCACCTGCTCGAATTTGAATTTCTCCGCCCAGGCAATCAGCGGCCGCCACAGGCACTGGTCGAGCAGCAGGATGACCGCAATCATGGCCGCCAGTCCCCAGGCGATGGCGCGCATATCGCCCGCGCTGGCGGCGGTCTGCAGGTAGGAGCCGAGACCCGGCAGACGGAAATCACGCTGCCCCAGCTGGAACATCTCGCAGGCCATCAGGAAGAACCATCCTCCGGCCACGGACATCATCGAATTCCACACCAGGCCGATGGTGCCGTAAGGCAGCTCGAGCTGATAGAGGCGCTGCCAACGGCCCAGACGGTAGGTGGTGGCGGCTTCGGTGAGCTCGCGGGGCAGGCCTTTGAGCGAGGCGTAGAAGCTGAACGCCAGGTTCCACACCTGGCCGGTGAAGATCAGCAGAATCGATCCCAGCTCCAGCCCCAGTTCGCGGTCCGGAAAAAGAGAAACCATTGCCAGCATCACCCCGGGCAAAAAGCTGAGCACGGGAATGGACTGGAGAATATCCAGCAAGGGAATCATGAGCCGCTCAGCGGAAGCGCTGCGCGCGGCCGTATAGGCGTACACCAGGGCGAAGAGCAGGCTGGCAAGATACGCCAGGCCCATGCGCCACAGCGAGTAGAAGGAATAAAGAGGAAGCGCCGCGGGCGAGAGAGAAATTTCCGCCATCGGCCGCGCCGGCGCCAGCCAGTTGTGGCCGATGCCCAGCACGCCGTACAGCGCGGCAAGCCCGCCGGCAAAGATGACCGCATCCGTAGCCAGGCTGGCCGGACGCCGCGCGGCCGCGGCCCGCTCCAGAGTCAGGACCCGGGTCACGATTCCGTGCCCAGCAGCCGCTCGGACTGCGAATCGTAATCGAAGATTTCCGCGTAACGGCCCCAGTCCAGCGCCGTTTCCATCTGCCGCGGCACTTCGTCCGCGCTGAACCGCTCGCCCAGGATGTCGCGGAAGAATTCTGCGGGCAGGGCGTGATCGCTTTTTGCGCGCAGCGCCGTCTGCATCTGCCGCAGCAGCGGCACGCGCTCGAGCGCGGCCTCGCGGAAAATCTGCTTGCGCTGCTCGATGCTGGCTTCCGCGTACGTCTTCCCGATGGGCGTCAGGCGCACGTCGCCCTCTTTCACTTCCGCAAATCCCAGCAGCTGCGCGGCTTCCACGATGGGCAGCAGCTCCTCCACGTCCAGCACCAGGTCTTCGGCCAGATGATAGAGGTCGTCGCTGCCTCCGCGGTCCGCGATGATTTCCGCCAATCCGGCGATGCCTCCGGGAAGCGCGTGGGGCAGGGCCACGTGCTCCTTCACCGGGCGCGGCCCGGCCGCCGGGACCGCCGCCGGCAGCACGTGCTTTTCTTCCGGCTGGGTGAGCAGCTTGTAGACGTGGTCCACCAGCTCGTGGAAGCGCGGCATGGTGTGGTTGCGCGGGTGCGGCAGCTCCACCAGAAAATCGTCGCGGATCGCCGCCGGCCGGTGCGCCAGCACCACGATGCGGTCCGCCAGCTCCACCGCCTCCTCGATGTTGTGCGTGACCATAAAGATGGCGCGCGTGGGGATGCGCCGGCTGGTCCACAGCTCCAGCAGCTCGCCGCGCAGCGTCTCGGAGGTGAGCACGTCGAGCGCGGAGAACGGTTCGTCCATGAACAACACTTCCGGTTCCACCACCAGCCCGCGCGCAAATCCCACGCGCTGCTTCATCCCGCCGGAAAGCTCCTTGGGATACGCGGTCTCGAAGCCGTCCAGGCCCACCGTGTCCAGGATGCGCAACGCGCGCTTGCGGCGCTCGAAGACGCCCATGCCGCGGGCGCGCAGCGGCGCCTCCACGTTTTCGATCACCGTGAGCCAGGGGAAGAGCGCGAAACTCTGGAAGACAATGGCCACGTTGGGCTGGCGCCCGTTGAGCGGCTGGCCGTGCCACAGCACCTCGCCCGCCGGAGGTTTTGCCAGGCCGCTCAGGATGCGCAGCAGCGTGGACTTGCCGCAGCCGGAAGCCCCCAGCAAGGCCACGATCTGGTCCGGCTGGATCGAGAGGTTCGTGGGCGTGAGGATTTGCGTGCGATGCCCGCCCGGCTCCAGGTAAAACTGCTCCACGCCGCGCGCTTCGATGATGGGTTCCAGGTGGCTCATGTTCCAGCGTCGCGACAGTCTAATGCAAAAATTGTGACAGTGGTGCGAAACAGGCGGCCCGCGGCTGGCGGGGCTAGAATTCGAGATGCAGGCGAGCTCCCGGAACCACTACCGGCCCGCGATCCTGGTTGTACCCGGGGTTTGTAACCCGCTGGATATCAAAGGCGAAGAAGATGCCGCGCCAAACGTGCGCCGTGTAATAGAACTCCACCGAGCGCTCGCGGCCGTAGCTGAGCGCTCCGTCTCCCAGTTGGAAGCCCGTGCCTCCCAGAGCCAGGTACCGGCGGTGGTCGCCGGAAATGGCCAGCGTATCCAGTGCCAGGCCGGCGCGGTCATACTTGCGATGCCAGGGCGTGCCATCGTGGTCTGTTCCCAGAACCACAGCCTGGTCGCACTCCGTAAACGCCCAGGTCTCCGTAGTTCCGTTGTTCCACCCGAAGCGCGCGAAGGCGCGCCATCCGCGCGGAAGGTTCTGTTCGAGGTTGGCGCCGAACCCGTATTTGATGCGTCCCTGCCGGCGGGTGGCGATGATTTGCGGAACGGGCGTTTGGCCGGCGAGGAAACCGGCAATCGCTTCGCGGTAGCTGCCCATGTCCGCGTGGTTCACAAAGGCAAGCAGCCGCAGCACGGTTTCATGCCCATGCAGAACATCGTGATGCAGCACGGCCTCCGTATTTTCCGAATGGGCCTGAGTGATATTGAAATCCAAGTCCAGGCCATTGGCTACTTTTGGCTCCAGCGCCTCCGCGTAGCGCAGGACCAGATGCGGCTGATAGTACTCAGCGACCAAACCATACGTGTAGCCGCGGGTGTCCGCGGCGTAGTCGTAGGCGGGATTGATGTCGATTCCCCAGCCCAGGAATTGCACGTGCGGGTCCGAGCCCACCGCATTGAGGTCGAAAAAGTCCGGCAGGCTGAATTTTCCCAGGCGCACCTCCAGGCGGCGCTCGGGCAGCGACGTGGCCAGGCCGAGAAAATTTCGCTGCGCCTCCAAGGAACGGCTGCTCAGCGGCACAATCCAGCGGAGCATCATGCGGCTGAAATAGGGTGCCTGGGAGGTGAGGATGGGCCGCACCGCATCGAGGTCTGGAAAGTCAGCCATGCCCACCGTGCCGCTCAAGCTGTGGCCCGTCGCGTCTTCCACGTCCACCAGAAGCTCCAGATTCGGGGTCACTTGGAGTCCCATGAAAAGCGTCTCGACGCGCGTAGTCCCCGACTGCGGCGCCGGGGTGAAGCTCTTCGGCCCGCTGTACTCCGCCGGAAAGCGGTCATGCCACTGGAAAACCACGTTGGCCTGGCCGGCCACGAACCATGGCGCAGTTTCCGTGTGGCGAAACAGAGTGAGCTGCCCGGGCGATGCTGTGGCATCGGTTGAGGAATCGGAACCCGCCGGAACAGGAACCGGGGGCGCAGTGCCGTCACCTGGCGACTGAAGGTCCTGCGCAGGCGTTGTTCGCTGCTCGGGAGCAGGCGGCGCGCTCTCGGCGGGTGCCTGGGCAAAGAGCAGCGACGGCAAGCTCGCGGCCAGAAAAATGGCCACGGCGAGAAACCGGTACCTGCACTTTGTCAGCACACCGCGCATCCTGCAATGGGCTCTGGGAACGGAATAAACATCCAATCACACAATCATCGTAGCCAAAGAGCTTCGGGGCAGGTGTGACGCAGGTCACTTCGGCAGAAAAGCCGCGGGCGCCCCGAAATTCTTGCACGATTCGGCGCACGGCCTTGCAGATTTCGCTCTTCGTTTGACTCTCGATTCCGGCGGCGCAAGGCATTAAATGCGTTTTACCACTAGACATCACCTCTGTTGACACACAGTATTAACTGTGATTAATCTTTCCCTCGTTGCCGGAGAGAGACGGCAGTCTGGTATGGGGAGCCCAAGACAGCACGCTGTTCCTGTTCCTGTTCCTGGAACTGGCCTGCTTCACCGCGTTGGGGTGCTCCTGTGCGTGGCGGCAATTGCCCTGGCTTGCCCGTGGCGGGCCGCCGCGCAAGGAGAAACCACGAGCGCGATTGTGGGCGAGGTGACGGACGCGACGGGAGCCGCAATTCCCGGCGCCACAGTGAGCATCGCCAGTTCCGAAACAGGTTTGCGCCGCACGCTCAAGACTGACGATCAGGGCCGCTTCAATTTCCCGCAACTCAAGCCCGGCCTCTATTCCGTACGCGCGGAAGCGCCGGGTTTCGATCCGCAGCAGAACGACAATGTGGTTTCGGGCCTGGGACAGAAGCAGACGGTGCATTTCACCCTGAAGGTGGCGCAGTCCCGGCAGATCGTGGAAGTGAGCGCGGCTCCTCCGCTGATCAACCCGGAGAACGCCAACACCTCTACGAATCTCAGCGCCCCCGCGCTGGAGAACCTGCCCAATCCCGGCGGCGACCTCACCTACCCGTTGCAATTCGCGCCCGGCGCGCTGATTAACACCGCCGGCAGCAGCAACGATTTCGTCGGCGGTACCAACGGATTCGGCAACGTGGAGTTCAACGGGCTGCCCGCGCTCTCCAATGGCTACATCGTGGACGGCCTCGAGACCAACGACCCGCTTACCAATCTCAACAGCGGCCTTTCCACCAATCTGGTCCTCGGCCTGAACTCCATCGCAGAAGTGACCGTCAACACGCTCAGCTATTCCGTGGACCAGGGACGCTACGGGGCCTCACAGGTCAACTATGTCACCAAGTCCGGCAGCAATCAGTTTCACGGAAACTTGTACGAGATCTGGAACGGATCCATCCTGAACGCCGCGGACTTTTTCGTCAACGCGACGCCGGGGAACCATAAGCCGCGTTCCGTGGTCAACCATTTCGGCGGCAGTGTCGGCGGGCCGATCGTGCGCAATAGGCTGTTCTTCTTTTTCGACAGCGAGTGGGTCCGAATTGCGCTTCCGATCGTCACCGCCGCCACCCTGCCCACTCCGGCGTTTCAAAGTTATGTGCTCGCCCACCTTCCTCCGAATGGCTCGGCAATCTTTTATCGGCAGATGTTCCAGCTCTACGGGAATACGAATGGGACGCCCGTTCCGATTCTGGGTTGTCCCCTCAATGCGGGCAACACGCCGGCTGCTGGGTGCGCCAACACGCAGATTGTTTCGCATTCCAGTGGCGATCGCGAGCAGGTTCAGACCGTCCGCGTGGACTACAACCTGAACGCCAACAACACGCTGTGGTTCCGGTTTCAGGCGGATACCGGTCTGCAGGCCGCGTACACCGACCCCATCAATCCGCTCTTCGATTCCGTCTCTCCGCAGCCGCTCTACTCCTTCGCGGCCGGCTATACCCGCGTTTTTTCGCCGAACCTGGTGAATTATTTCAACCCCGGTTTTTCCTGGTATTCGAGCCTGTTTGCGCCCGCCAATTTCCAGAAAACCCTGGCGGCGTTCCCCATCGTGCTCGAGGGAACCGGCGGAGCCAGCACGCCCTTCACCACTCTCGGCGGGCTCGACAACACCTGGGTGCAGGGGCGGCGGGCGACACGTTTCTTTGTCAACGACAACCTGGCGTGGAGCCGCGGCGACCACGAATTCCGCTTCGGCACGAACACCAGGATCTTTCGCCTGAACGACTACGATTTCGGAGTGGGTACTGTCCCAACGGTGACCTACGCCAGCCTGCAGCAGTTCATCGACGGCGAAGCGTCCACGGCCACCAAGGCCTTTCCCACTGCGGCCAACGAGCCCTTCAACTTCCTGAACCTGGATCTCTACGCGCAGGACACCTGGAAACTCACCACCCATCTCACCTGGACCATTGGCCTCCGCGCCACGCTCAACTCCAATCCGCTGAATCCGCATGACCACATTGCGCGGCTTCCGGGCTCGTTCGATTCCATCTCTCACGACGTCAACCAGCCGTTGAACGCGGTAATCCGGACCGGTCTGGGCAATCTTTTTTCCAGCACCCCGCTGGAAATCCTGCAGCCCAGGACCGCGCTTGCCTGGCAGTTCGCTCCGAACACGGTGCTGCGCGCCGGCTTTGGAATCTTCAGCGACGTCCTGCCGGGAAGCATTGCCGACGTCGTGGGCATGAACCCGCCGTACCTGCGCACCTTCCAGGGCGGGCTCCAGGGATCCGTGGGCGGCAGCGCCGTCGCCCCGGGCGTGCCGGGCAGCGCTGTGGACGCCACCGACGCCGCGAACCAATCGTTCGGAACGGGGTTTGCACAAGGCTGGCTGTCTTGCGCGTCTCCCCAGGCCAATCCCGCGGCGTGCCTCCCACCGGTAGCGATCACCGCCGTGCCTGAGGGCGAACTCCATGCACCGTATTTCCTGGAATGGAGCCTTGGCCTGGAGCATCAATTCGGGAGCGCGACCAGCCTTCGCGCGCAGTACGTGGGCACGCGGGCAGTGAACCAGCCGTTCCTGACGCAGGCCAACGGCTTTCAAACGGTGTGCCCGGGCTGCTTTGCGCCGTTCCCGTTCGGCCAGCCGGTGGATCCCCGCTTCGGCGCGGTTACCCAGTTTTCAACCGGCGCGAACAGCGGTTACCACGGCCTTCAACTGACGGCAGAAGAGCGGTTCCACCATGGCTTCCAGGGGCAGATCAACTACACCTTCAGCAAGTGCCTGGACGAAGTGTCCAATGGCGGATTCCTGCAGTTTTCTGCTGGCGGCATACTTTCTCCGCTGCCGGGTGAGTTGAAGCGCAATTACGGCCCTTGCGATTACGACATCCGCCACAACCTGAATGCCCAGTACGTCTATCAGTTGCCTGTTCATGTTCGCCATCGCCTGCTGGGCTATGCTTTGAACGGCTGGCAAGTCTCCGGCACTTTCTTTTGGCACAGCGGAGTCCCCTTCTCCGTGCTCAGCGCGCCCTACTCCGCGCCCTGTGCGCAGCAGCCGCAGCAGACTTGCGGGATCGTGCAGGGCGGCGGGCCGCAATTTGCCAGCGTGGTTCCGGGCGCCCCGCTGTATGCGCATCACTTCATACCTGGAGTCACCCAGCCGGGCACCATTCAATGGCTCAACCCGGATGCCTTCGTTTCCGCAGTGGATCCCAGCACGGGGATGTGCGCGGGCGGCGACAGCGCGCAAACCTGCCAGTTCGGAAACCTGGGCCGCAATGCCCTGCGCGGGCCGGACTTCTTCTGGAGTGATTTCTACCTCACCAAATTCTTTGCGCTTAGCGAGCATCTGAAGCTGCGCATCGAAGGCCAGTTCTTCAACGTCTTCAACCACCCGAATTTTGGCCTGCCGAGCAATGTGCTGGCCGGCATCCCGGGCAACCCCTCCACGCAAACCAGATTTGGCGCGCTGACGTATACCACCTCGCCGCCCACCGGGCTGCTGGGAGTCGGGCTGGGCGGGAACAGCGCTCCGCGCATGATCGCTATTCACGCCCGGCTGGAATTCTGAATCGCCCGGCTCGCAGCACGCTTCCCAGTTGCGCGATCGCTTTCTGGGTTCGGTTAACCAGGCGCAATTTTTTTCGCTATAAATGCCACTGCCAAGTCGCGCTGCAGATTCACGTTTAATGCGCCGGCCTCGAGCCAGGACGTCAAGTCACGCTCCGGGGCCGGCGTCGGCGGGTGGAGGCTGCGGAGGCGGCGTGCCGGCGAAGGCGGCGCGCACCTGCGCCTTGCCCAGATACCAGAAGGCCGCGTAGTAACCGCCGCCAATCAGCGCGTAGAACAAAAAGTGCCCGGCATCCTTGGCCACGAACGCCGTGATCATTTGCACCAGGGCGCCCAGAAGACCGAGCACCGCGAGCACCCGCGTGGCCACGCGCGCCCAGTTCTTCATCCCCAGCAGTCCCAACCCGATGGCCAGGCCCAGAACGCTGAAGACAATGATGACGACCTCCATCGTCTGCTCGAAGTCCGCTTTCATGTCCCCCAGGTCCGGCATTTGGCCCAGCAGCTTGTCCAGCGGCACCTTGCCGGTGATCAGAAGGATTCCGGTGAGCAGATTGGACGCCGCGAGAAGCAGGGTGAGCACGGCGAGCAGAGTGACTGGGCGCGGGCGCGGCATGGAACAGTGAGGCTCCGGCACCCCGCGGCAAAGCGGGGCGAGCCAGACCGAGTGTACCACCTCCGGCGCGCGCACCGGTCTCAAGGACAGGTTGAAACGCGCGACGATCCTGGTCCCGCGGCTCATGGGGACAGGATGGCTGTCCGCGGGTAGGGGAAGCGCTCCTGGCCGTTCGCGCTTTACCAGTTCGGCGCACCTCGCCCAGGGTACACTTCCGCGCGGCATGCCACGCGCATAGACTCGCCAGTAGCACAAAGCCAGCCCGCCGCGGCGTGCTCCTTCGCCGGCCCAAATTCCCCCGGAACCTTGGGGAGGCGGGCCGGGATAGCCTCCGCGGCTCGTGGATAGCGCCCCCCGCGATACCATGGCCGAAGACGCCCAAGTCAGCGCCGCCCGCGCGTTTCTGCGCAGCTTGAATCTGCTGGTGAAGTCCGCGCGCATGTACGGCTTCGACCACAAGCGCACTGCGGCACAGCTGACCTCCGCTTATGAGGACTTGCGCAAGGCGCTGCCCATGAGCGGCACCGGCGGGCTGACCCTGGGCGTGACCGGCGGGAAGCTGCTGGTGGGCGGCGCGCCCATCGACATGACCGCGGTCGAGAAGGGCTTTGCGGAGATGCTCGCCGGTGGCGGCATCGCCAGCATCTTCTTTTCTCATCAGGCTTCGGTCGAAGACGTGCGCAATTTTGCCGGCGCTTTTACCAACAGCGCGGCCAAGAACCCGCAGCTTGGCGAGCAGCTTCGCGATGCGCTGGCCCGCGGCGAACGTCCGGCCATCAAGGTAAACGAAATCCGTTATGTGGAATCGGACGGCACCACTCCCATCGGCGGGGGAGGCGGAGACGGCGGCAGCGGCGCAGGCGGAGGCGGCGGAATGCCCGTGCAGGGCATCGGCGTGGGAATGGACGCGCAGCCGTTTGTGAATCCCGTGGTGGCCAGCGTTCTCGCCCCTGATGAGGGCGCTGGATCTCTGCTCACCGGCGAGCTGCTCTCGGATCCCAGGCGCCTCCTGCAAATGATCGCCGCGGCTGAGAGTTCCGGGCAGGGCGGCGGCGTAGGCATGGAAGGGGAGCGGTCCGGTGGCGCCCTTGGCGAAGGACTGGGTGGCGGCGTGGAGGGCGGCTCTCCGGCCGGCGGCGGAGGCGGCAGCTTCTATTCTTACGCGGGAGCGAAAAGCGGCGCAGTTAACTCGAGGGTCAGTGAGTTTTTCACCGGTGAAGGGGAAGAGCCCGGTGCCACGGGCGAAGGTGGCGGCCACGGAGCATCCGGCGCAGGGAGCGGTGCAGCGGGCGGGCCCGCAATCGCTGCAGCGGCTGGTGGCGTTGCGGGTACCTCGGGCAGTGCTGTTGCCGGTACCGGAGCCGGCTCGGGAGCGGGTGGCGGAAGCGGGATCGGCGGAGGCGCCGGAACCGGTACCGGAACAGGCACGGGTGGAGGAATTGGTTCTGGCAGCGGAGCGGGAACCGGGGGCGGCTCCGGAACAGGCACGGGAACAGGAACCGGCGCCGGTGGTGGCTCCGCGGGCCATCCCGGCGGACGCGCGGCTGCGGGCTTTGCCCCTTCCGAAGACGATGTGCTGAGCGTCATCCAGATGCTCGCGCGCGTGGGCGCGGCCAGCAAAACCAGCGGCCCGGAACAATTGAAGGCCGTGCGCGATGAACTGGGTAAATCGGGGCGCAGCTCCAAGCTGACCTTGCAGCAGGCGCTGGCCAGCCTGACCGCGGCCGGCCCGGCGAAGAAGATGGACACGCCCATGCTGCTGCAGCTCGCCGAGCACATGGCCATCCAGTTCGCGCTGGATGCCTACGAGCGGGGCGGGTCCAAGGTCAATACCGTCAAGCAAATGCTCTCCAAGCTGGGCAAGGAAATCGATTCCCTGCGCAAAATCCTCGGCGCCCACGAAGAAAAGATGCGCAAGGCGGGCATGGGCCTGGAGAGCTACACCACGATTCTCGACCGCCAGTTCTGGAGCTCGCTGCCGGAAGCCGGCAAACGCACCATGCTGCTTTCCGATGATGCCTGGGCCATCCCGGCGCGCAACGTGCGCTCGTTTGTGGAGCAATCGCTGGAGCGGGGAGACGGCTCGCTGGCGGATAACGTGCTGCGCAACTACGCCACCTGCCTGGCCGCGGGAGACCGCGATGCGCGCACCCGCGCGGCCCAGGGTATCCGCGAGCTCACCGATCTCTACGGCCGCTCCGATAGCGACATTCTCCACGAGGCCATCGCCCAGGCCGGCAAGGCGCTGCAGTCCGCGCTGGAGGAAAAGGCGCTGGAGATGGCCCGCGAAGTGGGCGAAGCCTTTACCCGGCTCTCGCGCCAGGCCGCCGAGCACAAGAATTTCACCGCCCTGCGCGACGCCCTCGAACTGCTCAACGTGGTCGAGCGCACCGGCGGCGAGCAGAAGGCCTTCGCGCAGAGCCTGCGCACGCGTCTGGGTATCGAAAAGCAGCTCTCCGATTTCATAGACACCGCGCTGCGCGCCCCCCGCGTGCCCGATGGCCTGGTGGAAATCACCCGCCGCCAGCCGCATCTGGCCGCGGAGCAACTGGCGCAGCGCATGATCCGCTGCGGGCGCAAACGCGAACGCGAACGGCTGGTGGAGATTGCCTCCAGCCTGGGCGTCGAGGTGGTGCAGTTCCTGAGCGAGAAGCTCAAGGACGGGCAGCCCGCGGAAGCCGTCTCCGTGGTGGGCATGCTCAGCCGGCTCTACCTGCCCGCGGTCGAGGAATTCCTGCCGCGCCGCCTGCGCGAATGGAACCGCTATTATCAGGACATCACCGTGCGGCAACTGGCCTGTTCCGGTACGCCGGAGCGCAGCCGCGTGCTGCTGGACCTTTCCGAGGTGCTCGACCCGCTGGTCTTTCCTACGGCCCTTGATGAAATCGGCATGTCCGGTGATCCCTCCGCCGTGCCGTTTCTGCTGCGCCTGGCTGCGGGCGAATTGCCTAAGATGAATACCCCCCTTCTGCGCGTCAAAGCGATGGAATCGCTCGGCCGTCTGCGCGCGCAGCAGGCCGGACCGCTGCTGCGCCAGGTGCTGGAAGCGCGGCAGACTTTCCGCTGGCAGTTTCCGCGGGAGATGCGCGTGGCCGCGGCCCAGGCCTTGCAGAAGATCGATCCCGGGTGGCTCCAGCCCTTCCTGGCCTCGGCCGACCTTTCGCGCGAGGACTTGCAGGTGGCGCCCATCGATCCCACTCCGGATTCTCCCGGCGTGCGCCAGCGCTCCTACCAGCGCATCAAGCTGGTGAAACCGCTGGCGGCAAAAGTGGCCACCAGCCTGGGCGAACATTCCATCGAAATGCGCGAGATGAGCCTGGGCGGCGGCTGGGGCGAAGGCGATAAGCAGCTCGCCCTGCCTCCCGGCAGCGAAGCCGATGTGGATTTCCAGACCGGCTGGCGCGGCCTGAAGGCCCACGTGCTGGTCCGCGATACCCGCGCCACCAAGTTCGCTTACGAGATTGTCGAGATTGACCTGGAAGAGCGCGCCAAGCTCCGCAAACTACTGGCGGACGCATTAGCGCGTACCGCCTGATCCTTCGTCTTCGTGCAACTTTTCACCTCGAACGTCCAACCTCCAGCATGACCCAAGCTCCGCAAGCTCCGGGCCGATGCCCTCGCCCGCACCGCGTAAAGTTTTTCCCGGTGGCTGCTGTTGGAGCCGATGAACGGTCCCCGCGGATAGCCTTGACAACGTGCGAAAATCAGATATTCTGAATCAGGGATGCCAAACCGATGAGAAGGCTCGTACGCGTGCGCGGACGGAATCAGATCACCATCCCGGCCCGGATCGCGGACCACCTGGGACTTCACGAAAACGACGTCCTGGATTTCACCCTCGACGAGGCCGGGGCCACCGTGACCATTAAGCCCGCGCGGTTGGTCACCGCAGGCTCGCCCGAAGCGGCGCGGCTTGAGCAAAGAGCCGGCGAAGACCTGCGCACAGGCCGGGTACGGAATTTTCCGAGCGCGGAGGCTTACGCCAGGCACCTGCTCCGAAAACACGACGAAGGGTCGGAGGAGAAAATTGCGCTGGAGGAGAACCGGCAGGTGGCGGCTGGAGTACATTATAAAGATAAGGTCCTCACGTGCTCCGATTGCGGGTCCGACTTTGTCCTCACGGCTGGCGAACAGGCATTCCTTGCGGACAAAGGCTTCAGACATGAACCGAGGCAATGCGCACAGTGCAGGCGGGCGAGGACTTCTGCGGCCGCTCCCGGCAAACAGGTCCGCGCGCAAGCCGGCCATGCTGGGGCCTTGAAGAAGAGCGTCGGGGCCAGAACGCGCCCGCTGAAATCCTGAGGTTGGCCGTTGCCTTATCTCCGGGCCACGGAGAGCGTGCCACTCAGGGGTATGATCACCTCCTGTGAACTACAGGGTGGTCGAGACCGAGACGTTTGGTCAGCAAGTCGATCTCTTGGACTGCGAACTCGGGCAGGCGGCGCGGCCGGTCTTGGAGGCCTTGGGAAAAACCTTGATTGTTCTCGAGGATCGCGGATTGGATGCCGGGCTGGCGATCGAGCGGGGAAATTCATGGGGAACCGTCTATCGCCACTGCTTCTACCCTGGATTCGAAATCACTTTCGAAATTGCGGACGACTGGAGCGAATCGCATCCCGCATCTCTCGTGGAAATCCGTCTCCGCACTTTGCGGCGGACGGCACAACCGCGCTAGCCGCCGAGGCGGCTCGCAAGGTCGAGAAGGAACCCGAGTGTCATCATGGCAAGTCCCGCCCGTGTCCATTCCAGGGAGCGCGCGGCCAGCCACAAATCGATGGAAACCTTTGAGTCCAGCGGCTTGCCGAGCGGGTCCTTCAGGACGTCCGGACGTCCCATCTTCGCGAGCACTTGCTGAAGTTTCGCTGTTCCGCTGGCCGCCCGAATCCGCTTGCGGATGGTCAAGGCGTCCAGGGTCAAGACCGCGCCTCCGGCAAAGCTGAGAGTTGACCCGAGGATCCCCAGAGGTTCGTGGACCATGCAATTCCTCCTGTCAGTACGCTGGGCAACGGGAACCGGATACGATCGCATTGGAAATCTGGCGCAGGTTTCTTTAAGCTCACGCGCGCGCTCGTGTTTGATCCCGCTGGCGCGGTCGTGCGCGTAGACCAGAATGTTTGTGTCCACGAAGTATTTAACGCTCATGGAGTTCGTCACGCGTCCGCGGAGGGGACCAGTGCAGGTCATATCCCTCGCGCAGACGGACCAGCGCTCTGCGGCGTGCGCGGTCATACGCCCGGCGAGCGCGAACCAACTCCTCCAGGCGATCCGCGAGGAGCGCGCTCAGCGACCGTCCTTCTTCCGCAGCGATGACGCGGGCTTGGCGCAGCAGGTCCGCATCGAGTTTCAAAGTGACGTTGGTCTTCAAGGGAGTGCCCGCAGGAAAATCCGTGCAGCACAGTAATACGTGCTGGGGCTCCCGCGGTCGACAGCGGCCCTCTCCGCCCATCGCTCGCGCCTGGTTCAGGCCGCTGGCTTCTCCCGGCTGGTGCGCACGGCGGGATGATACCACCGAAGTAGTTCACCGGGAAGTTATGAAACGAGGGTCGGGCGCACGGCCCTTCTTTCTTCCTGCTCTTTTCCCTTGAAATTCTGCGATCTCAGTGGTATATACCAATAGGGTGACGATAGGTGGTGGATAACTGTCCGGACCGGAACGGGGATGCGCTGGGTGCTCGGATCCGCCCGGCGGCATCCCGCTGTTCGAAGCACGGAATCCTTACATTTTCCGAAATCATTAGGCAAATTTCCGGACGCGGCAATCCTCGCCGGCCCTCATCCCTGCCCGACGGGGGGCAAAACCCCGGGATTTATCGAAATCAATAGGCAAATTTAAGCCTCCGGCCATCTCCTGCACCGCCGGAATCGCCGGGACAGCCGCATCGGGGGCGCAGTATGGGCGGAACGGGCAGCGGACGCCGCGCCAGGAAAAAACTCACCACCTCCTCTTTCCGCGCACTGGACATCCGCCGCCTCCAGCGCGATGGAGTTCTGCAGCCCGGCTGCATTTCCACCGCCACCTGGTTCTCGCGCGGCGCGGCCACGGCCGCCCTCGAACTGCGCAGCGAGCCGCATCGCCTCTGGCTCCGCTACACTCTGACCCGCAATCGGGAAGCCCGCCAGTCTCCCACTGCGCCGTCGCTATCGAATGGACTCCGTGTCATTACGGTGGCTCGCGGCCCTGGTTCCGCTGCCCGGTGGAGGGATGCGGCCGCCGCGTGGCCATTCTCTACGCCGGTTCCGTTCTGGCCTGTCGCCTCTGCTACCGGCTCGCCTATCCCAGCCAGCGCGAGGCGCCGTATTCCCGGGCCCTGCGCCGGATGCGCGCCATCCGCGCGAGCCTGGGTGGTCCCGCCAGTTTGTTGCGGGATTTTCCCTCCCGGCCCAAGGGAATGCATCGGCGCACCTACGGCGGCCTGCGCAAGAAAGCGCATCGGGCCGAGCGCCAGGCCTGGCCGCCGTGGCTGCTGAAGTCTCTGTTTGCGGGGGTGCAAGGACCCCGCGCGCCGAAGCCGCGCAGGAAAGGAAGGGCAGACGCGCGGCCTGCCCATGGCCGGCGCCCGCACGCCGCTTTTTCCCGTTAACCCCGAACCACTCACCCCTCCTCACTCGCCGCTCCACTTGACTTTGCCACTCACGTGGATAACCCTTCCGTCCCGCCTTAAGCGGGCGGCAATTCGGATGGAGGAGACATGCGGAAGATTTTTGTTGGAGTGCTGGTTTGCATCGCGGCGCTGGGCGCTGGACTGCCCGTCTGGCAGGCGGGCGGATTGGCCTCGGCCGCGGGCAAGACCACGGTGCTCAAGGCGGCGCGGCTCTTTGACGGCAAGAGCGGAAAGGTCACCAGCCCGGGCGTGGTGGTGGTCGCGGACGGAAAAATCACCGCGGTGGGCTCTGGCGCTGCTCTCCCTCGGGACGCCGAGGTGGTGGACCTGGGCGATGCCACGCTGATGCCCGGATTCATTGACGCGCACACGCACCTGACGATGTCGGACAGCTACGACTTCCGCAAGGTATTCATCGACGAGCTGCAAATGCCCATCGCCGAGCAAGCGATTGACACCACGGTGAACGCGCGCAAGACGCTGCTGGCCGGATTCACCACCGTGCGCGACGTCGGTTCGCGTGACCAGTTGGACGTCGGCCTGCGCAACGCCATTCGCAGCGGCGCGGCCATCGGGCCGCGCATGCTGGTCTCCGTCCACGCCATCGGCTCGACCGGCGGACATTGCGACGATTTGGCAGGTTTTCGCCAGGGACTTTTTCCGGAAACCACGCCCGAGCGGGGCGTGATCAACGGCGCGGACCAGGCGCGCGAGGCGGTGCGCATCGCGCATAAATACGGCGCGGACATCATCAAGACCTGTGCCACGGGCGGCGTGCTCTCTCTGACCGACGCGGTGGATACGCCGCAGCTCACGCAAGAAGAGTTGAACGCCATTGTGGACGAAGCGCACGCGCTGCACCTGAAAGCGGCGGCGCACGCGCACGGCGCCGAGGGCGCGAAGCGCGCCATCCGCGCGGGGATTGATTCCATCGAGCACGGCACATTTCTGGACGATGAGGCGCTGGACATGATGAAGGCGCGCGGGACCTACCTGGTCCCTACGCTGATGGCTTTGGTGGGCGCCCAGGAACGGCTGGCCGGTCCCGGCCTTCCACCCGTGATGAAGGCAAAGGCAGAGCAGGCCATGGCGGCGCACCACGATACGATGCGGCGCGCCATCGCTAAGGGCGTTAAGATCGCCTTTGGAACGGACGCCGCGGTCTATCCGCACGGGCGGAATGCCGGGGAGTTCAATGAACTGGTGAAGGTGGGCATGAAGCCCGAGGACGCGCTGCGCACCGTGGTGGCCTCCGCGGACCTGCTGGGCTGGAGCGACCGCATCGGCACGCTCGAGGCCGGCAAAATCGCGGACGTGGTGGCGGTGCCAGGCAATCCGCTGGAAAATGTGCGCGTCACGGAGCAGGTGCTGTTCGTGATGAAGGAAGGCACAGTGTATCGCAACGACCGCGCGGGAGCAAAGTAGGGGCGCTCCCGAAGCTTCGGGAGCACGACGGCGGGCTGCGAGCGGCGGCTCCCGAAGGGCCGTGGCGAGAAAACCGCGCAGGCAAGAGTGCCTGCGCCACTCCAGGCGGCGCCGTCGCGCGCGGATTTGCAGGGGCGGACTAATATGTCCGCCCCCGTTGGTTTCATGTAGCGCCGGCCTTCAGGCCGGCATCTCCTGTCGTGCCGGGACTCAGGCCGAGTTGCCGGCCTGAAGGCAGGCGCTACAAAAGGAGGACAATATGGCGGAAACGATTCGGCAGGTGGAGCACTACTCAACGTCTTTGGCCAACAAGGTGGGCGAGGGCGCGCGAATTCTGGGCGCGCTGCGGGATGCGGGAGTCAACCTGATTGCCCTATGGGGCTACCCGCGCAGCGCGGGCAAAGCGACCATCGAGTTCATCCCGGAAAACGGCGCCGCGCTGGTGGCCGCGGCGAAGGCGGCGAAAATAAAGCTGAGCAAGAAGCAGATCGCCTTCCATGTAAGCGGCGAAGACCGGCCGGGCGCGATTGCCGACATTTGCGCCAAGCTGGCCGCGGCAAGAGTGAATATTGGCGCCATTCAGGCCGTGTGCGCGGGCGCGGGACGTTACGGCGCGGTGATTTTCCTGCCGCAGGCAGCGGTGGGCAAAGCCGCGAAGGCGCTGGGCGCCGCGTGAACGCGGCCTCTCGCGTTCAAAGGACTTCGGGCTGCTGACTCTTTTGCGCCGCATGGCGATTTGATAGCGGCACGACCGGAACCGCGGTAGAATGCCGGGAGGCGATTTCGTGCAACACTTCCCGCCGGCAGCGCATCCTTGCCTGCAAGGCGCGAGAGACGGTACGGTCGGAAGATTCTTGCAGAGCAGAGCGCGCCCTTTCAACGTGTGCAGGCAAGGAGAGGCACCGTGACCCGGAACAGATTGGTACTGGCGGTTTTCTTGGTCTTGGCCACCGCAGTCTGCGCGCTCGCTCAGGAGCCGGCGGAGTGCGATGGAGGAGGCGATCCCTCCTCCGCCGTGGAGAGCCCCGCCCTGCCGGCTTCCGATGCCGCGGGCGGCCTGATTCCTCTACAGGTGCCGCAGGGTTTGCCGCTGCGAATCGCCCTGGACGAGGAGGTGCGCATTCACGAGGCGGGCCAGAAGATTCACGGCAAACTCATCCAGCCAGTCTACGCGTTTGATCGCATCGTAATCCCCGAGGGCACAGAGGTCACCGGGCAGATCGCCAGGATTGAAGACGTCTCCAAAAAGAACCGCACGCTATCCGCGCTCGACGCCAACTTCACGCCGGATCACAGGCTGGACCTCGAATTCGATGAGATGATCCTGCCGGACGGGAAACACCTCACCGTGCACACAGTGGTGACTCCCGGATCCGGCCAGCCGCTGGAATACGTAAAGGCCAAAGAAAGCACGGGATTGAAGTCCGCAGCAGCCCAAAGAGTAGAAATCGCCAAGCAGCAGGTCAAGCAAACCTGGGACCAGGCCATGAAGCAGGTGAAAGAGCCGGGCCGGATGCACCGCCTGGAGCGCTACCTGGTGGCCCAGCTCCCCGTACACCCGCAGTATCTGGACAACGGTGCGGTGTACACCGCGGAACTATTGGAACCGCTGGATTTCGGCACCACGCCAATGACCCCGAAGCTGGCCGCTTCCCTCACCAGGGATCCGCCCGCGGGCAGCGTGGTGCATGCGCTGCTGGTGACTCCGCTGAGTTCGGCGACGTCGCAGAGGGACGACGAAGTGGAGGCCATGCTGTGGCAGCCTCTCTTCGACGGAGAAGACCTGATCCTGCCGGCGGGAAGCCGTTTGAAGGGAGTGGTGCTCCAGGCCCATCCGGCACACAAGCCGCACCACAACGGGGATCTGCGCTTCGTATTCCATGATTTGAAGCCCGAGGAAGGCAAGGACCAGAAGGTGAACGCCCTTTTGGTGGGCGTCGTGGTGCCCAAGGCCGAGCACGTGGAGCTCGACGCCGAAGGCGGATCGCAAGCTACTTCTCCGAATACCCGGTATCTTTCAACCGCGCTGGCCATTGGATTGGCGGCGGCCTCGTCCACCACAGATGGCGACGCCCACGGCGGGGCCGGGGCGTCAGGCGGCAACACCAGTGACCGCGTGGCCGGCGGCGCCGGAGGATTCAAACTGATCGGCATCGCCATGGGAGTGTTCGTGCATTCCCAGCCACTGGGAATGGCCATGGGTGCGCTGGGCGCCAGCCGCTCGATTTACGTGAATTTCCTGGGCCCGGGAGCGGAAATGGTGTATCCGAAGAACACTCCGATGGACATCAGCGTGGGGCCTGAGCACGAACCGCCTGCGTTGAAGCCCGCCCAGCCAGCGGCAGAGAATCAGTAACCCGGGCACGGAATCAAGGCGGCCCGGGGAACCTCCGCGTTCCACAAACCGCTTGAACCGGGCACCCACCGAGTGGATAAGCCAAAAGACTTCCAGTGACCTGTCGATTCTCGCCCGGTGGCACGTCGTACCAATGAGGAGAAACACATCATGCAATACGCACTGCTGATTTACGACGAAGAGAAACGCTGGACGAAAGGTTACGACCCGGGAGAAATTGCCGAGTACCGGGCGTTCGGCAAGGAGTTCGCCCCGGCGATCAAGGGCGGTAATGCCCTGCAACCCACCGGCACAGCCAGCACGGTGCGGGTGCGCAGCGGCAAGGCGCTATCCACCGACGGCCCATTCGCGGAAACCAAAGAGCAGTTGGCCGGATTCTACCTGGTGGAGGCCGCCGACCAGAAGGAGGCGGAAGCCATTGCTGCGAAGATTCCGGGGGCGCGCTTCGGGTCGATTGAAGTGCGGCCCGTCATGAAGTTTTCCTAGCGACCGGCCGCTGGAAGTTGCGGCCACGAATTGGCCGTCGTTGCATCCAAGCAGCATCACAGAAGGTTTGGGAGAGGAGACGACTCATGGCACAAGAAGCTGTTGGTCTGGCGGCCCCGGCGCAGGGCATTACTGAAAGCGAGAGAGAACAGGCCGCAAAATATCTGGCGGCCACGCGCGATGGCCTGGTGGAAGCGGTGCGCGGGCTTTCCGATGCCCAATGGAACTTCAAGCCCGCTGCGGATCGCTGGTCCATCGCGCAGGCGATGGAGCACATGGCGATCATTGAGGGGCGGGTCCAGGACCTCATGGGCCGGCTGACAGAGGCTCCTGCCGATTTTCCGATGCGCGAAGTAAAGCAGGTGGATGCGTTTGTGCTTTACATTGTGCCCAGCCGCGCGTTTCGGATTCGGGCGCCGGAGCGCGTCGCTCCTCCAGGCCGGTGGACCGGACCCGTGGCGCTGGAGCACTTTCTCGAGGGCCGCAAGAAAACCTTCGAGCTGTTGGACACGGCGCGGTACCTGCGCGGGCGGATTCTGCCGCATCCCGTCTTGGGTTCCTGGGACGGCTATCAGTGGATCCTGGCGGCCGCCGGCCACGTGGCACGGCACACCGAGCAGATCCGCGAAGTGAAGGCGCACCCAAATTTCCCCGCGCACTGAGCGCGCTGCACGTTTTCGTTGCGGCCCAGGGATCCACTGATTCGGAGGATGCGATGCGCTACATGCTGCTGGTTTACACGCAGGAAACAGAGAACCGCTCGCCGGAAGAAACGCAGGCGGTGGTGGCCGGACACTGGGCGGTGATGGACGAAACGTCGCGGCGGGGGATTCTGGTGGACGCCAGTCCGCTGGCGCGCACGCGCTCCGCCACCACCGTGCGCCTGGAGAACGGCAGACCCGTGGTGACCGACGGGCCGTTTGCGGAAACGAAAGAGCAGCTCGCCGGTTACTACATCCTGGAGTGCGCGGACCTGGACGAAGCCATCCGCTGGGCGGCAAAGATTCCCAGCGCCTGCGGGGGCGCGACCGGCTGCATCGAAATTCGCCCGGTGCAGGAGATGTCCCGGGTGCCGGAACATTTTCACAAATCCCGGTCCGCTTTCGCGCAGACGCTGAATGCCTGATGCGCGGAGCGCCGCCGAAGCCGTCTTCCGCGAGCAATCAGGACGGATCATCGCCCACCTGATCCGCATTTCCGGCTCGTTCGACCTGGCGGAGGAGGCTGTGCAGGAGGCGTTCGCCACGGCGCTGGCGCGCTGGCCGCAGTCGGGCATCCCCGATAATCCCGCGGCGTGGATCACCACCGCGGCGCACCGCAAGCTGATTGACGCCGTGCGGCGCAACCGCACGCGGCAGGAAAAGCAGGAGCCGCTCCAGCGGGAAATGGAAGCGTCGCACCAGCCGGAGGAAATCCAGGTGGACGCGTCCGCGGCGGATTATCCCGACGAGCGCCTGCGGCTGATTTTTACCTGCTGCCATCCCGCCATCAACACGGAGGCGCAGGTGGCGCTGACGCTGCGCACGCTGGGCGGCCTGACCACTCCGGAAATCGCCCGAGCGTTTCTGGTGCCCGAGCCCACGCTGGCGCAACGCCTGGTCCGGGCGAAAAGCAAGATTCGCGAGGCGGGCATACCTTACGAACTTCCTCCGCTCCACGCGCTGCCGGAGCGCCTGCGGTCCGTGCAGGCGGTCATCTACCTGATTTTCAACGAGGGCTACTCCGCCACCGCGGGAGACGGCTTGATTCGCCGGGAGCTGTGCGCGGAAGCCATCCGCCTGGCGCGGATGCTGTGCGCGCTGATTCCCAGGGAACCGGAAAGCATGGGCCTCTTGGCG